>ERZ808028.1560-NODE-1560-length-13341-cov-5.000377_pt1 | contig 13341 bp, 21 predicted proteins | sample MGYA00380184_ERZ808028 | MGnify/ENA primary metagenome ERZ808028 (study PRJEB31490, sample SAMN06133397) | mouse gut metagenome | isolation source: J8_1 | host: mice | place: China: Chengdu | collected 2015-05 ...
AACAGCCTAGCACCGATGGAATTTCGGTACCAGGCTGTGGCATAAAGCTTTTGTTTTTTCGTTGTCTACTTGACAGGACGCAGTTCAGTCTCACGAGTGGCACTTTTACCTTATTTATTTAATTCGCTTGCCACCATTTATACCCGCACCCGCAATAATCGTCTGCAAATACTGCAATCGGCTTAACGTCATTGTACCATCTACAATAGCCTTTTCATGTTCTGCAGATGAAAAGATTCCTTTTTCTCGTGCATGCTTAAAAATACGTGCAATTTCTGCTCGTTCGTTTTTGTTTAAATCCAACTTTTCTTCATCCCCATTCTGTTTGGCCAATATGGCATTTAAAGTTTTTTGTGTGTCGGGTCCAAGATAACCATCAACCGTTAAACTGTTATCTTTTTGAAACTGTTTAACAACCGCAAGCATCGATGGACCAAATGAGCCGTCAACGTCAATTTGATATCCCGCACGCTTTAATTTATTTTGATAAAGTTTAACTCGATCGCCAACATCACCATATTTTAGTACAAGATAATTATTTACTGAGCTACCAGATCCATTTAATTTAGCTTTAAATTGTGTCCAGTTTAGACCTCTTGCTCCACCCCTTAAATTTCTTGGGCAATTCTTTCCTGTCCAAAAGTTATGCTGCACAACCCGATTTGCATTTAAGTTGTAACGGGCCATTAGGACTTTAACGAGCCATAAAGCGTTTTCGATGGCTTTTTGATAATTACCATCACTATTCACACAGATTTCAATAGCGATTGATTGACCATTTCCTGTTCCCGAATGCCAACAGATGGCTGTATCAGGAAACGATTGTATAATTTGCTTGTCATCTACTTGATATTGCCATGATGCTTGCTGCCTATTCCCGTTGAATTGTAGGTTAGCGTGAGCCTGAGCATCTGCGCCTTTATTGGTATTATCGGTTTCATGGATAGTGATGTAGTTAATTAAGTTTTTACCTTTTGAAATGCGATTGGTGCTTTTAACCAGTTGTTGTTTGATAGCTACCAATGTTTATCCCTCCTAAATAAAAAAGAGTAACGAAATTAATCGTCACTCAATAAAATCTTTGTCATTTCGCGGCTTATCATATTTCAAAGCACGCTTGCTGTCGGATAACCCCGCAACCGTTGGATCAAGCAACGCATTATAAACACTTACAACTACTAAGCCAAGTACATATGGATTAGATAAGGCATCTAAAATCAATTTAAAAACAGCGCTCCAACTTGTTAAGTCTTGTGCTGTTAAACCCATATAAGCAAAAATCGGTGCACCAATTGATAAAATTAATTGTGCCACAAATTGCGGATTTCTAAATCGAACTTTCCAGTTAATTTTCATATTAATTCCCTCCAAATAATTGTTGTAACAACTCGACGATCAATGCAACGACTCCACCACCACCGACCAATGCACCAAACAACTTCCACTTTTGTGTGTTTGTTTCTTGTTTGATACCTAGCGTATGAGTTAGCAAGGTGTCTAAAAGCTTTGTTTGTTCTTTTTGATGCTTGTCTATCAATTCCTTTTGTTCGGTGTTTTGCGTGTAGAGCATGTTCTCAATTTTCGCTTGTGAAGTTTGTACAACGGTAATTTCTTTTTTTACTTCGTTGTAGTTCTTCTCGAGTTCTAGAATCCTTTTCTCGTGATCCTGCACGATACTTTCCATGCTTTTCTCCTCCATTCTTCACCTCACGTCCCCTTCTTCAATTCGTTTTTGTATAAAAAAAGAACGCCCAGGTGGACGTTCTAATTTTTATTAATTGTTTCTTACTTTATTATAAATTATCTCAATCATTTCTTGCACTTCATCGCTTAAAGTTGCACCAACAACAGTATCACAACTTGAGCACTTAATTAATTTTGTCGGATATCCCGAACCGACTCTTTCATTCGATGAAGTAAAAAATCCATAATTACATTTAGGACACTTTTTTCATATTTATCCCCCTCCTTTTCATCAACATTCGACAAAAGAAAGGGAAATCCTTTAATTTCTTTGCTGCGCATTAGGGTCCGTATACGTAATTATTTTTTTACTGACTAACTAAGACTTTAATTTTCTTGACATGATTTTTTTCTCCATCGAAATACAAAATACCTATTTCTGTTTCACCATTACTTATCGCTTTGAAAGTATTGTTGCCTATTAGTTCGATGACATCCGCATTATAGGAGGCGCTTATAAAATCTTCCTCTTTAACGCTAACTAATTTCTTGTCCAAATAAACTTCTAGAGAAGTAATTTCTCCTATATTGACTTTAAGTTCATCTGTTCTTTTATTCTGGTGGATAAATTTAAGTTTTGGTTTAAAGTAATCGTTTATTGCTTCGTTTATTGATTTAGGCACACCTATTGCATCAGGAAGCTGGCTGTCTATTGCTAGGTTTACTGTACTATTGATTCCTGATTCAATAGTCTTACTAACTCCATTATGGACTGCGTTACCGCTCGGGAATTTAAGGGTACTCGTTGTTATAAATGGAATAAATCCAATTCCAAGTTCCTTATTTTCCACAATGTATTGATCATTTGATTGTTCATAATAGAGTTCTACAATTTCTGCTGGAACCCCATTAAAGAAGGCTGAATAATCATCTTTTATCGCATAAATAGCATTTATAGTAAAACCAAACCCTATAATAGACAATACTACAGACGATACAATTGCGTATTCACGCCATTTTTTCAGTTCTTTGGATAATCTCATATACTTCCCCCATTCGTATATATATACGAATGGGGTTGTTAAAAGTTTCAACTATATGATTTACTCATTATCAACCAAAAAACCTAGCCCACTATCGTCAAGAATCTCTTTAACGCCCGGCTGAAGCGTAGAAGGTACTTCATTCCAAGCCGTCTTACCCAAAATCACACGCTGCGCAAAAAACATTGCCATCATAGTATCACCTCCCTCCAATTTCATTAAAAGCCAAAATAAAAAACGGGTAATCATTGGTAGACCTGTGTTGCCATTTCTGCAACAACATCTTCAATGAAATCCGCTCTTTCGCTTAATGCCTTATCACGTGCTTTTAACAATTCATTTTCTTTTTTTAGTCGCTCATTTTCTTGCAACAGGCGCTTAGCATTCGGATTATTTCTAATCGCCGAATGACTTGTAAGGTTCTGCTCTTCATCAACTTCATTGACCCAAATTGTCCACTCAAATTCATCGCCGACTACAAATTGATTAGATACCGCAAAATTATAATCGCTTGAAACTGTTGGTGCTGCTTCGTGGATTTCTACTACTTGTTTTGTTTCCTTGTGATATTCTAAATAAACCATGTGAGACCTCCTATTCTAACCAAATTCTTTTTACCGTAAGATTCATTGTTCCATTTTGTCCATCAGTGGTTGTAAGTCTAGCACCTATAAAAACTTCACCTGAAACTAATGAGATATCTAGAGTTACTACCTGATTCGGGAAAACAGTGCTTGGATAAAAACTGTGCATAAAATACTCTATAGGACTCCCAGTTGCTGTATTAGCAACATAAACACGAAAATCAGCGCTCATTTGTCTAGTTAGACTACAACTTAATTCAAACTTGACTTTACTATAATTTGTGACATCTATTTTATTTGCAGTATGGAGATATGTTCTATTAATATACCTACCACCGTCCATGGTAAGAAGAAGGCTAGTAGAAGTTTTCTCCAAGTTCCCATCACTAAAACTATGGGCAATTAGCTCATCTTCTACACCGTTAGTATATATTTTTTTCATATAAGTAATTATGGGTGACCAAATACCTTTATGAAAAACATACGCCACTTGTCTTTTATACCAAGTTTGACCTTGGTACACGTTTATTGATTTAGGTTTAACTTGGTCACCAACATATATCTGTGCCACTTAATCCACCTCAATCCAAATGTCGCCTTCTTGCGGATTGATTGGAGCCGTTGAACTGATATAAATTGGGCGTTTTTGGTTAGCATTCAATGCCGACTCTTTATCATCAAGTGCAGTTTGCAATCCAGTTATATTTTTTATAGCGTGAGCATCCGTCGCATCTTCCGCCAAATGCGTCGCAAGACCTTCTTGATTTTCATGAATCGCTTCATCGATTATGTCCGCATTTTCGTTTAGATCCTCAACGTTAACGTAATCTGTTAACTCTGGTTTGTTCAATTCTAAATGAGTTGTTTTTTTCAAATTAAACCACTCCTTTCCACATTCTTAAATCATCCCAAGTTTCTTCCGCAACACTGCCCCATGTTTGATTTTTCAAATCTTCCCAAGGTGCAAATGTAAATACATAGGTCAAACCTAAATGAGCAGGGATGATACTATCTAATGCTTTTTTTAATCCCTCGATATTGTCAGGTACGCCACGAGTGCCAACAAATTTAATTTCATAAACACCAGCAATTTCAGTCTTGTTTACTTCGACATCCCCGTTTGAGTAAGCACTTGCAACAGCTTTAATAGTCTCTTCTGTCGTCTGGTCAAAGGTTGCACGATAACGGGATGATATTTGTTCGCGCCTTTGGTCATATCTTAAGGATTTGACTGATTCAATACCTAAATCACGTTCATCAATTGGTAACGATTCAATGGACGTATCCAAGAATATATTGCGTTCCACAACTTGAAGATTCTGCTCGTTGTTTCTAAACTCCCTATCATCGGCAATTAATATTTCATTAAAAACCTTCGATTTACGTTCATACAACGGTAAATAATTAATCATTTCCGTATAATAGTCACGATCAGAAACAACAATGCTTGTTACCATTTCTGTGCGTGTACTCATTACGATTGGAGATTGTACGATTTTCACACCACTGGAAACAAATTCAGTAATGATAATATTTTCGTTGCCCGATATTTCAACCGCAACTGCATGTGCTTCAATTTCTGTAATTGTGTCTATTAATACCGTTCGAAAATCCATCCACTGATGAGGTAATAGCTCTCCCCATGTGAAGACCGTTACCTCTTGCCATTGTTGCTGTTCGATTGGATTCATGTGATCACCTCAATCGTACAATCAAATAGTTTTTAGGGATTTTGTATTGACTAGAAACATCAATATTTTTAACGAACTCCGCATTAGACTTAAACAATTCATTTCCATTTGTCAGGCTATCATAAATAGCAATATGAGTAATATCTCCCCATTCTTCCGCGGCTATTGGAAATAGAATGTCTGCATCATTCGAAGTTTGTCCTTCATTCGGTGCGACAAAGCTAGTTGATTGCCTCTGATAACTTGGTTGATTTATCTCGTTGGCACCACTAAATAATGCAACATAGACTCCTTGCAAATTGTCATTTAATACTTTGTTCTTTAAATAAACCGTCATATGATTCATTAATTTACACCCCCTAATATCGCCAATTCATCGTTAGCGATTGGAACGTTTGATGTGCCAGCATTAACAGTTAAATTTTCATAATCAATTACGCCGTCACTATCCAAAATTGCACTACCGATTTTTGCATAACTAACAAAAGATGCTTTAAAAGCAATCTCCCGCAGATATTCGTTTACAGTTTCTTTTATAAACGAAATGACTTCTGATTCTTCATATCCATCTGCAAGTGTTAGATCGACACTAATATTAATTGAAATACCTGCAGCACTTACTACTAATAACTCATCAACTCCGAACGGCATTTCTTCTTCAATATGTTCCGTTACCTGGTCGACCAATTCTTCACTTGCCAGTTGTTTATTGCTATCAATAATGACAACTTTCATTGTTAATGGTCCATTAAAGCGAGGGATAACTCGTACATCACCAACGCCAACAACTTCTTTCGCCCATTCTTCGTAGTGATATATATTTCCTGCTTTACCTGGACGTTGCAACTTGTCAAAATACCGTTGACGTAATTCATCGTCTGTTTCTGCTTCGTATCCATTCGTAACTGGTTCAGGATTGTAAACGTCAATCAAACCACTAATAGATGCAGGGAATCGATTAATACTATTGGCCGGAACGTTTCCGATACTTCCATAATCTTCTGCTTCAACTAATACGTTGGCAATTCCAGCTCCCCCTATCTCACTATTTTTCAAAGCAAAAAAGTTAATAGTGTCAGTAGCTACTATGTCGCCAACTTTTATTTCAGCACCGACTGATCCAGATATAATAACAGTAGTAGTTGCCTTTGTAGCTTCTTTACGTTTTATACCTGTACGTTGATAAACAAACCTAGTTAATTCATCTTCATGCAAGTTGTCAATGTCCAACTTATCGTAAACATTCTGAATTTCTTCTTGCTGTCTTTCAAATTCAATTGCCGGTGCTCTTGTTGCGTCCCAAATAAAAGAACCAGTTGAACGATCTAACTCTTCATCTACATTCGTTAACATTCTGTCATGAATTTCTTTAACGGTTTCTGTCACATCATCAACTCCATTTCAAATTCATCTTCTGCAGTAATGACCTTAAACCAAATTCTCATTAATTTACCGTCACGCTCAAATGACCAGTTTTCAATTGCATTGATGTGTGGATGCTCCAACATTCTTTCTGTAACTTCACGTTTTATTTCAGCTTCTACAAAACTTCGTGGATAATTGGAGCCAATTAAATCCTCTAACGAAATACTGTATTCTGTGTTTTCATACACTACAAATCTAAAGCGTTCAGTTCTTAAACTCTTTTCAATCCACATTTTCAACGAATCGATTCCGTACAACTCAACTAATTTCCCATCAGTCATAACAAACTCGTTCGTATTAAAATCAAATAAAAAAGACGTACCAATTGGTGGTAAGTCCTCAGTCAGTTCTTCTGTATTAAATTCTAACTCAGTGATTTTAGGTAGCATCAGAACCTCACCGCCTTGTCCATGACGTAATATACTTGCCCGTCTTGCACAGGTATCAAAATAACTTCATCGCCCTCTTTAAGAGTGTCTGTCCATTCAATGAGCACATCTTCATTTGTAAGGTTTACAAAATGCTTATGACTACTTGCACCTTGCCCACCGTCATTTACTGTTGTTGTCGTACCCCAATCAACTTCTTTAAACTTGAGCCTGCGCTCGTATCCATTAATTAAATGCGATGCAAATATTAAATTACTAGAATCTAACAAAATTACATCATCCAACTTGATTCTTGGTTCTGGTGGTGCTGACACAACTCTTCCAGTTGTAATAGATAGAGATTCTTTACTGTCTCTCTCCTTAAAAAGCATGGCTAATTCTGTTAGTCCATCGTTCGCCATATCAAACTACCCCCAGACTTAAACTCATTGTGTGGATGCCGTTAGCTATATTATGAGTAACGTCATTTATTAGATACTTGCCTTTTAGTCCTGTAATTGGTTCATTTACTTCAATTAATCGACCAGCTCTTACATTGTCATCGCCAATTAATTCAATGCTCGCTTCTTCAACTACTTTTGATAGATTTTTCAATTCATTTTGAGCGATTTGTGCAGCAGATTTCTTTTCATCTTTGTCCAATTTTACAACTTGCTGTAAGCGACCATATTTATTAAACATAGGCGAATCGTCGCGTGTTAAAATTAATTTATCATCATTACTTACAATTTGTATCGAGTTTTTCATGTCCACAATGCTACGTGTTTTGGACGGATTGGAAATGGCCGTCATTGCGTCGTACTTCCCAGGCACTGGATAATGCCTGAAGTTAGCTTTAATCGTTAAATCGCCTTGTTTTTCAATGTATAATTTTCCCTGTCGCATTTCCATCAGGAATTTTACACCTAACTTTTTGCGCGCTTGATCTAAAATATCTTTAATAATATCATTTGGCGTTTCGTCAATGTAAATTTTATCAATGTTAAAATTAATAGAAATGATGTTACCGATAGGTACATTAAAATCATTAACTATTTTTCTAATACACTGATCAGCACGCATTTTCTTAAATTGACGAAATGTAGATGATTTATTTAAGTAAAACGCATAGTCGAAAGCAGTATAACTAACTGGATCACGACCATTTTTATTTTCATCTACAATTACAGCTCTCGTAATTTCCTTACCATCATTTTTCAAAATAACAACGTCGCCTAGGTCACACGGATTTTTAGGAAAGAATGTAACGTCATTAAAAGCAATGTCAAATGTGATTTCTTCGCCTAATTCATCTTTGTTACTGCGTCTGGATATCGTGCCAATTAAAGGTGTGATATTCGTAATTGTATCGCCCTTCAACAACCATAGTTCATGCATACAATCACCCGCCCCTCATTTTCTTGAGTAGCGTTAAATTTTGTTGAGCAGTACCAGTATAATTTTTAATGCCATGTTTAGTAGCTAACTTTCTACGATTCGCAAAACTTGAATCAACGCCAATTGATTTTAAATAATCAACAATAGACGTTGTTTTCATATTTCCCTTAGGTTTTGATTTAGACGATGAACTATTTTTGCTACTAGTTGATGGTGCCGTTGTACCTTTATTTAATGATTTCTTTTGCAATTGAATCATCTTAAACTCCGAAAGTGCTAAAGAATAGTAAATATCGCCACTACCATCTTGTGGACCATATTCGAAATCATCAATTGTAAAAACTAAATTGATCGGCGTATTTGTAACGATAAAACGCACTCTTAACTTCCTATCAATCCAGCTTTCAATCATTTCTACGTATTCCCAACCAAGCATATTTTTATTACGTGAAAAAGGATAATTTTTGACTGGAAAGAATGAATCAATCGTTATTGCTTTTAATCCACGTTCACCAAACAATTTAATATCGCCTTGGTTAATAGTCGTAAACGTTTCATGGTTCACAGGACTTTGTATTTTGAAATCAGATGGAATAATCGGAAGCTGAATGACTTGCTCACGATTATTCACACTTAAAAATATATCCATCATTCAACCTCCTACATATTCGCTAAACGTAATTTTAATAATGGTACAAGTTCGTTAATAATTTCTTGTACCGTTAAATTAGAACCATTGATATGGACTACAACATCACCTTTTGGCATGTCCTTAATCGCTTGTAGCAATTGAGTAAGCAAAGCTAATACTCCGTCATTGGATGTAGATTGGTTAACGCTAGCAACTCTTACACTACCCGATTGATTTAAAGACCCTTTATCAATATTATCGATTGTAACGCCCTGTCTACGTAAGTTTTCGGATTGACGCGCTGGAATAATCATTTCATCTTTATGGATATTCGCGAACATATCTTTAGGCACTCGGTTTGTACCCACATCATAAGACGCTACAGCACTACGACTTCCACCCGAACTAGACCCCGAACTCGAACTACTACCGCCCGTTTTAGATGCAGCAGCCGATGCAGAAGTATAATCGACCTTAGCAATTATCGGAACGTTAACACCAGGAATAAGATTAATAACGCCGATCAAGTCGTTAATTTTGCCGATTACAAAGTTAATGCTAGTTTCAGCCGCAGACTTAACAATGTCAAAAGCCATAGAAAAAGCTATTTGAATTCCTTCTCCGACCATCTTAGTTTTATCCCATAGATCTTGCGCCTTTTCTTTAACCGTGTCCCAGTTTTGCCACAATGCCACACCTGCCGCTACAACTGCACCAATTGCTAATACAATCCAACCGAACGGTGTCAATGCTAATGTACCGTTTAAGATAGCTGTGGCAATTTGTACACCCGTAGTGACTGCTGCCCATGTAGCTTTAGCTGCCGTTATTGCTACGATACCAACTTTAAATGCTCCAACCGCTGCCGCTACACCTGCGATAATCGGACTAATTGCAGGCCAGTTTGTTACGATAAAATCATACATATCTCTAGCTTTATCAGTTGCAAACTGGAACGCATCTTGAATTGCAGGGAATGCAGTGTCTTTGATGTAATCAAGACCTGGTTTAGCACGCTCATACATGCCTACTAAAAAATCTGTAACGACTGGAATTTTATCAGCTGCACCATTCAATACTTCTTCAAACTTCTTACCAAATTCCGCTACTAATGCACGCATATCTGGTAATCCATTTGATACAAGCATTTCATCGATTTTAATAATGATACCTTCAACACCACGGGTTACTGCAGCACGCATATTTCCAAATACAGAACCCCAAGAAGAACCCGCATCTTTAGCTGCACCAGCAATCTTTACTACGCCATTCGTACCCTCTTGAAAGGCCGTACCCACTACGTCGATGAAATCTTTAGCTGTAATTTTTCCTTTTGATAGATCTTTTTGAACTGATGCAGCATCTCTACCGACCGCTTTCGCATAAGTACCAACACCATCAATACCCGCGTCATACAATCGGTTCATTTGGTCCATTGAGACCTTTCCGGACGAATACATTTTGGCGAGTGCGTCCATAACGCTGGCTAATTGCTCGTTACTACCATCGCCATAAAAGGCTACTGCATCGCCCCACTGTTCAATGGTCTTTGTAGCTTTATCAACTTCCATCCCACGAGTAACAAAATCTTGAACTGACTTTGCAGCAGTGTCTAAACCGTATGCAGTACCAGTTACCGCATTTCGTGTTGCTTCAAGGGCTTCTTTCGTTTTTTCAGCGGATCCAGTTAATACGGTCAATGTACTTTCGAATGCTTCCATTGTGTCAATCCTGTCAAATGCTGATGACACAGACGACTTAACCATATTAAACGCACCAGACAATGCACGAGTGATTCCAATCGCCGCCGCAATACTAGCCGCTCCTGTTGCTACGGATTTAAAACTTGATTTAGCCGTATTACCAAAGTTCTTCACCGCATTCGTGGAGTGTTGGGTTTTGCGCTGAAAGTCCGTCATCGCACTTGCTGACTTTTTAGCATTTGAACTGAAATTTTTATCTTTAAGCGTTAAAACTGCCGATATTACTCTTCCGCCTGCCAATCACTTCACCGCCTTTTTATAAAAAGAAAAGAAGCTACTTGGCATTTTCTGACCACCTAGCTTCTTCCTCTTCAAGATGTAAATACATACTAGCTTGCATGTATGCTTTTTCGATTGATGACAAGTTGACTAAATCATTTAACGCATGTCCCTTATGCAAAAAGTGATGAATCATATAATAATCATCATCACTCTTGATTAGTTTTTTAGATCATCCACAATTTCTACTTTACTATTTTTACCAAGCATTTCTAATGCAGTAGATGCAAGCCCATAGATTGTGCCCATGTCAAAGATTTCCCCGACAATATCAGTAGGCTCCACACACCCAAAAGCTTTTTGTAATTCTTTGTCCGTTAGATCAGGCGACACTACACAGTTATAAATAATATAAGCATCAGCCTCTCCACCGCTCATATCCATCGCTTCTAATGCTAGTTCTCTAGTTGATCTTTGAATCGTCACTACTGCATCTAATTCTTCTACATAGACATCTTTTGTCTTCTTTTTCTTCTCTAAAAACTTTTCTTTCGCATCAATTAAATCTGCAATTGTTAATTTCTTTTTAGTCATTTGTCATATCCCCTTTTTATTCGATTAGATCAATAAATTCATAATCAGCAAAGTTAAACGGAAGTTCTTCCGTCATGATTGTCTTTTGTTGAAATGCCAGTAATGTAAATTCAGTAAAAGTCACTTCATTAATAGCTACCCGTTCCGCTCCATATGCATCTGGGTCTGCAAGTTTACCAACAAGACTAACCTCAGGAACTTCTCCACGCTTTAACGCAGTCGCTAACAATGCAGCACCGCGACTATATACTTTCTTCGTTGTCATTGTTCCTTCACCACTCCAACTAGTTAGCTTTTTATGAGTGGCCAAATCTTCGGGCATGTTAACATCTTCATAATCTAGTGCGGCTTTCGCTTCAAACTCTTCAATGTCAAGCCATTTATTATTATTGACCCAAACAGAACCAAACGTTCCGTTAATTTGTCTACTAGCTTTTAATTTTGCCATTAGTTTACCTCCTTAAATCTCAATGTTGAACTCTAAATCTTCAATCGTATCAACCGCACGAATTTTAGCAGCCAAGAAAACATGCCGCTTAAATGCATTTTCTTTAACCTGTTGATCATCCCAATCAGTCGTATCTACTCCAACCGATTCCCAAGCTTCACGTTGTGCATCGACATCAATCCACGCTAAATTTTCATAATTTGGATCAAGTAATTCCAATCCAGCAAGCTCGGTAAACCCTCGGTTAATTTCGTTCAAAAATAAAACTTGGTTGTCATAAATGTTCGGTACTTTTCCGATGTAGTTGTCATTAAAATTATCGTAAATTTCATCATGAATCATATCCATAATGGCTACGACACGAATCGATTTAAATTCATCATTCTTATTTTCGCCTTCTTGGATTGTCTTTAGCGAGTTAACACCACGACCAATTTTAATATTTTTACCATCGTTAATTAAAATCAGTTCTCCATTATCAACCGCCGCATCTGGATCATCAATTTCCAAAACTGAATCTACCTCATCCAAGACGTAATAAGTAGACGAACGATTAAATGGCAATCCTGCTAATATACCCGCAATTCTTGCTGTATATTGTGCAGTAGTAAATTCTTCTTCACCTACTTTAATTTCTTTGGCGGTGAAGTTAATCACACTTTCATGATTTTCCGCGTGACTTGGCAATACGGCTTTAATTTTCTTTTTATCATTTTTACGCTTGCTTTTAACCCATGCAGCAACGGCTTCTGTTTGTCCTTCCCCAATTTCGGGAATTGCTAGATAGTCGAAGCGCTTGTATTTCAATACATCCAACGATGCTTCGAAATCTGTTGTTTCTTCTGGCACCCGCACAACCATCACTTCACGGGGTCCACCCATCAGTGCGTGATTGATGTATAACGTGTTATCGCCATTCCAGTTTTGAATTTTATCATCCTGTTTATAGACAATAAAATCTTCCTGTTGCGAATCATCTTTTAAAATCAACGCAACAACGCCTTCTGGTACACGTCTGTTTTTAGGCTTCATTTTACCGAAAAAGTTAATATTAATTTTTGGTAAACCCAATATAATCACTCCTTATTTATTTCTAAAACTTCCATATCTTCGACTGGATATTTCTCTAAATGTTCTTGTCGCTCATCTGTTTCCCAATCGACATCACGTTCTGTAAAGAATTCAAGTTCGAATGTGCAATTTAAAATACCATCATTAACAAACGTATTTAGGTTGTCCACATTCAAATATCTGTCTTTCACTCGTAACTTTAAGTCGAATAGACTTTCAAGCGCTTCTTGCATGTCCAATACTTCAATAGCATATTCATAGCGATCCGTAGGGAAATAATAAATATTAACAATCAATGTTCGTTCGACTTGTGATTCTGTACCGTGTCGGCCAACATTATTAAATTGATCGAGTAGAGGGAAAAGTTAAATAGACTTTTCGCCCCTCTCACACCACCGTACGTACGGTTCCGTATACGGCGGT
>ERZ808028.1562-NODE-1562-length-13327-cov-23.740302_pt1 | contig 13327 bp, 9 predicted proteins | sample MGYA00380184_ERZ808028 | MGnify/ENA primary metagenome ERZ808028 (study PRJEB31490, sample SAMN06133397) | mouse gut metagenome | isolation source: J8_1 | host: mice | place: China: Chengdu | collected 2015-05 ...
CGCCTTTGTTTACCTCGCCTCTATCGCTATCTTGTTGATTTAGCACATCTTTCCCGTTTTTTCAAACAGGCCCTAATCTCTTCTGAACATTTCGCCGTATGGGTCGGAACCTGGGTCTTGCGGAAGAGCAAAAAATAAACCGCAATGAAAAGTACAGGAAAGCAAAGAAATTCCCTCGATTTCTAAGGAAATCGAGGGAATTGTGGTTGCGGGGGCCGGATTTGAACCGACGACCTTCGGGTTATGAGTTTTTGTAAAAAGAACTTATTACCGGGAGGTCGATTTTTATGCAAGCCTAACAGTATCAACGTGTTGCGACTCTCGTTGCAAAGCGGCCCAAAGATAGGCTATTTGTTGTCCTTTTCCTCCAGTTTTTATACTTTTTTATCCGCTTTGCAAATTTACTGCATACGAAGATTTGAACCTAATGTTGCCGATGTTTTGCTCTGTAACTAAAAGCAAAACTTGATGTCTGATCTTATGGATTTATTTCGGGGCAATGCTCATGGCATTTTGAATTTTTCTTGGTAAAAAATTATCGAATATTGTAGAAATTTCAAATGCATTATGCTATACTGACACGTAGGATAATCAGGAATTATCTGCCGGTCGCCCTTTGAGCAGTGAAAAAGATTGGCCGAAGGGCAGGCTTACCAACGGGTGTCCACCCCGTGGCGCAACAAAAATTTACAGGACTTGAGGGTGTTGTTATGAAATATTCAATCATCATCCCTTATCACAGCAACCGAAACCTCTTAAATACCTGTATACAAGCTGTGACCCGCACAATCCCAAAAGACGTTGAGATCATCATCGTCGCCAACAATGACAACCCGGAAGAACTTGGCCTTCATATGCAAGGGCAATGCAGGGTGATAGAAGTCAACCGGTCGCTGTATTATCCGCGGGCAGTCAATCTCGGCGCGCAGGAGGCCCGAGGGGAGTACATCGTTCTGATGGACGCCGACATCTGTGTCCGCCAGGGCTGGTTGGAAGCATTCGCAACGGCTTTTGAGAAATATCCAAACATTGGTGGGTGTAGTGCTAAAATGCTGGATCCCTTCGATGGCAGTGTAAAGGAGTTCGGGATCGGGTTTACCGGATATAACTTTCCCCATCCCTTTGCAGGGCGTGATGAGGAATACAGCCTCGTGTGCTGTGACCGGGAGGTGCAGGCATTTTGTTCCGCGCTGTCTATGTACAAGCGAACCGTCTATCTCGAAGCAGGCGGGATGGATGAGCAACTTGTGGATGGATATTCTGACATTGACCTGTGTCTCCGTCTCCGCCAGCGGGGACTACGCACCTATGTGATCTCCAATGCGATCGCTTACCATTACGGATCGTCCACCTCAGGCAGTGGTATGTCAGCGCATTTGCGCGCGGATACAAAAGGGTGCTTCATGTCGCGGCACGGTAGCCTCTGCCAGGTAGATATTGATACATATTACCGGCTCGCCTTTTGCCAGGGCTTTCGCTTTGCCCCTGAATACTTCCTGGCCGACTTTACCACCATAGCGGATCGCCAGCGCCACTACGCGCTGTTTTCCCAGCTGGGCCGCTTTGAATGGTCCGGGGTCTACCGCCTGCCCGCCGAGCGCAGGGACAGCTCCCACATTCCCCTCTATACCCGGCTGGACGATAATATCCGCCGGCGTCCCCAGCCCATCTGCTACTTTGTGGACGATTTTCGCGCACTGCGCAGCAACCGCATCTGGCACGAACTGCGCGCCTGTGGGGAGGATCTGGTCATTGATCGTAACGCGAATCTACTCCTTTTCCGGGAGGTTCACTGATGGAACCCGTTGTCAGCTTTATTATCCCTGTTTTCAACGGGGCGCCGTGGGTGGAGCGTAGCCTATCGTCGCTACGGCGGCAGATATACCCTGATTTCGAAGCCATTGTGGTGGATGACGGCTCCCAGGACAGCAGCCTTCCGCGATGCGAGGCGTTTGCCCAGATGGATCAGCGGTTTTCCGTATATTCAATTGCCCACAGTGGGCTTTCCGCCGCACGGAACTTTGGCCTGACCAAGATCCGGGGCGCCTACGTCGGTTTTCTGGACATCGATGATTGGCTGGAGGAGGACTTTACACTGTTGCTGTTAAGGGCGATGCAATCCCATGACGCGGATATCGCCTCCTGCGTCAGCGTTCCGGCCCAGGATCCCCGTCAGGACACCGGCGCACCCCGCAGGGTGGCGCCAGCGCGGCGCTATGATCCCGGCGAATACCTTGCGCTGGAGTACCGGGAGCCAACCGTGAACGTGCGTATGGGGAATCGGCTGTATGCCCGGCACCTCTTCGACCAGGTCACGTTTCCGGATGGGATGTTGTATGAGGATGTCATCACCAACTACAGGCTGTGCCGCCAGTGTAGGACCGCCGTTCATCTCTCCGCGCCATTGCACAACTACTTTGTGGGGAACGGGAGTATCACGCGAAGCCCCCTTCAACAAAAGGACTTCGACCTGCCCCGCCAATGGGATCAGGTGTATCAGATGGCAAAAACGGATTTCCCCGGACTAGCCCCGGTGGTGCAGGCCATGCAGGCCACAGCCCTCCGGGCCCTTGCCGACAAGTATTTACGATACGGCGGGGACGCCCACGCAGCAAAAACCCTCGTCCAGGCGTTCCGGGAAAGCCTCCCGCAGTCGATGCGCTCCGGGGAAATCCCCACGGGGAAAAAACTGCGCATGCTGGCCGGGGGCATCAGCCTCTCCGCATACCGAGCTGCCACAAAGCTTATACGCAGGGATAGTTGATCCCGGTTTCCTCAATATAAAGAGGCCCCTTTGGGAAATGGTTCTGGCGGATCACTTGCCATGTGGGCTCGTCCGCTTCCAGGATATAGCTGAGTGCTTGGGCCACCTCCCGGCTTTTTAGACGGTCGGTGACGGCGCGGCACGACGGCCCCTGCAACCGCCGCAGGGCAAAGGCTATGCTGGTCAGAACAGTAAGACTGCGCTTCTCCTCACTGGGATGCTCACAGCAGCCGGCGTACTGGGTCAATGCTTTCTTGTAGTAAAACACGGCTTGATCCGGTTCTTTCAACAGGTGGTCATACGCCAGCGCGCGCGTGTGGGAGCAGACAGCGAGCGTGCCCCGGTAGCTACTTGCCGTGCATATGTCTTCGGCCGCGTTGACCGCGGCGAGCACCTCCGGGAAAGGCGCACCCCGGATCAGGAGAAGGATGGCCCGCAGGGCAAGGGCTTTGGCATAATGGAAGGGATTGTGCAGCGTCCGTTCGCGGAACAGCACAACGGTCTGGATCGCTTGTTCCGCCTCCGCCCAGTTGTGAAGCAAGGTATACGCCAGCGCCTGATGGAAGAAAACGCCCCCCTCCCACAGGGGGATTTCCCGGCTGTGCGCCTGCCATACCTGTACGGCTTTTCCCCAATGGGCCGCCGCCGTTTCGGCGGGCCCCCCATACAGATAGTAAACATTTCCAAGGTCAACTTCGTTTTGAATAATCCCATCTGGATTCCCGGTGGCGTACGACAGCTCCAGCGCGTCGCACACCAGCTTATGGGCGTGGGGGGAATCCGGCACCCCTGGGACAGGGTCTTCCAGCCGGTCAAAGGCCACATGCATCCGGTTGAACAGCGTGGCCTTCGCGTCAAGGCGCTGGTGTTCCGTCTCAAATTGGAACGTGTCTATTTCTGACAGAAGCTGTCGGCCGAGCTCCACAGTTTGGGAATTGTAGCGCTCTGTGAGCAGGGCGTTCATGTATTCTTTTGCAAAATGAAAATACAGCTGGCCAAATTGGCGAAATCCCGTACACACCGCAAGGCTTTGCCAATACACCATCTCGTAAAGTTTCACGATTTCACCCATTGGCCGGAACCCTTTTTGTTGGTCTGTATAGAGAATATAGAAATGGAGCAGCTTCTTCAAGTCGCAGCCGGGCGGTACACCACCTTTTTTAGGCGCTGAAAAGATCAGGTCTCCATAGAATTGGATCAGCCTGAGCGGAACGCGGCCGCTGAGCAGCACATCAATCGCTTGTTCAAGGTATTCCGGTTTTGGCGCGGCACACCGCAGGAGGCAGATATGGAACTGTCCCGGGTAGGCACGTTCCATACCGGCCACCCTCAGCGCCCGGAGGCAGAGCTTTGCCTCGCCCTTGTTCAGTCCGCCGTATTTTGCCCAAAAGAATCGTTCGATCAGCGGGTGATAAAAGGTGAGGCCGGTCTCCCGGCTGACAAAGCCGGCGTCGATCAGGCATTCAACCGCATCCTGGTTCAGTTCCGCCTCCCTGATGATGCGCGGGTGCAGTTCGCTGAAAAAAACCAGAAAACGGGCTACCCGTTCCAATGCGCCGCGGGATACGGAGGCATTTTTGACCAGCAGCGCCCAACGCCGCTTGAGCAGATCCTGCGTTGTGTTGGGAAGCTGTGACAGGCAGGCGGGCAGGCTGTGATTGTCAAATACGTAGAGGCGGCTCCCTTCTACCCGGAGAATCTCCTTTTCACACAGATAGAGCAGAAGCTGTTCCAGATAAAGGGGGTTGTCCCCGGCGGCGTCAGCAATTTGCCGGATGACAGGCCACCAGCTCTGATCCGTTTCACGCCGCGCGGCTTCCGCACCCAAAAGACAGCTGCGGATAAACAGCACCGTATCCCCCGGGTCAAGCCCTTTGATCCCGTACAGGAAATAATGACCGCCGTCATCCCGGCCCAGCTGCTGGATACGCTGAAAAAAGGCCGTCGCGGATTCCTGCCTGTAGAGAAGATCTGTGTTGAAGCTGAACACCAGGTGTCCGCCCTGTGTGCCGGGCAGCAGATTCAGCGCTGTATTGAGGATATCAATCGTGTCACGGTCAAAATCTTGGACATTGTCCATAATTAGCAGCATATCCTGCCGATCCAGCGTTTTGAGCAGGACAGCGGCGAGTTGCTGGATGCTTTGGGGTGTAAGGGAGAAGCTGGGGTCATAGAGAAGGTCTATCACAATCCGTTCCTTTACGTCGGGAAAGCTCTGTTTGGAATACTGCTCAAGCCGGATCAGCGGCAATGCGTAAAGCCGGGACAAAACATATTTGAGCCAGGTAACAGCGTTTCCATCCGTATGTACCGCGTCACTCCACAGGCACTTTTTCCCGGCCATCAGGCGCTTGCCCTGCAATTCCCTCAGATATCGGGTCTTTCCCGCCCCGCTGGGGCCATATACGGCGATCACTGTCTCAAAGGGGGCCAGCACGGCCTGCCCCAGCTGTCCCAGCCGATCCATATCCCCGAAGTACGGCGTTTCCAGCAGCCAGCACCCCTCAAACGACCCTGTTTCAACGGGAATCTCCACGCCGCCGCAGGTCAGACGCATATAGGGCAGGCGGATCTGCCGGGCATAGCCTGTGATTTTGAACGGGATCGAAAATAAGACTGCTTCTCCCCCCCGCAGATTTGCCTGGAACATAGGATCCATCTGCCTGTCTACGCAGTCAAGGCAGTGGTAGGCCCCATCCCGTTCCATATCCACGTTTAAGCTGATATGCTGCTGGGACAGCGTCTCATTGACTAAGGATATCCTCACCTCAAACAGTTCGTTGATCCGCAACTTTTGTTTTTTGAACGCTCCCAGCGTGTATTTGGTGTTTTGACGGTATACGAAGACATCCACCTCGCAGGTAACAGGGAGGCTCTCCCGTATGGCGGCCGGCATGGACGCAGCTTCCGGGAAAAACATATGGAAAGAGAATTTCGGGTTGTCCCGGTAGCGCAGGATCAGCCGTTCCAGCCGTTCATCATCAAAGATCCGGGCGTGCATCCGATGCGCCTTGGCAAATTCCTGTAGCTCGCCGACTGCCTCCCGGTTTAGGCGGCTGTACGAGAAGAATACGACCTCGTTTACATTCCGAAGTGTACTCATAATAAGTGTCGGGGCCAAAACGTTGAAGCTAATCGCTTTTTGGTACGCTTTGCATTCAGCCCAGCGAAGGGTGCTTTCGCCATGGTGGAAGACTGTCTGGTAAAAATCCCGCTTACCGTCCCAAGATAGATCTGTGCGGTGCCATTCCTCGCCCGGGCAGCTGGCGGGATACTCCAGCTCCAACAGCTCCGCGGCCATATTTTCGAACCTCGTCCCAGAGAACCGTCCATTCTTCCCATCCCAGAAATAAGGAACCCAGTGTCCAAATGTGAGAAATTGCATGATCATCACCTTTATCGCTTATGAAAGGACAGCCATGAAAAAGATATTTATTATGTCGAATGACATGAACGGCGGCGGCGCCGAAAAAGTGCTACTGACGCTACTGCGCCGCATTCCCCGGCAGAACTGCCAGATCACCCTCGGCCTTGTCTACCTCCGCGGGCCAAACCTGGCCGGGATACCGGCAGACATCCCTGTAAGGCACCTGTTTGAGGCAGATGCCCATGGGGTGACGGCGCGGATAAAAGCGGATGCAGCCACGTTATACGAAAAAATTGCCCCGCCGGATTCTGACATTGAGATCGCGTTTCTGGAAGGGAACGCCACGAAGATCATCAGTGCCAGCAAAAACCGCAAGGCAAAAAGACTGGCTTGGGTACACATTGACCTAAGCCATTTCCACTATACAAAAGCGCTCTACGATTCCGACTGGGAAGAAGGGCAGGCGTATCGCGCGTTTGACCGGCTGATTTTTGTATCCCACGGTGCGCTGTCCGGATTTGAGGCACTGCTGGGCGACGGGCTCAGATCACGATCCGTAGTTCAGTATAACCCCATTGACAGCGGGGAGATCCTGCGGTTGTCAAAGGAATTCCCCGTTTCGAAACGGCGGCTAACGCTCTGCGCGTCCGGCCGGCTCGTCCCGCAGAAAGGCTTTGAGCGGCTACTCGCGGCGGTCGGCCGCCTTCAACAGGATGGGCTCAAATTCGATCTGTGGATTTTGGGGGATGGTCCGGAGCGGGAGAAGCTGCTGTCGCTTGCCCGCAGTCTCCCGGAGCCGGACGCGATATCCCTTTTGGGGTTTCAAGAAAATCCATATCCTTATATGCGCACAGCGGATATCTTTGTATGCAGCAGCTTTGTGGAAGGGCTGTCGCTGGTGGTCGGCGAAGCGCTTATCCTGAACCGGCGGATCGTTGCCACAAATTGCTGCGGGATATCTGAGGCACTGCAAGGGGGAAAATACGGTGCGCTGGTCGAAAACAGCGAGCACGGCCTTTACAGCGGCTTAAAGCAAGCGCTGGAGGAGCCGGCCATATCCGATACATCCGACGCCCCGGAAGAACGATTTGCCCCCTTTGATATGTGCCGTCAGATGCCCGCCATTCTCAAACTGCTTGACCTCCAATGAAAATAGGCTGGAGGAAGGATAAATTGGCAGGCAGTGAGATCAATGCAATGCCCTGGTCAAATTTGAAATAGATAATTCCTGATTATCTTTCAAAAATAGCAGCAGGCCGCCGGATATCCGACGGCCTGCGCGATTTTCAGAAAGAGAATGTCATTTTCCCTCGGGGATGTTTTTCTGCCAGCAGTAGAGTTTGCTGCGCTGTGGTAACATGAGTATAGATTTGTGTTGTAGAAATGGAACTGTGTCCTAACAAAGACTGGATATATCGAATATCTACCCCGGCTTCCAGTAATGAGGTGGCAAAAGTGTGTCGAAACATATGAGGCGTTACATGGTACTCAACACCAATTTTATTCAGATATTTTTGAATAATCCGCCGAACTGACTGCGGCGAGAGCGGTTTCCCGCGCTGGTTAAAAAGAATAAAACCTTGTGTTTGAATTTCTGTTTGAAATTCATGACAGTAAATTCGCACGAGCTTGAGCAGTTCTGGGGTAACGATTTGAAGGACTCGCTCCTTGCTTCCTTTCCCATTGACTAACAGGCGAAGTTCGCTGTCCTCCAGTATAAATGTATCCTTTGACAACGCACACAGTTCAGAAACCCGTAAGCCGGTGCTGAATAACAATTCCAGCACCATAATATCCCGGAGAATGTCGCGGTGATTTGGCGAATAGGCGCAATATGCACATTGTAAAAGGTCGTGGACGATCTGGTTTGGGATGATCCGGGGAAGTTGCTTGGGAGACTGAATCCGAATATGGAGTTTGTCAAATGGGCTTTCTTCCAAGGTGCCATCCAGTTTGAGTTCGTGGTAGAAAGCCCGGATGCTTGCTATCTTTCGTTTTACTGACCGAGGGGCAAAGTTCTGATTCAGATATTTAACGTAACTGCTTAGCAAATTGCGGTCAGGCCATATCCCATTCACAAATACAGCAAATTGCTGTAAGTCGATTCTGTAGGCCTTGATGGTATCTGAAGACAACTTCCGCTCATACTCTCCGGCTTCAAGATAGTCGGCAATAGATTTCGACAATGTTTTCATAGACAACACTCCAGTTCTGTTTAAGATGCCACTTATTATGAAGATTTTGCTATGAACTGTCCATTGCCCAAAATAAAACGGTGAAATATTTGGCTGATTGTCTTTTGTTCAGTGAAGATCATGTTGCATCTATCCTCAAAACTGTTTATAATTAAGTTGTCAAAACTTGTCATTGCGATACGAAAGGCGTGAGGGATCATGGAACGAGATGATATATTTAAAGCAATCCAGTCTGCTGTCGAGGACACGCCGCTTTTTATTATTGGGAGTGGCAGTTCCGCTGCTCATCACTTGCCAGGAATGGGGTTGCTGGGAAATCATCTCCTCACCCAGTTAGACTCGAAATATACGGGCACAGCCTGTTGGGATACTTTCCGGGAAAATCTTAGAAATGGGGCCGATTTGGAAACAGCGCTTCTGGGGGTCACGCTCACGCCGGAAATGCTGATTGATGTAAAATGTGAAACTTGGAATTTAATATCATCAAAAGATCTGGAGCTGTTTGATCGCATCCTTTTTGATAATGAGAAGCTTCCGCTGTCACGACTGATCAGAAAGTTTTATCAAGCTCATCCACGAAAGGTCGACATCATCACCACAAACTATGATAGGGTCATTGAGTATGCTTGTGATTCAGCTGGCCTCCCAGTTTCAACGGGTTTTGAGGGATGTTATCAGAAACGGTTTACAGGTGCATTCCCATCAAAAGATACCATCAACCTTTTAAAAGTTCATGGCTCCCTAGATGTATTTCGAGATGCGCATGATGTGGCGGTTTCCGTACCCATGCTGAGAGAACTTCGTCCAGGCCTGGTTCCTGAGATTATTACCCCTGGCCGTTCTAAATTTGAGGCTATTCTGCAAGGCACTCCCCGGCAGATTTTATCTGCGGCAGATGAACGGATTGGTCAGGCCGCAAGTTTCCTGTGTATCGGATATGGATTCAACGATACACAGGTGCAGGAGAACATCGTGTCTCGCATCCGAACGGGAGTGCCAATTGTTGTGGTGACTCGAGATGTATTTGACCCTGCAGCACATTTGTTGGCCAATAATGCAAAGCATTACATATCCATCCAAGAAGGGATGAAACCGGGTACCACAGAAATCTGTATTGATCGAACAATTGAAATCTTAGATGGAACATTTTGGACTGTTGACGGTTTCATGGATATCATTGATTAGAGGAGCTTATTATGGGGATTTTCAATTTTGATGAAATGCAAACATTTGGGTGTGTCCAAGGTGTGGATACTGCTACGATCATTGTTCAAGTAGAAGACCCAGCCCAATTGTCAAGGCTTCAGGTAAATCATCTCATTGCGATTCGCTCCTCCAAAGTGGGACAGGCCCTAATTGGTATGGTTAGCAAAATTATGAGAAAATTCAGCGATGAATTAAGTCAGCCTGATGAGGGTGAGACAGTTTCCATGGACGTTGTGAAAGCGACATTGATAGGAACGCTCTTAGATAGGGAGGGTGAGCGCAGAAACGTTTTTAAGCGCACATTGGAATCTGTCCCAGAAATTGATTCGCAGTGTTTCATCATGGCTGATGACGTACTTACGGCTTTTATGGGCGTAATCTCTGGTGCGGATTCCGGAATGGAACACCCTCTATGTATTGGGAAATACACGATCAATAATGGTGCGCTTGCTTGGCTGGATGGGAACAAATTGTTTCAACGCCATGCCGTTATTGTAGGGAGCACTGGATCTGGAAAATCTTTTACCGTTGCGACTCTGCTTGAAAAAATAGCAGAGTTGAAGTCCTGCAATGCAATTTTGTTCGACATTCACGGCGAATATGCGCCTATTACAGGAGAGGGGGTTCAGCACTACAAAATTGCGGGCCCTGCTGACGTGCCCTCAGATCAGACGATGTTTCTTCCCTACTGGCTTTTGAGTTATGAGGAGATGCTGGCATTGATGCTGGATCGATCCGACACAAACGCACCCAATCAGGCTATGGTGTTCAGCCAGGCAGTGATTGCTGGAAAGATCGCCATGCTTGAAGAAGGCGGGCGCAACGATTTGGCAGGTGAGATTACCGTGGATAGCCCGGTTCCTTATCAAATATCGCAGGTCTTGGAGTATCTGAGGGATCAGAACACAAGTACGAAAACCGGTTCCAGTGGACGACAGGTGCAAGGTGACTTTTATGGGAAGCTCTCGCGGTTTATCCAAAGGCTGGACGCTAAGGTTTCTGATAAAAGGCTAAACTTCATGTTCTCTAATGCAGAAGACCTCTTGAATTTTTCGTATATGGAGGTACTATGCAGACGGCTCATGGCACCAGCCAGCCAAGGCGGAGGCATTAAGATACTGGACTTTTCTGAAGTGCCGTCAGATATCCTACCACTAATTGTATCTCTGCTGGCCCGCATTGTTTTTTCCGTTCAGCAGTGGATGGATCGGTCAAAATTAAATCCGCTGGCGATTTTTTGTGACGAGGCACACCTGTATATTCCGGCCAATGCACAGCAAGGAATTGAGTCATCCAGTTTGCAGAGCTTTGAGCGTATCGCAAAGGAAGGCAGAAAGTATGGAATTGGTCTGGTGATCGTGAGCCAGCGTCCGTCTGAAGTCAACCGGACTGTGCTCAGCCAGAGCAGCAACTTTATTGCAATGCGTTTGACCAATGCGGAGGATCAGGCCGTCATCAAGAGATTACTGCCGGACAGCATCGGAAACTTTGCGGACTTGCTTCCTGTTCTGGATATTGGAGAAGCGATTGCTGTGGGTGATGCCTCACTGCTGCCCAGCCGAATCGTGATTGATATCCCAAGGCAGAAACCGGACAGCGCGACAGTGAAGTTTTGGGATGAGTGGAGTCGCGAAATTGTTCCTGATGATATCGGAGCTGCGGTTCAGGCCATGAGAAAGCAAGGAAGATGATTTATAAATAAAGAAGGCGTGAGGCACGAGCCATGAGGGAACAGAGCGAGGGTTAGAATTTGCTCAATTGATCCCGTTTCCGTATATTTTATGCTATAATACCTCCTGCTGTCTAAAATCAGAACAGCAGGAGGTATTCATTATGAACTGTTGTCCCGCAAAAATCAAACGAGAGATTTTTATAAAGTATATCTGCGGATACACACCGAAAGAATTGGCAGATGAATTTGGGATTCAGTTCACCACGATTTACAGATGGATCGAGGGATGGAAAAGAGATTTGCCGAAACACACCTTGAAGGAATTGCCGCTTCAGGATATAGGAACGATACTTGAATATACCGAGAACCTGAAACACCGGCTGGATGATGCAGAACGATCCCTGGCTATTATCCACGGAAGTAGAGTTTTGCAAACGGTTCCGTTAAAAGAACGTATCACAATAGCAAAAAATTTGATAGAAATATATCCAGTAAAGCTTCTCTGTGACACATTTGAAATACCAATGTCAACACTCTATTATTACAAAAGGAAAACCAGGAACGAAACAAAACGTCAGCAGGAGGAGCGTGACTTAAGCAATGCAATTCGTTCGGTGTTTGAGGAAAGTAAGGGCCGCTTGGGAGCAGAGCGCATCCGCGTTCTATTACAGCAGCAAGGGATCACAACAAGTTCGCGAAGGATTCGCAAATTGACAAAACAGATGAAACTGTCCAATGATGTGAAGGGAACTGTTTACTATGCTCCTGCCTATACTGTTGACATAGAGGAGGGAGTAGATGTCAAAATTCTATGATGAGGCATATAAGTGGTCGTTATATGAGAAGCATTGTAGCGGCTTCACACTGGCAGAACTCTCCGAAATGTCTGGTGTTACAGATAAATCTCTAAGCGCATGGTTCAAACAGATTGACTTGCAATATTCTAAGGTAGGCACCATGGACTTGAAGACAGTACATCGAAGAAATGCTCAATTAAGAAATGCTTTTACACAAAAGCACACAGAACTTTTGTTACTGCAAAATGAGCCAACTGTAAAGGCAATTCCAGAAACAGCACGCATATCTTGTGCACAACGTGTACTGCTCCATTATGGCCCCAATCAGGTTTGCCGAGCGCTAAAAATTCGAAAGTCGAACCTATATTACCATACATTTCGCAGGCCAGAATTCACAATCTATGAAAAGCATGACCAAGAACTTCGGCCAGCGATTCAAAAAATCTGTGAGGCAACCCCCAAGCGAATCGGAGCCGAACGCATTCGGCAGCAACTAATGGAGCAGGGCTTTACTGTCTGCAAAAAGAAGGTGCTAAAGCTGCTCCGTGAAATTGATCCACGCTATACACCATTGGAGAAGAAAAACGGTTCCAGCTTTACATGGAATAGAAAATGTACAAATCTGCTGAATAGAAAGTTTTCACCACCGCGGCCCAATATGGCATGGCTTGGCGATATCACAGATATCAAAACAGATGCAGGGACGTGCTGTCTGTGTGTAATTCTGGAGCTCTTTTCCAGAAGAATAGTGGCGGCACATCTCGACACGCAGAAAAATGCCGATTTGGTTTGCCATACATTTCAGAATGCCTTTGCTGCCCGAGGTGCCCCAAAGGATTTGCTGTTTCACAGCGACCAAGGAGGGCAGTACACAGGCTGTCAATTCAGAAATCTGCTGCACAGTAATGGAGTAACACAATCTTTTTCCGCTCCAGGTGTTCCGTATGATAACGCTCCTATGGAATCCTTCTTTGCGAGTTTGAAAGTGGAGGAGATCCACCGCTACCGCTATCATGGCATATCCGACCTGGCTGCATCCTTAAAGGAATATCTTGAGTTCTACAATCATAAAAGGCCACACAGTAGCATCGGCAATCAGACTCCGGCTCAAGCGGAAGAAATATACTTCAAAAATCAAAGCGCAGTCAGCATTTCTACCGACTGCGTTCCTTTTGCGTGCAAAAAATAATGTGTGGCCGACTTTGAAATGCTAATCAGCATTCCAAAAAATCGACCACACATCATTGTGGTTGCGGGGGCCGGATTTGAACCGACGACCTTCGGGTTATGAGCCCGATGAGCTACCAGACTGCTCCACCCCGCGAT
>ERZ808028.1564-NODE-1564-length-13325-cov-4.389568_pt1 | contig 13325 bp, 16 predicted proteins | sample MGYA00380184_ERZ808028 | MGnify/ENA primary metagenome ERZ808028 (study PRJEB31490, sample SAMN06133397) | mouse gut metagenome | isolation source: J8_1 | host: mice | place: China: Chengdu | collected 2015-05 ...
GTCGCCTGTAAATTACAGGTTACAATCCTCTAATTAGAAACTATTTATAAACTGTCCAACTTTTGGGGTTCAGTTCATTAAGACTCATCTTGATATTTTTTTACGCTTTCCAAAGGAAATTCATGACTTGTTTTTTGTTGGTCTAAGAAATTTTTTAAATACGTCTTAGCGACATAATTGACGTCCTGAATAAACTCTCTTGAAGAAATTCGCACAGCTCCTTGACTACTGACAATCAATTGTTCCAAGGCATCACTTGTAACAACGGCAATATCAAATAAATCAGCCATTTCATGTGTCGTACGTTCAATAAACATATCAGCTGTTTGGGCTTCCTTAGTATAAACAATATAAATGTTATGATATTTCTCAACCGAACCAGGATTTTCTTTGACTAGATAAGCATCAAATACTAAAATCAACACACATTGTTTATAGCCTTGGTAATTGCATAATGCATCAATCAAACGGGCTCTTGCTACATCTAAATTTACTTTAGCTAAACTTGCTAATTCAGGCCATGCATAAATGACATTATAGCCATCGACAATGATACAGCGTTGCTTTGCTTGATATTCGTATCGGTTTTGTTGATGCTTCTTTTCATGACCTAAACGCTCTTTCCAATTAGTTTGTATCGGTCCGTAAGTTCTTTCAAAGATTTGAGATAAAGTCTTATCATCGGTACTGATTGTCGCTTTTTGAGGGCGATAATTATTTTTTGGGATTTCTTTTTTAGGCCAACGAGCCTCTAAGTGCATTTTTTGATAGACTTTATCATAGCTGACATTATATCCTGCACCTTGTTTACAGAAAATAGAATCACATGGATTATCTAAATCACTACAAGCATCATACTGCATTTCTGCCACAACTTTTTCTTGATGAAGACAAGGCTTATAACCGGAAAGCTCATATCCTAATTGCCCTTGACCTTTAGTATAAGTAATAAAAGTTGTCATATAGCCTTGCATCTCACTTACGGCAACCTCACCTGAAACAATCGTGCGTTGTAAATTACTGTCGTCGACAATTTCATAAGTGCCGTGCATCTTTTCAATATCGAAAACAAGCCGACTAAGACAAGTGGTAGGTAAAATAGCTTTAAAGCGATAATACGGCTCTAATAAAATATTTTGGGCATGCATCAAACCTTGTCGTACAGCTCGATAAGTCGCTTGACGGAAATCTCCGCCCTCAGTATGTTTTAGATGGGCTTTTCCGATTAAAAGTGTTATTTTCACATCAGTCAAACTAGAACCTGTCAACACCCCAACGTGTTCTTTTTCTTTAAGGTGTCCGATAATTAAATTTTGCCAATGTTTAGATAATTCGTCTTCCGAGCACTCGCTTGCAATCACAATTCCTTTACCATTCTCTAAAGGTTCTAATAACAACTGAACTTCGGCATAATGGCGCAATGGTTCATAATGTCCCACACCTAATACTGATTTAGCAATAGTTTCTTTATATAATACTTTGCCATGAGCAAAATCCACAGCTAGTTTAAAGCGATCCAAAATCGTCTGTTTTAAAACTTCGATTTGAATATCGCCCATCAACTGCATACGAATTTCATTCGTTTTGCGGTCATAGTTCACATGAAGCATCGGGTCTTCCTCTTCTAGTTGCTTCATATAAAGCAATGCCTGATTGACATCTATGCCCTCAGGTAGCATCAAAGCATAATCCATACACGATTCCAAAACCGGCGTCGTTAACTTCTTGCCTTCCCCTAAAACATCACCGGCATAAATTTTCTTAAACCCTTTAACAGCTACAATCATTCCGGCGGTTGCCTTGGGAACAACCTCATATTTATCGCCACTATATACACGCAATTGATCGGCTTTCTCATCAGGCAAAACTGTATCCTTTACCTCTAATGCTCCACTTAAAATCTTCATATATGTCAAACGTGTATTTTGTTTATCATGCGTAATTTTAAAAACGTTTGCACTAAATTGTTCGCTGCGACTAGGCATAGACGTATAATTGACCAAAGCATCTAAAAGATTGGTAACACCTTCATTTTTTAAAGCCGAGCCAAAGAAACACGGAAATACAGTTCTGTCCATAACCGAATTAGCAATATCTTGGTATGTCAGCTTTCCGCTTTGCATATATTTTTCTAACAAGCTATCCGAGCATAAAGATATTTCTTCATGCAACAGACTTTCCTCTAACGCAAAATCAAGGCAATTTTCATCTAATTCTTTCTTTATATTTAAAATCAAGGCTTCTTTAGATGTTTCGGGCATATCCATTTTATTGACAAAAATCATGGTCGGCACACGATAATGGGCTAATAGTTGCCAAATTGTTTTAGTGTGCGGCTGGACACCTTCACTGCCACTGATAATCAATACCGCTACATCTAACACTTGTAGCACACGCTCCATCTCACTAGCAAAATCGACATGACCTGGGGTATCTAATAGCGTCATATAACAATCTTTCCAAGTAAAAACAGCTTGTTTGGAGAAAATTGTAATCTTGCGGTTTCTTTCTAAGGTTTCATAATCAAGATAAGCATTTTGATGATCTACTCGACCTAATTGTTTTATTTTACCCGCAACATAAAGCATGGCTTCTGATAAAGTTGTCTTACCCGCATCGACGTGAGCAAGATTTCCGATGACAATTCTTTTCATAAGCTTATCTTTTCCCAAATACAATCTGATTAGTTTGCGAATCCATGCTTTCGATAATCGCTAAAGAAAATAACGGAAGTCCCTTCTCGCGCAATAAATCGCCACCATTTTGAAAAGCTTTTTCAATCGCAATTCCAATACCTGATAGGTTTGCCTTTGCTTGATTGACGATATCAAGTAAGCCATTTAATGCCGAACCGCTAGCTAAGAAATCATCAATCAATAAAACATGATCGTTTTCATCTAAATAATCTTTGCTGATAACTAAATCATAATGGGTCTGATGGGTAAATGAAAAAATCTTAGCTTGATATAAATCTTGACCTAAATTGCTTGTATAACTTTTTTTGGCAAAGACTAAAGGAACATTAAAGCGATAGGCAACCATCGTCGCAATCGCTATGCCACTTGCCTCAATCGTTAAAACTTTAGTAATCGGACAATCTTTAAATTTGGCATAAAATAATTCTGCCATATCGTTAAGTAATTGAATATCAATCTGATGATTTAAGAATTGATCTACCTTTAATACTTCCTTCGATTTAACTAAACCTTCTTGTATGATTTTTTGTTCTAAACAGTTCATTTTCAATCCTCCTTTTCAATGACGACAAAGGCCACAGCTATATCTTTTTCATGACTGATAGAGATATGCGCCGGACTGTTGGTAAAATATGGGCAACCTGAAGCGTCATTGAGAACTTCAATGTCTTGGAAACTTATTTGACCAATCCCTTGATGATTAGCTTTCATAAAGGCTTCTTTTGCCGCAAAGCGCCCGCCTAAAAATTCGCGTTGACCTTGGGAGGTTTGAATTTCATCAAAAACAGCCAATTCTTTAGGGGTTAAAACTCTTTCAATAAAATGACGATGGGATAAATTCAACCGTGCCAATTGCACGACATCTGTACCGATTCCTCGAATCATTGATACAAAAAAATAAACGCCAGAGCGTTTATTTATCCTCGTCCTTGAATTTCCTTTCGTATAAACTCATAAGTTCATCTAAGGTCATCGCATCATCAATTTCATCAATTAAACTAGGCTCTTCGGACTTCATATTAGAAAAATCAAATTGAAATTCACCGGTTCTTTTTTCAACAAGTTTCAGTTGATTTTCTTCTTCTTGAATAATACTTGCGATATTACGCAAATCTTCTGTTACAGATTCAGGCTCTTTATTGACCTTTGTCGCTTTTTGAGAACGACGTTTACTTGCAACAGGTGCCTCTACTCTTTCTTCCTCTTCTTCTACAACGTGTGTACCGTAAATCGGACTGATAACAGGTACTAATTGGTCCTCAATCGGTTTTTGTGAAGTTTTTTTCTTAGGTGTTGAAGCTTGCTTTGCCTTATTAGACTGCGGTTCTTCCTTACGTCCATAAATCGGTGAAATGACTTCACTCATCTGATAACCCGGTTCCATTTTCGGACGTGGTGCATATGTTGATTTAACTTTTTTTGTTACTGAAGATGTAGGTGCTGTTGAAGCGGCAGGTGTAGGCGCTGCCTTAATAGCTTCTCCTAACTTTTCAAAACCTTCATCAAATTCATCACCGTAAATCAGCGGTGTACTAAACTTTTCTTTACGTCTTTGTTCCACGATAGGATCCACTTTTTCTTCTACGGGAACAGAAACAGTCTTTTTAAATATATCTTTTAAAGCCACAGCGATTACCTCCTAACTTGAAATCCAAAATATTTTTTATTCATATATATCATATCATAATTTAGACAAATATGCTTCTTTTTTCGTATTTTTTTAACTTTTTTCTTTAGTATTTACAAATTGTGACAACTACTAATTCAATCCATCGATAAATTCTTCAATTTCATGTCTAGTTTTTCTAAATTTTGATACAAAGCGTCCGATTTCTACACCATGATCATAAGCCACAAATGACGGAATTCCCATAACGTCCATCTCTTTGCATAAATCTAAAAGCTCATCACGATCAATCTGGTAATATTTGAAACTTGGACGTGCCTTTGCTACTTCTCCGATAAACGGTTTAATGAAAATACAATCAGGACACCATGTGGCTGTTACTAAAATAATACAACGTTCTTCGATTGCTTTTTTATATTCTTCAACTGTATGTAGATTGATAAATTGATCCATTTTACTTTTCCTCCCTATTTAAAATGTGCTACTAATTGATAAATCGGTCCATTCACACTAAACTTACGCTCATATTCTGTCATAATATTGCCTTCCGCATACTCGCTATGGTGTAAATCCAAACTAACTCGTTCAAAATCCATAGGATATTGGTTCATAGACATTAAACTGAATTCAAATAATATACGATTATCTGTCTTTTGTTCAATGACGCCTTGTTTAACTAAGATGTGTTCATAAATAGCTAGATAATCCTTGTAAACCAAACGACGTTTGTAATGTCTTGTCTTAGGCCATGGGTCAGAGAAATTCAAGTAAATCCGCTCAACTTCGCCTTCTGCGAAAATATCTTTTAAATCAATCGCATCAGCTCTAATCAAACGTAAATTACTGATATATTCCTCCTCTAAAATTTTCTTTAATGCTACATATAAAACACTATCATATTTCTCAATTCCTATAAAATTGATATTTGGATATTTTTTAGCCATACCAATCATGAAATCGCCTTTTCCCATGCCGATTTCAATATGTAAAGGTTGTTTCTTATCGAATTGCTCCTGCATTTTACTTTTCCACTCACTAGGCTGAATGATGACATACTCAGGATGAGCATTTAAAAAATCAGTCGCTTCAGGTTTCTTTCTTAATCGCATAATAACCTCCATTTCTTATCCATTATAGCACTATTTCAGCTACTAAACAACGCTTATTTGTGTAATTCTAAAACGATATTTGAAGATTTTACAAATCAACAGTTTTTATGTAGACTAGCGATATTCAGAATTTCCATTTCTTCTTTTGTCAACTCGCGATATTCCCCTAATTTCAAATTAGGATCCAATTTCAGCCCCTTCATCTCCAAACGTTTAAGATAGACTACTTTATTACCGACAGCCTCAAACATCAGCTTCACTTGATGGAATTTGCCCTCTGTAATCGTAATATAAGCCTCTTTTTCATTGATATACTCTAAGACAGCCGGTTTACAGTGATGCCCTGACGAAATAATCAAACCTTCCGCAAAGCGTTTGACATCTTCTTGCTTACCCACTTTTTCAAGTTTGGCATAATATTTTTTTGAAGCATTTTTACTTGGAAACAATAATTCTCTGGCTAATATCCCGTCGTTTGTCAATAGCATCAGTCCTTCTGTGTCTTTATCTAAACGTCCCACAGGATAAATATGGTAATGCTCATAGCCTTTTACTAAATCAACAACTGTTTGGTGTACTTTATCTTCGGTCGCACTAATAACACCTTGTGGTTTATTCATCATAATATAAACAAGCGGTTTATAGACGACTAATTCATCACAAACTTTCACTTCGTCTTTTTCCGGTTCTAATCTAAAGTCATCTTTTTTGATGACAACCCCATTGATTTGGACTTGTCCTTTGCGAATTAGAAGCTTAACATCTTTTCTTGAACCATAGCCTAGATTTGCCAACATTTTATCTAACCTCATCATGTCAATCACCTCATTTAATCTTTTTCATTATAACATAAAAAATCGGGATTGCCCCGATTTTTGACTACTTCTGTTTAAAAGTACAGCATTCTGTTTGTTCTGATTTTGTTGCATCATTGCAATGACAGTTAGAAACTTCTACATGACTAGCCTCACAACATTCATCTTTATTGTACATACAACTGCATACTTTACATTTGATATGATTATTCATATCACTCACCTCCATTAGCTATTATGGACGTAGACACAAAGATTATTCTTTTTCATGGTAAAATATCAATGCACTGTAACAATAAACCATCTCTTTGCCATCATTTGCCAAAGCAACCTGATATTGAATATTCAGAATTTCGCCTTCTAATTCTTCTAAAAAATCATTGATAGCATCTTCTAAATCTAATTCGTGTTCCTCATCGAATAATTTTACTTTTAACATAAAAACCACCCCATTTAACATAACACGGTGATTTTACATATTTTGTCAATTCATAAAATATTGGATAGGTTGCCAACTTGATTTGGGATAAATGATACTTATCATCATCGTCGTTATAAAACCTCCGACAAAGCCACCTAAATGACCTGATAGAGATACAGTCGGAATTAAAAGGGACATCAGTGCTACCATTACTAAACTTGGGACAATAGACTGAAATACTCTTTTATAAATCCCGCGATATTTCCAAGATAGAAAACACAGTCCACCTAATAAGCCTAAAATAATGCCACTTGCACCACCCGATACAGTTAATCCCATGACATCAGTCGGACTTTTAAAAATCCGATAATAGATATAAGGTAAAACGGTTGTCCCTAAGGCACTGCCTAAAATCAACCCGACATATCTTAGCGTGCCGAATATTCTTTCAATCAAAGGACCGATATTAGATAAAGAAAGCATATTCATCGCAAGGTGCATGATGCCAAAGTGAATAAAGTTCGCACTTAAAAAACGATAATAATCATGGCTGTATAAGATTGCCAAAGGTAAAAAACCACCGGCTTGCACACCTTCTTGAGCGTTCATATCAAACGAAAATTTTAAACTTGTATAAATATAAATTAAAATACAACCCGCCATTAACCCAAATGTAATCGGATACTGTTTATAATTATATTTATTCATTACGCTTCCTCCATAAATTCATATATAGAAAGTTGACTTGGCTTAACTAAACCTTTCAGCTCTTCTTTATTGACATTTGTTAATTGCTCTATAGTTGTTTCGCTTGTCACTCGTTCCATCGTTACCGGTATTGCCCCTGCTTCTACTAATTTAGCATTACCGTAAAACTCATCATCGACAATCGCTAAAATTTTAGACCAACGATATTTCAAATTTTGAATTGCACTAAAATATAAAGCACCTGTATTTAATTCCGAGTGAATAATAAAATTAGTTTCACAAAGAGCATACATATAACTATTGCGAATGACTGACTCAATAATATCATAATCACTTTCCGGCGAACGATGCGAGATCATCAACATTTGTTTGTTTTGAATATTTCTTTTCATCTCAATACTTTTTTTCAACAAGTGATCAGACGTGAATAAAATAACTTTACCGCCTTTGTTTAAGAAATGAAACATTCCACGCTCCTCACAGCCAGCGTGCGCACTTGTCATTAAGTGGTAATTCTCATGATAGATTTTATCAACTACGCATAAAGTGTTGTGACTCATCTGTTCGGTCTGGTGAACAGGACCAGCAATAGATATCGCTTTTTCTTGCAATAAGCTAAAATCACCACTATAAAATAAAATCAGAGGTGCTTCTTTTTTTAAATTATTAACAAGGCTTGTAGGATAAATACTTTCGTATTTTGTCACCACTTCAATTCCTTTTGTCTGATAATAAGCGATTGTCGATATAGTTTGAGTTAGTAAAGCCAAACGCTCTTGAATCTGTTGCACTTCATCATCATTTAAGGCTAACTGGATTTTCATTTCCTGACTATCGCAAGATAATAAACCAATGGGTCTTTTTAATAAGGAATGGCGCAATTTTTCCTCTAAACGCTGATATTGTTTTTTCGATAACGGCTTTGCTGCTTTTAATTCAAATAAATCGGCACATAAGCATATCAATATCAAGCCATCTAGCGTTAATTCCGTATGCTCCATGTCAAATCCCTCCCTTGAGCCTTATTATATCACAAGAAAAAGCAAATGACTATAAGGCAAGCGACGCTTATAAATGGAACATAAGGAATTTTACCATGAAACGAGAATGGAATAGCTAATAAACTGCTGACTAGTACAATCCAAAGGGTTGGATAAAAACCAAAGATAAAAGCCAAAATCAAAAAAATAACTACATCTCCCTCTCCCATGCCTTCGCTGTTCAGACATATGGCCATTCCTTTCAATAGTGCTTGAAATAAAACATAAAAGAAAATTAAACTTAGAACACTTTCTAACCATGACACTTGAAGTAGTAAAAATTTACCTAGTGAAAGTCCCCATAAAATATCAATAATTCGTACATCAAAGGCATAAATCATTAAATCCATATCACTAGCCAATAACAGTAGGATAAAAAGCCCTAGAAAAAAATAAAAGTGAGATGTTTCTAACCCAAACCGGTTTTCTAGGCTCACTAATAATATAGCCCCAAACATCTCACTTAACCTCTTTTTTTTCACATCACCTTCTTGGTAAGCACATAGTTTCCAAGCTAGATGATACAGCCATTGTCCTAATAAACACCCCGTTAAAATTAAGCCAATGTATTTCATGATTTATCTACCCATTAAATCAAATCTTTCAATATTTTCAGTATTAGCCACTAATAGAAAAATATCTTGGCTTTCAATCACAGCATCAGGATCGATTGACATTTTAATTTTATCTTCTTTTCTCTTTTTAATCCCGATAACATTGAAGTCATAAGTAGCACGTACATTTAACAATTTCAAGGTTTTACCAACCCACATTGACGGAGCTTCCATCTCGACAACACTGTAGCCGCCCTCTAATTCAACTAAGTCAACAATTTTATTTCTTAACAAGCTTTTCGCAATTTTCGTTCCCATATCCTTTTCCGGACGCACGACTTTATCGGCACCGACTTTTTCTAAAATCTGCATAAATTGCTTATTGCGAGCCTTTGCCAAGATATACTTAACGCCTAGCTCTCTAAGATTCATAACGGTTAAAATGCTCGCCTCTAATTGATTACCGATAGCAACAATCGCCACATCAAATTCTTCGATTCCTAATGCTCGCAACTGTTCAATATCTGTCGTATCTGCTTGAACCGCTTTGGTCACTTTGTCGGCAATTCTTTCTACACACGCCATATTGCGATCAATTGCCAAAACTTCTTTACCGCCCTTTGAAAGCGTAGTCGCAATCGTTGAGCCGAAAATTCCTAATCCTAAAACAACATACTGTTTCTCTTTGCTCATTTTCTATTCCCCCTAGCCTACAAGTAAATCACCTTGTGGATATTTTAAATCATTCTCATTATTAGCATATCTTCTTCTTGTGAATGTCAATAACATTGAAATCGGTCCGATACGACCTATATACATCAAAATCATAATGATGACTTTGCCTAAATCTGAAAGTAAAGGTGTGAGATTAGCCGTTAAGCCCACGGTAGCAAAAGCTGAGAAAGCCTCAAAGAAAATATCAATTAAAGCGAATGGTTCAATTAAACATAAAATTAAACTAGCTGTCGCTACAATACAAGTTGAGATAAAAACAACAGCTACTGCTTGTCTTACCAATTCTTCTCTAATACTTCGTCCAAAAGTAACAACCGCTTTTTTACCATGAACAACCGAGCGGACACTTAAATAAATGATACCCAATGTAATCGTCTTAATACCACCTGCCGTTCCTCCAGGCGACCCACCAACAAACATATAGAAACACGCTAAAAGTTTACTTGCCTCATGCATAGCCCCTTGATCAAAACTAGCAAAACCGGCGGTACGATAAGTTACGGACTGAAAAAACGCATTCATGATTTGCTGTCCAAATGGCATATTGCCTAAGGTTTCCGGATTGCTTCTTTCAAACGCATAGACTAACAATGTTCCCGAAACGATTAGCACAGCAGTAAGTGTCAATGCCATTTTAACTTGAAGGGAAAAGCTGCGAATAAACTTTTTAAATGAATCACGACTTGTCAAGAAATGCTTTACTTTAGAACTGATTTCCATCATAACCACAAAGCCGATACCACCGCAAATAATTAAAGCGGCAACTGTTAAACAAACTAAAGGCGAATTGTTATAAGTCATCAAACTCGAACTACCAATAACATCAAAGCCCGCATTACAGAAAGCTGAAATAGAGTGAAAAATACTGAAATAGCACCCTTTAAGCAAGCCAAACTGTGGTACAAAAGCCAAGCTTAATAACAATGCCCCACCGATTTCACAAAAAGCCGTATAACTGACAATGCTTTTTAAATAATGAGATAGATTATTTAAACTGCTTTTGTTCACAGCTTCTTGAAGTAATAATCTACTTGAAAAAGAGATACGTTTTTTTGCCATATTGAAAAAAAACATTAAAAACGTTAAAAATCCTAAACCACCGATTTGAATCATTAAAATAATCACAATTTGCCCAAAAAGCGTATATTGTTCAGCCACGACAAACGGGACTAATCCTGTTACACAAGTCGCCGAAACAGAAACGAATAAATGATTGAGATATTCTGTCGCTACACCTTTATTGGCAATAGGTAAACTTAAAAGCAGTGATCCAACAAAAATAACGCTTAGGAAACTAAACGAAATAGTGCGTGTTGGATATTTTAAAAACATTTCTTTCATCTTCTTTAAAGTCATGTCTTTTTTTCTCCTTTATAATGTCTAAAACCATTATATATAATTAAACTATAAAAATCAATTTTATAACCTATGAATATTTTTTAATGACAGCTTTGGCAATATGTTTGCCTGTCGCAAAAGCTGCATGTAAATTAAAACCACCACAATCCCCATCAATATTAAGCGTTTCTCCGCCTATATATAAATCCGAATATTGTTTTACCATTAAATCATCATCTAAATCTTCAAGCATTACACCACCACGTGTAACCTGAGCGCTATCAAAACCTCTTGTGTTTGTGATCTCTAATACATAATCACTTAAGCATCGATAAAAATCTTCAAAACAATTTATCTTTTTTCGATTTAAGTGCTCCGCTAACTTTAATCCGACAATTCCCAAAAAAGGATTGTCTTGTTTTTCATGAGCTTGATAATATGCCTTAAGTTCATCTTGACTTAGTTCATCTATGAAATTACAGTGCAGTGTATAATAATGATTTGATTTAAACTTCAACAAGCGACTGATTTGCATAGCCGCTATTCCCGAGACGCCATCATCTGTAAATAGAATTTCGCCTTTGTAGGAAATCAATGGTTGCTGATTTAAACGAAGCTCAAATGTCCCGTGAACCCGACTTCCCTTCAAAGCTAAATCGACCTGCTTTGTCTTTAATTGAACCAAAGAAGGATATAACGGTGTTATATGAAGACCTAATCTTTTCAACATATTAAAACTAGAACCATCAGTACCATACATTTTAGCGGCTTTACCGCCTACCGCTACAATCACAATATCTGCTTTAAATTGGCGCTTTTTTTGATCCGTTAAAAGATAGCGATCATTTGTCATCGCAATATCAATAATATTCGTATCTAAAAAGGTTATGACCCCTCTATCAGCTAAAATTTCCTCAAAGCGATAAATTAAAGTTTTAGCCTGCTCACTATAAGGATAATATAAATCATTGATACGGCGTGTCGCTATACCTAGGTGACTGCAAAAGTCTTGAATATTAAACGTTTCGATAATCGGAAATAGTCGCTCAACATCACCTTGATAGCGCCACTTAGAAATATTGGCATTGGAAAGATTGCATCGTCCGTTACCGGTTGCCGCAATTTTTCTTCCAATCCGATTATTTTTTTCAAAAAGTTGAATATAAAATTGATCGGGATACTTAGATAAATACATACAGCACGCTAACCCACACGCCCCGGCACCGATAATTGCTACATTCTTCATAAAAAACACCTCACTCAATTCCTTATTATTATACACAAACAATGCAAAAAAAGATAGAATTGATAACAAAAACATTGAAAAAACGGCTTAAAAAGGTTATAATCACTTAATGAATAAAAGAAAGGATGAGATTCATGGGTCGAGCACACGAAGTTCGAAAAGCATCAATGGAAAAAACTGCAAAAGCAAAAGCAAAATTGTACTCTAAATATGGTAAGGAAATCTATTTAGTAGCTAAATCAGGCGGTCCTGAACCAGAAGGAAACTTAGCTTTAAGAAGCTTGATTGATAAAGCCAAAAAAGCTCAAGTGCCTGCTGATGTTATTAAGCGTGCAATTGATAAAGTAAAAAGCGGCGCAACTGAAAACTATGAAACATTGAAATTTGAAGGTTTTGGTCCGGGCGATTCTACACTGATTGTTGAATGTTTAACAGATAATGTTAATCGTACATTAAGCCAAGTTCGCCCTGCTTTCACAAAATCTAAAGCAAAGTTAGGTGCAGCCGGGTCTGTATCTTACTTATATGATACTATTTCTGTTTTAGTTTTCAAAGGTTTAGATGAAGAAGCAACATTAGAAGCTTTAATGGAAGGCGAAGTCGATGTCAGAGATTTGGAAGCTTTAGAAGATGGTTCTTTAAAGATTACAGGTGAACCACAGGATTTAACAAAAATCCGTGAAGCTTTACAAACTGCCTGTCCTGAAATTGACTTTGATACTGATGAAATTACAACAATCCCTCAAGAATACACAACACTTGAAGGCGAAGAAATGGAATTATTTGAACGTTTGATGACATTATTGTCAGATTGTGATGACGTTGATACAGTTTATCATAATGTTTCAAACTATGACGATGGTTCAGAAGAATAATTACAGTTAAGCACATCATTTCGGTGTGCTTTTTTCGTATCAACAAAACATATTATGTGAAAAAGATGTGAAATCCACATTTGTAGACAAGAAATGCCATTTTTTACCTATAAACTGATATTTTCAACCCTTATTGCTTTATCAATATATATTATACCTTT
>ERZ808028.1565-NODE-1565-length-13313-cov-19.152841_pt1 | contig 13313 bp, 22 predicted proteins | sample MGYA00380184_ERZ808028 | MGnify/ENA primary metagenome ERZ808028 (study PRJEB31490, sample SAMN06133397) | mouse gut metagenome | isolation source: J8_1 | host: mice | place: China: Chengdu | collected 2015-05 ...
TATTCCCCTGAATACAATCCGGATGAATATCTCAACAACGACCTGAAACAAAGCATTGGCACCCAGGCCATGGTGCAGAATACCCAAGAGTTAGAGGAAAACACCGCTGCCTTTATGGGCCGAATCTCTGAGGATCCTGACCATGTGAAATCTTACTTCGACCATCCCCGCTGGAAAAGTACAAGCTCAATTGATTGCGATTATTTTATTGCCAAAGTAATAAGTACCGCGACATTTACATCAGTTTCACCGCGCTGACCTTTTGCAGATGGGAAAGAACACCCTCCAAAGACCAAGCCGAAACACCCTACACCGAAGAAGGACGGCGAATCAACTTTGAGCGCACAAAGCAAAAACGTATCAATGCGCGTTTTGATGAACTGTATTCAGACAAATCGGCGCAGGCTATCAGCTACGGAAAATGGGGGAAGCTCAATAATTTCGAGTTCATCATGAATCGGGCCTATGCGCTCAATCGGGACAAGCTCAAATGCTGCGTATGCGATGGATGGCTAATCTCCGGGACACCTTGGACACACCGCATCAATCCCTACCTCCCATTGAATAAGGTGAATCGCGTCAATAATCTGGTTTCGCTCCACAAGAAATGTCTCGACGCAGTGAACAACCCCCATCAGGATGTCAGCCAATTTGATGTAAAAGCACAGAAGAAAATTATCGGTTATAGGGAAAAACTGATTTCTTCACATACATGCAACAAATAATCTGCATTGATGGAGCGCCGTGTGCGGTGAAAGTCGCATGCACGGTGCGAAGCGGGGGAAAATCCGCTCTGACTACTGAGCCTTTCATAGGCTCGGCAAAAGCGGCGGATTACCTATCGCTATGGCAAGGTCCCTGTGGGCTTCCAGTCCACCATCAGCCCGACCCTGACCGTCCAGGTACTGGGTACGGTAGCCAACAACTACCAGATTATCAACCGGGCCGATGTGGGCGGCAAGTACCAGGGCACCTGGCAGACCGCTCAGGCCACCTGGCTCACCATCGTGCGCAGGCTGGGTCCTGTGCCCACCCTGCCCAAGACGGGATACTAAAACCAACAGCGGGACGGCTCTTTTTTGAGGGCCGTCCCGCCTGCTTAATGCCTGATGAACTGTGTGTCTGTGGAAGGAATGCCATCTTCATCCGTAATATACCGCTCCACCCGCATATGCAGATCATATTTTTCCCGGAGTTGGGTGATTGTCGCCATCATCGGGGATGCATGGTGCGCGTCAATGGACGCCTGGTCTCTCCATGCGTCGATCAGCAAAACCGTTTCGGGGTCGTCCATGGGGAAGAAATAGCGGTACTGCTCATTCCCGTTTTCCTGACGGATCAAATCAGCCGTCCCGCTGCGCTCCATTTCCTCCGCAAATTTGCGGGCGCTCCCATTTGTTCCCGTGTAATACAGGTTTACCACAATACTCATGCGGGTACTCCTCCAGGCTCAAAAGGACACGATGAGCTGCATCTTGAACCGTGTCTCGCCATAGACGGCGTGGGGGATGTCCTTGGGCATCACCAGCGTCTCGCCCTCGTTCAATTGGAACACTTCGCCGCCCACGGTAAAGCGGCCGGTGCCCTCCAGCACGGTGACCATGGCGTCCCCGCCCGCCGCGTGGGTGGAGATTTCCTCGCCCTGGTCGAAGGAAAAGATGGTCATGCTGACATAGTCGTTCTGAACCAGTGTTTTGCTGACTACCTGGCCCTCCTGGTAACCCACCAGCTCTTTCAGCTTCAAGCTGGCCTGCTTTTGGATGTTTTTATACATAGCGTACCTCCGGATCCTTTGTGACTTTATCATGCCCCTTCGGACAAATCTAATTAGCGCCGCGCTCCATTTGCCTTGTAACAAAATCAGACAGCTTTCTTTTGAAGGGATCGCTGTCATTCAACGCCGCAAAAATGCGGTCCACCTGTTCCTTTGGTGTTTCTCCCTGCTTTATGGGCAGGTGAACCGCCATAAGAAAGCTGCTGGTCGTCCCGCCCTCCTGGCGGGCCCACACATTTCCGGCCAGTTCGCTCCTGTCGGCGGGATTTTCGCCGTACTCTACCACGACATCCACGATCATTGCACTGCTGATATGTAGAGCAGTGGCGGGCAGCCGAAAGGAAAAGGAACTGAGCATGGAGATTTCAGCGTCCTCAATATCGGGGATGCGAGGGGCCTCGGAGTGCTCGCTCCGGCTCAATTCTGCCATACGCTGGGCAAATTCCTCTTGTTCTTCCTCATCGGCGGGACGGACTTCATATTTCCCGCAGTCCGGGCACTGTTCTGTTTCCTCGCTGCGGCTGAACATAAAACCGCAGTTGTCACAGGTAAATATCATTTTGAATCACCGCTCCTCATTATAGCAGGGGCGGTGCGCTTTTACAAGGAGATGATTTCCATAGACCCTGCCTACCCCGCCCTGGACCGTGCCGCGTTCCTCATCGAGCACGCCTGCGTGCCCAGGTATTACCCACCAACCTTCTGCGCCGAGATCGCCCAGCTGCTGGCCATGCTGGAGGTCAAACACGAGACATGGTACATCTATACTCTGGTCTACAACGGGGAATCGTATTTCGCCGATCAGGTTTTTCACCTGACGGACGATCAAAAGGAATTGGCTGGGGATTACGCTCAGAGCCTCAGCCTGTTTCTCAGCGACGGCTCCATCTAGCACACCGAGTACAGCGGCGGAACCATCGCCGCCCTGGGCGACGTCCGCTTCACGGACGGGGCCACGGAGGTGGTCTACTTCAACCAGCTGGATCAGCGGTATGCCAGCCCTACGGCACAGACAACATCGGCGGCTATGGCTGCGGCCCCACCTCCATGGCTATCGTGGTGTCCTCTCTGACGGATGAGATCGTGGACCCCACCGCCATGGCAAAGTGGGCCTATGAAAATGGCGGCTGGTGCAAGGGCCAGGGCTCCTACCACTCCCTGATCCCCAACGCGGCCAAAGCCTGGGGCCTGAATGTGGAGGGGTGCAAGGCCAGTGAGCCCCAGCGTATTTTGGACGCGCTCAGCAGCGGCAAGCTGGTGGTAGCCATCATGTCCCCGGGCCATTTCACCACCGGGGGACATTTCATCGTACTCCGGGGCGTAAAGGATGGGAAAATCCTGGTTGCAGACCCGGCCAGCACCTCCCGCAGTCAAAAGGCGTGGGACTTGTCCATCATTCTGAACGAAGCCAGCAAGCGGTCGGGGGCCGGCGGGCCGTTCTGGCTGGTTGGCTGAAAAGGACATGGATCGGATATACCGTCCATGCCCCCGTCCTACTATGTATTCAAATATTTTGAGTTGTCCTGCCGGCAGTCCAAAACAGTGTCCAGATAGACGTTTTCCCCCTCGACAGTGAACAGTGCTTTATACCGTTTGCAGAACAACGCTTTGCGGTACTGCCCTGGAGGCAGTTCATACTCAGTCTCCACAGGGAACTGGAACGGATTTTCCTCCAGGGCGTCCAAAATCTTCCCAAAGTCCACAGCCAACCCCTTGGCTGCGGGAACGCTCACGTTAGCCAGAAACTGGGCGTGCCGTACCAGCATGGCATCCGCACGCCTGGACACGATGACGGTGTACTTACCCAACGGCCTCGTCCTCCCCGATCACACGCTCCATATCAGCCAGTATATCCCGGGCGTTACGGCCTTGATAACCGTTCTGCCGTTCCGCTTGGGCCTCCATCAGCTCGTCATGCACGGCGTTTCGGGGATGGAGGGAGAGGGTGAGAGGAACGGCTTGTTCCCGCACGATCTGTTTCAAAAACATGGTAAACGCGCCGCTCATGGTCAGCCCCAGCTCGGACAGGACTTCCTCGGCCTGGGACTTCAGCGTGGAATCCATGCGCATACTGAAATTGGTGTCGTTTGGCATAAGCTCACCTGTCCTTTCCTATAGATTGTACTGCAAAGTATATGCGATGTCAATGCAATTATTCAAATGAGTGATGCGATGATCACAGATACTCAACGGCTGTATCGATTCCTCTCAGCCTGCTACGGAAGCTGGCGCAACAGTGTCTACATCTCCACGGGTGGCCCTGGCTATCTGCTGTCCGCAGACCGGGATGGCCGGCCCGTTTTGATGGCCGCAGAAGCGTTCCAACAGCTGACCGGCGAAACCATCGACCCCAGTGAGTGCTGCGGACGGCTGACTGCGGATGCGTTCAATGCGCTGTATGCCCAGTATCTGATCTGGTGCCTCCCGTCAGCAGATCAGATCCACTCCTGGCCCTCGCCCAAGGTAAACTGTCTGCACCCATATGACCCGAGCAGCCCCATCATTCGCCCGCCCCGGATTTGTTCCGGGGCGGGCTTTTTTGCGTTCACAGAAATTTTACAAAAAATGCGGGCAGTTTTGTGCCCCGAGCGGTGCGTAATAAAGCGAGAAATTTTTTCCGGCTCGGAGACTATGCCGTCAATCTCAATCCAAAACCTGAAAGGGATGATTTCCATGAAGCGAGTGAACATCAAATGTCCTTACTGCGATTCACGGGCGCTCCTGCGTCCGGCCTCCGTGGTATACGGCCCCAGAGCCGCAGATCCCGCGGCGCCCTATTACGTCTGCGCCCGCTACCCTGCCTGCGACTCCTACGTGGCTGCCCACAGGGACACCCACCTGCCCATGGGCACCCTGGCCAACGGGCCGCTGCGCCGTAAACGCATTGACGCCCATCGGGCCTTTGGCCGTCTGTGGAAGAGCGGCCTGATGACCAAAAGCAGGCCTATCTCTGGCTTCAGGTGCCGACCTGCTGGCGGACTGCAAGCGGCGCTACACCGGCGTGGAGGCGCTGGAGCTGAAGGTGAAGGGGCTGAGCGGGGAGGACATCGCCACGCTCTACCACACTACCCCGAACAATGTGGGCGCGTGGATTTCCCGGGCCGCGCAGAAAATCAGAAAAGATGCCGCAGCAAAGGAGAAGATGCGGTGAATATGTAGGAACCGCACTATGTCAACGGCATAGTGCGGTCAAATTACTTCTTAAACTGAACAACTTCGTTTGGCGAGCATCCGATAATGTCACATAACTTCTCCAGCGTCAGCATGGTGATGTTTTTGTTCTTCTTCAGAGAATCAAGTGTTTTGTTATCTATCCCAGACTTCAAAAGCTGATATTGTGTTACTCCACGTTTCTGCATGGTTTCCCATAAGGGGCTGTAATCAATCATATGTGACCATCCCACGATAACTTGATAAGCAAATTATATGGGAATTTTTATCAATATGATATTGTGGATATAGTCACAATATGGTATAGTAAATGTACCAAGCCAGCATCCCTCATATAAAAGGAGCGTTGCCTTATGTCGGAAGGCCAGAAGCCAATAGAAAAAGTCGCGCCTGTGCTGAGAGACCTGCTCTCAATATTCGATATTGTCACCTCCAACCGCTACATGACCCTTGCAGACCAAGATGAGATAAATATTTACGTAACTTACATGACATACCGCGTCCAACAGGATCTTTATCAGGTATGTCAGGAAAGCGGCCTGCTCTGCGGCCTGTCGTGGGATGAGTTTGTTCTGCTCATGCGCGGGTACAAATCGGCCCGGACGGCGGCAATGGCGGTCGTGCGCGAAACGCTGAAGGTGTATGCGGCGTTCCAGGACGCGCTGGCAAAGCTCGATTTCAAACCTGTCTGGAAATCTGAGCGGCTGGAAGAACTGGTCAATCAAGCGGACAAGCCGGAGGTACAGCCCAATGGATAACGAGATGGATTTGCTGAGTCCGAAAAATCTGCCCCTCGACCTGGGAGAACTGGGTACGGTGACAGAGGCCGAGCTTGCCATGCCTGGCGTATATAACGCCGTCCTAGAGTTTTCAGAAACAGGGTTGGCGGTGGAAGCCTTCATCGTACTGCGCAATGCTGGGGAAATCTCGACTGCGGCAAAGCAGTACGGGAAAACTGACCCGGGCTATCCCAATTTATTGGTGTATTCGGAGGATGAAACCGGCAACACCAGATATATCGTCGGCTATGAGTTGTTTCGCTATAAGATCCTGCACCACCTTCCTCTGCCGGAGGGTGAGACCATCCGCGGCATCGCCGCCGCCGGCGCGGAGATGTACCCAGACTATTTTGGCGGCTATCCCGTCCCTTCTCACACCCCATGGGGCTGCACCACCCGGCATAAGATCATCGCCAACGGCCTGTATTGGCTGGAGACGGAGCAGTGCCAGCGCGGCCTCGCCGTGGCCTACCCCAAATATGATGATCTGTCCGATGGGGCAAGAGGGCTGGCGGAGCAATTCCATGACGTTTCCGTCCAGACTGATAGGGATGCACCAGGATATCTGTTTTTCACAGAAGCGAACAGCAGCGTCCCGCTTTTTGAACTTGTTTCCGTCATTCCCAAAGAGCAGATATACTGCAAAATTAACTGGCCTGCGCTGATGAATGCCGTCTATCAGCATTTCCCCGAGTATGCCGCCCAGCACAATCTGGCGGAGCAAACTGGGCTGAACGATGGATTGGGCCAGTTCTTACATACACAGGGTATCGGCGTAACGCTGAATGGCTCCCCGGATCGGCTCATATTCTTGACTGCTCAGGCTGAAGAAGAATATATCGACTTTTAATTCTCCTTCATTGATAAGCACAGGGCACCGACGCTGGCGGGTCGATGCCCTGTTTAATTCTTTGCCGCAACCAGCACTGGCCAGTGGATTTTTGCCCAGAGCCATGGTATGATGTGCTATGTCAAATGAAATACCACACTATTTTCATAGGAAAACATGGGGGATGCGAAACATGGCCAGAGTTTCCAACAAAAAGAACAAGAACATCTATCATATCACCAGAGAAAACCTGCACCTTACCCGTGAGGAGGCCAGTGAACTTTTGGCGACCCTCGCGCCCGAGCGCATTGAGAAAATTGAAAATGAGCGGACTCTGCCTCACCCGGATGAGGTCCTGGTCATGGCGGAAAAGTATCAGCAGCCCGGCCTGTGTAATTACTACTGCGCCAACCAATGCCCCATCGGCCAGCAGTATGTGCCGGAGGTAAAGATCAAGGACTTGTCCCAGATCGTCCTGGAGATGCTGGCCTCCCTGAATTCCATGCAGAAAAAGAAAGACCGCCTCATTGAAATCACCGTTGACGGCGAGATCTCTGAGAACGAGCTGAAGGATTTCATCCTCATTCAGGAGGAGCTGGAGCGGATCTCCATCGCTGTGGAAACGCTGCAGCTGTGGTCTGAGCGGATGCTGGCAACCGGGAAGATCGATCCGAAGCTGTACCAGGCTTACAAAGAGAATGGCAGATTCTGATTTGCCCGCACCGGCGAGGCTGTTTATTTGCTGTGAGCGGAGAATTACAGCCTTCAAATTGCTGAAACAGTCGTTTATTCTTTTTCATTCTCCCGTTAAAATGGGGTCATAGGAAATCAAGCAAAGGATGTGAAGCCTATGGGTACAAGGGAACGGGTCCTGACCATTCGGTTGTTGGAGCGTCTCACAGAGCATCCGGCTTACGCGGATATCCTGGGGATCGAAGTGGCCATGGAGTCATCTCGTCCGAAGTCTGAAAGAGAGGGGAACCATCTATGACCTGTTATGATGAACAACTGCGGCAGCTTCAGATACAAATGGCCCGAGCAAGGCAGTTGGAGGCCATGCGTCAGGAGCTTCACGGCCAGCGGGATGCCCTGTCGGAGCAGGTGCGTGATTTGGAAACCGTCAAGCTGGAGGAGCAGGCTGACGTGGATCGGCTGGAGGGCCGGAGCCTTGCCGCGTTTTTCTACGCGGTGATCGGAAAACTGGACGAGCATCTGAACCAGGAGCGCCGGGAGGCCTACGCCGCCCGCGTCAAATATGATGCCGCCGCCAGGGAGCTGGACGGCGTTGACCGCGACTTGCTCCGGTGTGAATCGGAGCTGTCATCGCTACAGGGCTGTGAAAGCCGGTATGAAGCGGCGCTAAAAGAGAAAGCGGCGGCTGTGAAGGCCGCCGGGGGAAGGGATGGAGCGGAGATCCTCCGGCTGGAGGAGCGGGCCGCATTCCTGGAGAGCCAGAAGAAGGAGCTATGGGAGGCGATCTCGGCGGGCAATGCCGCCCTGGACACCACGCGGCAGGTGCTTTCCAGCCTGGACAGCGCGGAGGGCTGGGGGACCTGGGATCTGCTCGGCGGCGGCCTGATTGCCGACCTGGCAAAGCACAGCCGTCTGGACGAGGCCCAGAGCATGGTCGAGCACCTGCAATCCCAGCTGCGCAGGTTCAAAACCGAGCTTGCGGACGTGACCATCCAGGCGGATATGCAGGTTAATGTGGACGGTTTCCTGCGGTTCGCGGACTATTTTTTTGACGGCCTGTTTGCGGATTGGGCGGTGCTTGACAAAATCAGTCAGTCAAAAAGTCAGGTACAAGATACCAAAAGCCAGATTGAGAGCGTGCTGTCCCAATTGAACGACATGGCGCAGGCAGTTGATCAGGAGCAGGCTCAAATAAAGGACAGGATCGATACACTGGTGCGTCAGGCACAGGTGTAACCCATTGCAAGGAGGGAGGATACCGGCAACGGTTCATTGGAACGATGGAACAGGAAAAGCAGGGAAGCATTCTTTGCTCAGTTTGGATAGACGAGCAAAATCACATTGTTACATTCAGAAATGAGGCGGGTTTCCGGGAAATTCCTTTTGTTTCCCAGAAGGAAAAATTCGCCTTTGCCATTGAAAAATGTTCTTCTGGCTATCGCATTCAGTGAGGAGGAACTGTCATGAAACTCTACATCAAAGAAAAAGTATTTTCCTGGGGGGATAAGTTCACCGTCAAAGACGAATACGGAGATGATAAGTATATTGTGGAGGGCGAGGTTTTCACCTGGGGCAAAAAGCTCCATGTCTACGGCATGACGGGAAACGAGGCCGCGTTCATCAAGCAGGAGGTCTGGAGTTTCCTTCCCCGCTACTATGTTTTCTGCGGCGGACGGCAGGTGGCCGAAATCAAGAAGGAGTTTTCACTCCTGTTCCCCAGATACAGCATTGGGGGACTGGGTTGGGAGATCGACGGCAGCTTTATGGCCCACGACTATGAGATCACCCGGGCCGGTCGGCCCATTGTGACCATCCGCAAAGAGTGGATGACCTGGGGGGACAGCTATGAGCTGGACATCGCTGATCCAGCGGATGAGATCGTGGCTCTGGCCGTGGTGCTGACCATCGACTGCGTGACGGAATCCGGTTCCGGAGCCGGCGTGAACATCTCCAACAACCAGGTCTGAAACAGGAGGACTTTTCGTGAAATACGCATCAGACTTCAGAGCAATTGCAAGAGATGCTCTGCGGGGTAATTGGATGATCGCGGTAGCAGTCGGGCTGGTTGCCGCCTTACTTGGCGCTGGTTCAGACGGACCGCAAGTCAAACTAAACATCAGCGAAACCGGAGCAGACCTGAACCTTGGCTTCGCTGGACAGACGATCTATTCTACCGGCGGCAGTGTGCATTCCGGAGTTGGTGCTTTCCTTGTCGGCAGCGCCATATACATTGTTTTGGCAGCCCTTGTATTAGCCGCCGTTTACTTCATACTGGGAAGTATCATCCAGGTCGGCTATGCCCGATTCAATCTGAACTTGGTGGACCATCATGGGCCTTCCTTCGATGTGCTGTTTGCATACTTTACCCTATTGGAAAACGATGGCAGCAGCCGGGCTTCTGCGGAGCCTGTATATCCTGCTATACTTTTGAACAGGGCAAACCTGCAAGAATATGCATCCAGTATACACCGGCTGAATGTTTTGATATCCTCGCCGGAAGCGGCGGTGATATACTTTTCCCCGCAGGCAGAGGTCCCCTTCTTTTATCCCTACGGCATCAGTCCGTTAGTGCAGCATGGGGCCTCTATTTTATGAGAGTTCATTGTTGAGCCGGATGCGGGGGCGGCAGCCTTCCGCTGATCTTGAAGCAGGCTATGGCTCATAAGAGCGGGAGGACTGTCTGCAAATTCAGACAGGATGGTGTTTGCTTATGTTCATCGTTGGGATCGACATCGCCAAGCGTAGCCATGTGGCGCGCATCATCGACTCCGAAGGGCGGACTGTGGCCAAGCCCTTCTCCATCCGCAACAGCTGCTCGGGATACAACATCCTGCTGGCGCGGATGAACAAGATCACGAACCACAAAAGTGAGTTCATCCTCGCCATGGAATCAACCTCTCATTATTGACCGGCCCTGTACACACGGCTGTGCCGGGAAGGCTGCCGGACCGTGCTGCTCAACCCCATCCAGACCCACGCCATGCGGGAGCTGCTCAACCAGAACGATACCAAAACTGATGAGATCGACACCTTGGCCATCGCGGAGACCATCCGCTTTGGGCGCTATAAGCCCAGCAGGGTGCCGCAGGACAAGCTGTTGGCCTTGCGGGAACTGTGCCGGAATCGATACTACCTCGTTGATATGGCCAGCGACCTGAAGCGGAAGATCACCGCGCTGTTGGACCAGGTGTTCCCCGAGTTTGAAACCCAGTTCAGCACAATCTTTGGCAAGGCCGCTCTTGCCGTTTTGAAGCAGTATCCCACAGCAGAGAAGCTGGCCAGGGCACAGTTGGGGAAGCTGACATAGCTGCTCCAGACAGCCAGCAACGGGCGTTTCGGAGAATGGAAAGCCCGGCAGCTCAGGGAGGCCGCTAAGGGCAGCTTTGGCATTACTCCACACTGATCCTGCTGCAGCTTCAGCAGCTCCAGAGCTTATTGGATGGCGCCGCAGCCTTAGAGCAGCAGATGGCCGATATCTTCTCTCAGTTTGATACTACCCTCACCTTTGTCCCCGGTATCGGCCCCTTGCTGGGTGCCGTGATCCTCAGCGAGATCCGAGACATTTCCTGCTTTTCATCCACGGATAAGCTGGTTTCTTACGCGGGCCTGAACCCTAAAGTGAAACAATCTGGCGAGACAAAATTCGAAGGCGTCCACATGTCCAAGCGAGGTTCACCCTACCTGCGAAGGGCCATCTGGATGTCCTGTACCAACGCGGTGCAGTGCGACCCGATGTTCCGCACTTATTACGAAAGGAAGGCCGCAGAAGGTATGAGATATATGTGCATCATCGGCCATGTGACCAGGAAGATGACCTCAGTGATCTTTGCTGTCCTGCGGGATAACAAGGTCTATCAGCCGGTTCTGCCTGCGGCGTAACGGCAGCGCTCCCAATACTTTCAATTGCCTATTTCTGATAGGCTTGTTTTACTGCGCACTTCTCCCTGACTCCGATATTCACCCACTTGTGCATTTTTATGCTTGACATTCCCTTAGCCGGCTGCTTCATGGTGCGCTGTGGTATTTTGCGAATGTCCGTGATCTGTATTCTAACTCTATTATATATGCTATTGACGGCAGCGTAGAAATGGGGCTGTTTTCAGTTAGCAGTATTCGATCCATTGTCTTTTGGATGGCAAGTGTTATTATATGGGTGCTTGGGATAATATCAATCTTCAAACCGGATTACAGGCAAAATATTTTTTTCATTATTGCTGTTGTGAGTATTGTTCAAATTGCATTTATTGAGGGTTCTCGTATATGGCTTTACAATTCTGTTCCTACTCGTTTTGATTATATGTAAGTGAGGTATTGGCATGGCGAAAAGAAATACGAAAGAAACCATTTTATTTGAATCACTAAAGCTGTTTGCTGATAAAGGCTATGACGGTGTAACAGTGCGTGACATTGCGGCAGAAGTCGGAATTAAGCAAAGCTCTTTATACAAACATTACAAAAGCAAGCAAGAAATCTTTGATACGTTGGTAGACACAATGCAATCACGTTTTAGGGATGCGGCTACTTCTTTTCAGCTTCCTAACGGCAAATTGCAAGAAATGGCAAGGGAATACGCAACGGGTGGCAACGAGGTTTTGAAAAAAATTAGTAGTGAGATTTTTCATTTTTACTTGAAAGACCCCTATGCTTCACAGTTTCGTAAAATGCTTTCCATTGAGAAATACAAAAATGAGGAAATAGACCGCATATATCGAGAAGTTTATATTGATACTGCTATTTCGTATCAAGCTAGACTATTTGAAGAAATGATAAAACAAGGCTTCATGCGGCAAGCCAGTCCCGAAGTCATGGCATTACAATTCTTTTCGCCGATTTTTCTTTTGCTAAATAAATATGACGGCATTGCTGAAAAGGAAAAAGAGGCAAAAGAAATATTGGGAAAACATATAGAACAGTTTGACATGATTTACCGTAAGGAGGCAATTTAATGAAAACTGCAATCGTGTACGCCACAAAATACGGCTGTACAAAAGAATGCGCAGAAATCCTAAAGACTTATCTTCATGGTGAAGTAAACATACATTCAGCTAAAGCAGATAAAATCAATCTGTCTCAATATGACGCTGTTTTTATTGGCGGTTCTGTGTATATGGGTAAAATCCAAAAAGAAATTACGCAATTTTGTAAACGCAATCTAAAACAGCTATTACACACGAAGATTGGATTGTTCGTTTGTTGCTATACCCCGAAAGATACAGAGGGATTTTTTGAAACACTTTACCCCATAGAGCTAATAAACCATGCTTCCTATGTAACCTCTGTCGGCGGCAAGATGAACTACGAAAAAATGAATGTTCTATATAGAAAATTGTTTCATTCTTTGAAAAAGATTGACGGCTTTAATGAGGGATTTACTGAACCAGAAATAAACGAGAGTGAAATAAAAAAATTAGCAGAAACAGTTAATAAGTAACACACATTATTTCTTTACGAATTGAGGTGGTTTAAGGTTTCTATTTTACAAAGTGCATTTTCCTAATCAAAAAGCGCATTGCGTGAAAAGCCCGGCAAAAAATAAAATGATATAATTTGGACATCAAATATAGGAGGTGCCGCAATGCACGCATATGAAGCAATCGAACAATCCTTGACTTATATCGAGGAACACCTAACAAAAGAAATTTCAACGGAAGAACTGGCAGATACTGTAGGTCTGTCCCCCTTTTATTTTCAGCGCTTGTTCAAGCGGCTGGTAAATAAACCGGTTCAGGAATATGTGAAGCTCCGCCGTCTGGCAAAGGTTATTGAAAATCTGAAAAGTACCGAACAGAGGATTCTTGACGTTGCTTTGGACTATGGCTTTTCAAGCCATGCGAATTTTACACGGGCTTTCAAGGAAACGTATGGGATTACGCCTGAAAACTACAGGAGGGATTTACCAATGCTCAATACATTCGACAAGCCGGAAGTTTCCATGAATTATGTTTTAGTAGACGAAGGGGTTCCGCTGGTGGTAGGAAATATCGTCTTGGAGATCCAGAGAAAGACATTGGAAAAACCGGAAATTTATCTCGGCTTGGAAACGGAAGTTCGCATTTCTGAACAAATA
>ERZ808028.1567-NODE-1567-length-13302-cov-5.936257_pt1 | contig 13302 bp, 11 predicted proteins | sample MGYA00380184_ERZ808028 | MGnify/ENA primary metagenome ERZ808028 (study PRJEB31490, sample SAMN06133397) | mouse gut metagenome | isolation source: J8_1 | host: mice | place: China: Chengdu | collected 2015-05 ...
CCAAGGCACCGGTCACTCTCACTCTTGCAAAGTCTCCGGTCACCATCTCCTCCTCTGTCTGTACGAAGATCAGCCCGTCAACGTTGGGGGCGTCCCGATAAGTCCTCCCCACGTAGGCAGCTTCATCCGCCACTTTACCCTCAATCAGCACCAGCACTTCCCGTCCTATCATGTCCTCTGCCTGATCAAAGGCAATCTCCTGCTGCAACTCCATAAGCTCTGCCTGCCGCTCCTCCTTGACATCTTCTTCCACCTGGTTTGGCAGCATGGCGGCCGGCGTGTCCTCCTCCGGCGAATAGGTAAATACGCCCAGACGGTCAAACTCCATCTCGTCCACAAACTCCATAAGCTCATCATGCTGCTCCTTCGTCTCCCCTGGGAAACCAGTAATCAGCGTGGTACGGATGGTAATGTCCGGTATCTCCTTTCTGAGCCTTGCCACAATCTCCTTAAGCTGCCCTTTGGAGGTTCTTCTTCCCATCTTCTTCAAAATCTCGTCGCTGGCATGCTGAATGGGAAGATCCAGATAATGACAGATTTTTTTTTCTTCCTTTATCACCTGAATCAGCTCATCATCCACCTCCTCCGGATAACAGTACAAGAGACGAATCCAGCGGATTCCTCTGATCTTGCATAATTCCCGCAGCAGTCTGTGAAGCGACTTTTCTCCATAAAGATCCTTCCCATAGAGGGTGGTTTCCTGAGCCACCAGGATTAATTCCTTCACGCCTTGGTCTGCAAGCTCCCTGGCTTCCTTCAATAGCCTCTCCATAGGCACACTCCTATAATTCCCCCGAATCTTCGGAATGATGCAGTAGGTACAGTGTTTGTCGCACCCTTCTGCGATTTTCAGATAGGCGTAATGTCCGCCTGTCGTCACCAAACGCTTTTCCTCCACCAAAGGAAGGGCATCCAGCCCTCCAATCTCCATATAGCCCTTTGAAGAAAGAGCTTCCTCCACCGTATGAACAATCCGGTCATAGGCGGTGGTCCCAAGAACTGCATCCACCTCCGGAATCTCCTTAAGAATCTCCTGCTGATACCGCTGTGCAAGACATCCGGTCACCACTAGAGCCTTAAGCCTTCCGGTTTCTTTATACTCCGCCATCTGAAGAATAGTCTGGATGCTTTCCTCCTTTGCGTCATGGATGAAGCAGCAGGTATTGATTACGATCACATCTGCCTGGGTCTCGTCATCTACAATCTGATATCCCTTCCCATCTAATAGACCTAACATGACCTCCGAGTCTACCAGATTCTTGTCACATCCCAGAGAGATAAATAATATATTCATCCCATCCTCCTTCCAAATTTATACACAGTTTCATAAAACTCATGCTATGTCAAGAAAGGGCTGTCGGAAAACGAAATATCTCAACAATATATACCATCCTTCTTGGCAGAAAATGTCTATATATTGTGTGAAAATGTCATTTTCCGATAGCCCCTCATTGCCTGTATCTATGCCGAACAGTTCCTCAAAAATTCCTGTGCTTACTCTAAAACATCTTCCGGCACGCTCTGCTCCTTATCTTCCTGTATATCCTCTGCTTCCTGCGCTTTTATCTCTTTTGGTTCTTCCTCTGCGGCGACTTTGATCTTAGCCTGATTTAGCTCGTCGATGGCAACCGAAAGCGGCTTTTCACCGTTCTTTACAGGCACCAGCGGCATATTGCCGTCTATAATCTCCCTCGCCCTTTTCGCAGTCGCCATAACGATGGAATACCGGCTATTGACAATCTTAGTCTCGCCTTCCTCTACATCCTTATTCACTACTTTCATTAAATCTGTGTAAGATGGGTGCAGCATACACTATTCTCCTTTCAGTTCTTCCTTCATACACTCTATAAACGCCTGATTGCGGTAACTTCTTCTGTGTTCTCCCTGAATGATCTGATGCACCTGCGCCACACATTCCTCAAGCACATCGTTGACGATCAGGTAATCGTACTGATTCATTCCCTCGGCTTCTTCCTTCGCCCGATTCATGCGGAAATCAATCACATCCTTCGTCTCGGTTCCCCGTCCCTCAAGACGCGACCTTAACTCTCTGGCCGTAGGCGGAGTCACGAACAACAATAAGGTCTCTGGAAACTTCTCCTTCACCTTAAGGGCCCCCTGGATTTCAATCTCCAGGATTACATCCTTTCCAGCAGCTAACTGCTCCTCCACATAGACCTTTGGCGTCCCATAGTAATTGTCCACATATCTAGCATACTCTATCAGTTCATCTTTCGCAATCATTTTTTCAAATTCTTCTGTGGATTTAAAGAAATATTCCCGTCCTTCTTCCTCCCCCGTCCTTGGTTTTCTGGTTGTCGCGGAAATGGACAGCGCATAATTATCATACTGCCGCATAATCTCTTTCATAACCGTACCCTTACCGGCTCCGGAGAAGCCGGATACCACAATCAAAATACCTCTCTCGCCCATGAGCTTATCCTCTCTCTGCCTTTATTCAATATTCTGAATCTGCTCCCTAACCTTCTCAATCTCTGTTTTCAGATCAATCCCCGCATTGGAAACCTCCAGGTCATTTGCCTTGGAAAGAATGGTGTTCGCCTCTCGGTTCATCTCCTGAGCTATAAAATCTAATTTGCGTCCAATCCCGCTTTCCTTGGATTCCAACGTTTCCTTCATATGTACCACGTGGCTTCTAAGCCTTACAAGCTCCTCGTCTGTACAAATCTTGTCCGCAAAGATTACCACCTCTGCCGCAAGCCTTCCTTCTTCTATCTGGGTATCTGAAAGAAGCTCACGAACCTTATTCTGAAGCTTCTCCCGATACTCCGCCACAATCTGGGGTGAACGTTCTTCAATATAGTCCACCAGCTTTTGAATCCCGCTAAGCTTCTTAAGAATGTCCTCCTTCAGACTGTCCCCTTCCTGGGCCCTTGTCTCTACAAACTGCCGGATAGCACCAGACAGCGCCTTTTTAAGCCCATTCCACAGCTCGTCCTCGTCCATCGTCTGTTCTTCCATGATCAGCACCTCTGGACAACGCAGAAGCGTGGAGACCCGAACGTCATTCCCAAGAGAGAATTTTTCCTCCATCTGTTTGAAATATGAAAGATACTCCCCTGCAAGCTGTTCATTATACTTAAGTGACGCCTGGTTCTCAGACAAATCCTCGTATGTGACAAAAATATCGACTTTTCCCCTCTGGATACTCTGCTTTAAAAGATTACGAATTGCAGTCTCGAATAAATTAAATTTCTTTGGCATACGGATATTCACATCCAGATAGCGGTGATTCACACCCTTCATCTCGACGGTAAACTTCCGGTCTCCGTCCGAACTCTCACAGCGTCCGAAACCTGTCATACTGTTTATCATGATATGAACCTCTATTCCTATATTCAAATTTATTGTAACAGTTCAGCCTTCCGGCTGAACTGTTACAATTTATTGTCTCATTCATTATAAGACATTTGGCAAAATGAGTCAACCATGTTATACTATTGCGGTAACGATGAAAAAAGAAAGGAGATTCAGATTATGGCATTTGACGGAATCACAGTTGCAGCAATCGCAAAAGAGCTTAAAGAAGCTCTGACAGGCGGCCGTATTACCAAGATTGCTCAGCCAGAGACGGACGAGCTGCTGCTGACCATCAAGACCCTTGACGGGGCGTTAAGGCTCTATATTTCTGCCAGCGCATCCCTTCCTTTGATATATCTGACAGACGAGAATAAGCCAAGCCCTATGACTGCCCCCAATTTCTGTATGCTGCTTCGCAAGCATATCGGAAACGGACGGATTACAGGAGTCTCACAGCCTGGGCTTGAGCGCATTATCCATCTGGATATTGAACATCTGGATGAACTTGGAGATCTGTGTAAGAAAAAGCTGATTGTTGAGATTATGGGGAAACACAGTAATATCATTTTCTGTGATGAAACCTACAGGATCATTGACAGTATCAAACACGTCAATGCACAGATGAGCTCCATCCGAGAGGTGCTTCCCGGACGGGAGTATTTTATACCAGATACCATGGCTAAACTTAATCCGCTGACCGCCGCCCAGGAGGAATTTATCCAGACCTTAAGGGATAAGCCGTCTCCTCTTGGCAAAGCCATCTATACCAGCTTCACAGGAATCAGCCCTGTGGCGGCCGAGGAAATCTGCTGGCTTTCCGGACTGGAATCCCATATGACCGCCAAAGACCTTTCTTTGGATATGCTTGCCCATCTCTACCGGCAGTTTTCCTATTATATGGAAAATGTAAGGCTCGGAAGATTCCAGCCTCTCATTTACTACGATAAAAATGCGCCAAAGGAATTCTCTGCCATTCCATTGTCCCATTTCACTGAGTATACCTTTCAGGAATACGACTCCATTTCCCAGGTGCTTAAGCGCTATTATGCCACGAAAAATACGCTGACGCGAATCCGGCAGAAAAGTACAGACCTGCGCCATGTGGTACAGATTTCCCTGGAGCGGAACCGCAAGAAATACGACTTGCAGACAAGGCAGCTTAAAGATACCGAGAATCGGGACAAGTACAAGGTCTATGGCGAGCTGATCAATATCTACGGCTACAGCCTCCCTGCTGGCTCAAAGGAATTAACTGCCCTGAATTATTACACAGATCAGGAGATTACCATCCCCCTGGACCCTACCATGACGCCTCAGGAAAATTCGCAGAAATATTATGCAAGATATAATAAGCAGAAACGGACTTTTGAGGCCCTTACAGAATTAATAAAAGAGACTGCCGACGATATTCAATATCTGGAATCCATCAGCAACGCTTTGGATATTGCCATGAGCGAAGCGGACCTGGCCCAGATTAAAGAAGAATTGATGCAAAGCGGATACATCAAAAGAAAATTTACCAAGAAAAAAGTAAAGCTCACCAGTAAGCCCATGCACTACATTTCCGGCGACGGGTATCATATGTATGTGGGGAAGAATAATCTCCAGAATGATGAGTTGACCTTCTCCTTTGCCAGCGGAAATGACTGGTGGTTTCACGCCAAGGGCGCGCCTGGCTCCCATGTCATTGTAAAAACCAACGGAGATGAGCTTCCTGACCGGACCTTCGAGGATGCGGGACGGCTTGCGGCTTATTATTCCAAAAACCGCGGCAACGACAAGGTAGAGATTGACTATGTGGAGAAAAAGCACGTAAAGAAGCCTAACGGTGCAAAGCCTGGCTTTGTCGTGTACTATACAAACTATTCACTGGTCATTGATTCTGACATCTCTGAAATAGAAAACGTGCAGGACTAAACCTGCACGTTTTCTATGCTAAGAATAATTCTACTCCACCACACCGTCTCTCTACAAATGAGTATCTACCAAACACCCGAAAAACGACTACTTCTCCCATAGCTTCTCACACAGACCGTTATACTCCGGCAACTGATCTGTGTAAGGCTTTAGACGCTTCTTAATCCTGGCACGCTCATCCGCATCCGCTTCATATGTGGCATGGTCATTCTGGGTCCTCTCAAGAACATCATCTGCAATCTCGTTAAACAGAATCCAGCAGAGCTTTCCGGCATCCGTAATCACATGACTCTCCATGATCTCCTGACGCTCAAGGTTAATCTGCATCAGGACATATCCCAGCTTGTCCGACCAGAGCCATTCAAGATAGGGGCTGGCTTTTATGTAGTCGCCAAATACCCTGCAGACCTTCTCCACGTCTGCATCTCTTTTCGCCTCTTGAAACATTGTGTCTTCCTCCTCCTGTTCCTAATTCTATAGATACATAACTATTCTATCACAGGATACAGGGGGAAATGTTGATGTAAATATTGGTATATTTTATTTGTTCGCCATTTCACTGAGCTCTGTAAGCATGTTGGGAAGTTCTTCCTCCATGTTCTCCGCCGTAAACTGGCAGGTTCCCACCTTCCGATGGCCTCCGCCATGGTATTTCAGCATCAGGCTTCCCACGTCAATACTTGCAGTCTTATTCAAAATACTGTAGCCTACCGCTGCAGAACAACCCCGTCCTCCCCGTCCGCTGACAATCCATACAGAAAGGTTCTGCTGCGGATACATGCTGTAAATCATAAAACGATTGCCTGTATAAATGGGCTCGACACCTCTTAAGTCCGTGACAATGACATTTCCATCCACCACAGTATGCTCTGTGATCATCTTCCTAAACTTCACCGTCTGCTCAATGTACGTCTCAATTCTCTCCTGAACATCCGGCAGGGCAAGTATCTCCTCGGTTCTTAAGGTACGGCAGGCATCCATCAGCTTCTCCATCAACTGATAATTGGAAATAGAGAACTGTCTCCATCTTCCCAAGCCTGTCCGCGGGTCCATCAGAAAACCAATCAGAATCCATCCTGATGGATTCATAATCTCTTTCACGGACAGATTACCCGAATCTACCTTATCAACCGCTTCCATCAAGTCATCAAACTGAGGAAACGTCTTTTTTCCTCCGTAATACTCATATATAATTCTTGCACATGACGGGCTGATGCGGCTCTCCCCATTATACCGCCCCTCAAGCTCCATTCTCTCATGCTCGCTGGAATGATGGTCAAACCATAATCCGCAGCCATCCACAAAAGGCACATTGGCAAGACAGTCATTCTCATCAATCTCAAGCAGACCGTCCTGTATATCCTTTGGATGTGCAAACTTCCAACTGTCTATGATGCCTGCCTCCAGAAGCAATGCCCCGCATGCCAAACCATCAAAATCTGAACGTGTAACTAGTCTCATGAATCTTCCTCCTACTTATAATATATTATGCTCTACGGACAATAATGTATTATGTCAGCTCTCTTTGTGGTTAGTATAGCATATTCGGTGTATTCAGGCAAATATAATTTACAGATATTACTGAACTAGGTTCTTATTTTCCAGATATTCTAAAAGGATGAGCAGGAAAGTATTCTCAATTATAACGCAGGAAAACAGACAGTCACTTTCTATACAAGATTTCTTGCATAATTTACGAGTTCCAACTTGCCTATACCCTCTCCACTCGACTTCCCAATCTGCTTAAAATCTCATTAGAAATCGTTCCCGCACGTTCTGCCGCCTCGCAGGCCAGTATCTCCTGTTCCCCGCTTTTCCCAATAAACACCGCTTCATCTCCGGCAGATACCTTCGGAACATCCGACACATCCAGAAGCAGTTGGTCCATACAGACCCGTCCAACCACAGCCGCCCTGTATCCATTTACCAAAGCATACCCTTTATTAGACAATTCCCTGGGAATTCCGTCCGCATAGCCAATGGAAGCCGCCGCAATGCGCATCTCCCTGTCCGCCCGAAAGGCAAGGCCGTAACCAGCCGCCTCATTTTCATGCAATGCCTTCACACATGTAATCCGCGCTTTCAGAGACAGCACCGGCCTTAGCTCTGCATCAGCCTTAATCCGATCTGACGACATACTAAGGGTCCCATAAAGGGCAATCCCCACCCGCGCATAGTCAAATTCAAGCTCTGGATAATTCAGCACCCCATAACTCCCCTGTAAATGGGTCTTAAAACCAACAATCCCTCTCTGGTTAAGAGCCTTTACTACTTCCTGAAATTCTGTAATCTGTTTCCTGGTAAATGTAATCTCTGCCTCAGAATTCCCATCCGACGCACTTAGGTGGGAGTACACTCCTGTAATCTTTAAATGCTCAAGCCTCCAGATTTCACAGATATTTTCCACATCCTCGCTTCGCTCTCCAAGACGATGCATCCCTGTATCAATACCCACATGAACCCATAAGGGATGACCATAATCATTCAGCGCCCTGGCATAAGCCAAGTCCACTACCGTCTGTGTCAACTGATAGTTTACCAAGTCCTGAAACTGACAAGGGGACGTATATCCCAGAATCAAAATCTGCCCTGTAATCCCTGCCCTGCGAAGCTCTATCGCCTCACTTGCAGAAGCCACGCAGTAATCCTTGATTCCCATCTCCGCCAGTTTAAGCCCAATACGCACAGCGCCGTGGCCATAGGCATTTGCCTTGACTGCCGGCATTAACGCACAGCCCTTTGGAAGAAGCTTCTGAAGCTGCTTCACATTATGGGTCAGATTGTCCATATTCAGTTCAATCCAGGCCCTCCCTTTTTGATATTTATCATGATTGCTTCCCATTCCAAACCTCCTCATAACCTTATTACATAACGTCCGTAAGCTGGATTACGGCATGCCCTTTGGGTATATCTTCACACCGTCTTTTAACCGGACAAATAAAAACGCCCCAAGCAATGACACCCCGCAAACCGAGACATACTGTACAAAAGTATTGTCAACCAGCACTTTTGTAAGCCCTAACCCTTTCGCAAGCCCGCGAAGCACCACAATCACCGCCGGATGAAGCACATAGAGAACCAACGACCCTTTTCGTGTAAATGCCGGCGCTTTCCCTGGAACCATCAGCAATAACTGAAACAGAAAAAACATAGTCGGAAGGAGAGAAAAATACATACTGTTATGCCTCTGCCATTTCAGGCTGTAAGTAAGGAAGCCCTCTCCCACAAGAAGCAGCGCCGACAGTGCCAGTCCACACACACAGACCCTTTTTGGACACATCCGCTCTATACAGGCAATCCCTGTTCCAAGCAAGAGGAAGACTGGCGCGAAGAATATTCCGTTTCGTGTGTAACTGCTAATCTGAAAGATGCCTTGATACGCCGCCTCCATCCACCCGATTCCCTGGATTGCCCCATAGTAACTGTCACCGAACAGTCCAATTATGTACGCAATCACTGTGATAACCACCGCCGTCCCAAGGGTAATCCTAAAATTTCGATTCCCCTCACATTTTCCAGTTAAATCACCAAAGCGTAAGCCTCTCCTCCCTGGGCCAAGCAGCGCCGCCACCAGCAGACATCCAACCAAAACCGCCGGAAAATACCACAGATGGTAAAAGGTTCCGTCAAACAAAAGGCCTTTCATCCATCCAAAGAAGCCTTGGGGCAGATTTCCTGAGTAAATAGTAAGCGGCAGATACAACGCTGTGACCGCCAGATACAACGCTGTATTCTTCACCATAAATTTATAGAAGGAACGTTTCCTGCGAAATCCGCTTTTCACATAAGGAGCAAGGACAAAATACCCTGTTGTCATAAAGAAAAATGGAACCGCTACCCTAAAAAGACAATAGGTCAGCAAAAAATCTAAGTCTCTATTCCAATAGGAAAAGGGTGCGATATGGATTGCGATCACCATAAATGCGGCTGCCATCCGAAAATAGTCTATTCCGGCGGACCGTACCGAACACATTTTCCTTTCGCTGCTCATACATGCTTCACGATTTCCGTTTCTCATGCAGTTTCCCTCCAAAGGCTCAACACAACGCCCCCTTCATTAGTTCCCGAAGCCTGGCAGCCTGCCCCTTCCGGCACATCAAGAATCATGGTTCTGTTATTTTCCAAAGAAAGGTAAGTAATCTCAACCCAATTTCCGGCTTCTCTGAAAATATACGGACGTCCCCATCCGGTGTCATTTTTTAAGAACCCTATATACTCCTCCAAAGCCATTCCTTCATGAGTCATAATCACAGAATGGGGGTATCCCACATAACGGAAATGCCATGGCTCTGCCCCGATTCCTGTGATCCCTTCCTTTAAGGCCGCGTATCGCTCTACAAATCCGAAATCTGCCATCCTCTCCCGAAATCTCTGAAAGATTCCCCTATATGGGAATCGGGGACAGATAAAATCAATCTTGGGAGAATTTTCTGCCAGATCAATCGCATATCCGCTTTGATGCTCGCTGTGTCCTGGTACTGCTACGAACTTTCGGGTAAATATTTCCCCGTTCTGAGCCATGGACTCCTCCCATATTTTCTCCTGCTCACCCTGGGTCCGAAAGCCGCTGACTGCAACAATCTCATCCTTACATCCAATGTCTGCCAGCAATCCCTGTAACGCTTCGGCCGCCTGCTTCTCTAGCAAAATATCCGGCTGGCTTGATACTCTGGGCAGAAACGGCGCTTTCATTTCCGGATTAGGAAAAACCGACTGCAAACTTAGCCTATCCCTTATCCTGCCCAACGAAAACTCTGGCGTTACCAGAATCAGGCTTCCACTATACGTATGTTCCTTCGTAAATGTAATCTTTTCCATCCTCATACCCCCTGTCCAAGCAGACGCTCTATCACCTCAGCAAAGGACAAGCCGGCCTCTTTTAGCATATTGGGATATCGGCTATGGGAGGTAAAGCCTGGAATTGTGTTCACCTCATTAAAATAGATTTCTCCCTCAGGCGTGAGAAACATGTCTACTCTTGCGAATCCGCTGCACCGAAGCAGCCGGTAGATTTGAAGCGCTGTCTCCTTAATTTCTTCTGCCTTTTCGGCCGTAATCCGCGCCGGCACATGGATACTGGAGGTTTTCAGCGTATATTTCTCCGTGAAATCGAAAAACCCGTCAGATAACTCAATCTCATCCACCTCTCCAATGACTGGCTCACTCGTTCCAAGCACCGCGCAGCCCACCTCAAACCCCTCAATCATTTCTTCGAGAATCACTGTAGAATCATGCTGAAACGCCTCCCAAATCGCAGGAATTAATTGTTCCTTACTCTGCACCTTTGTGATTCCAAAGGAAGAACCAGAGCGGACTGGCTTCACGAATAAGGGATACCCAATCTCTCGCGCCTTTTCCCAGATGTCTTCCTTTTCTTCTATTTGACGGGAATCCTCAAGCACCGCCGAACGCGCCGCCTTTATTCCCCCCATCCGTACAATCTGGTGAGCCAAATCCTTATCCATGCATAACGCTGAGGACAACAGACCGCATCCAATCACAGGCACTCCCATCAATTCCAGCAGCCCTTGAAGGGTTCCATCCTCCCCATTCTTTCCATGCAGGATTGGCAAGGCCCCTGAAAGAGAAATGGTCTTGATTTCTGTTCCCTCTGCATAACAGATACCATGGACGGTTCTGTCAAGAGAGGGGAATACTGGCCTGCAATTTTCTTTGGTCTGCCAGCGGTCTAATGCAATATCCTCGATACTGCCCTGATACCAGAACCATTTTCCTGTATTGCGGTCAATGCCAATCAGGATGACACTGTATTTTTCTGGATTAATATTTTGAATCACGGAACAGGCTGACTGCAGAGACACTTCATACTCCGTGGAACAGCCGCCGAAGAATACGGCTATGTTTTCGTCCCTTTTTGCCGCTTTAGAATCACTCATTTTACATTTCCTCCTTATTGGATGTTATCTTAATCTTACAGTAAAATAAGTCTCTTTACTTTGCTATTCCGTTGTTTTTTTCCTAAGATATCATGAATAGTTATTAAGAATTTATTTATACTTTTCGTAACACGCTCTTTGGCCGGAGTTACTATCCAATCTTTTTTGCCCTGCATAATGTTTTGACAAATCACGAGTGTGTCAAGTAAATGCCTTAAATGAACAGGAACGTTTTCAGCGGTTTTACCGATATTCTATTCATTGGGGGCTCAAACAAAAAAAGCTACTCCACCAATTCCATCTTGATAAAGATGTACGTCCTCATATCTTGTATGAAATTCTGCTAATAGGGAAATCAATTCATTACTAACCTGAAATTATATTCTGCGATAAAATATATACAAGTATTTAACACCCAAATAAATCCCGTTATATTATCTTTACTTGCTAAATTCTGCACTTTTAATATTTCAGTTAAATCCAGTCTTTCAAAATATTCTTTATATTTGTGCTTCGGGATCTGATATTGTCCGTATTGAATTCTATTAGCTTTAGAAATATTCTGATATATAACCTGCTTAAATATACCTCTTATATACTCCCAATACGTTAGATTCATATGAACATATTCCTGTTTTGCAACCCAATCTACCAACTGATATTTTGCTGTCGGTAAAATATGCTCTGCAACCACTTCTTGTAAAGCATTATCAATAACATATTCCATGCTGTTTACTGAAGATATTTCTAAAATTTCACCACAGCACTTTTTCCTTTTTTCTATATCACTTACTTCAAATCGCTTTTCAAGCAAGTCATCTATTCGATGTGGAAAATCAACCTTTGAACCCAATATAGTTTCTTGTTCTACTAATGCTTTATATTCCTTTCCTGGCTGCAATGATACTGGAATCTTCCGTTCAGCAAAATCATCATCTGGCAATTGACATAAATGCAGGTATGATTCAATCATAGGATAATTAATATACAGCTTTCCCATGTCAGCAGCATCAACAAAACATCTTTGCATTTTTAAAATCTTTTCTTCCGAGAAATTTGTATCATGTCGCTCATAATCAAATACTAAAACTATATTTGTGAAATCTTCTTTATACTGAAGTTTATCTGGGTATTGTTTCTTACTAATAACAAAGGGCAAATCAATATCCATATTTTCCTCTGCCCACTCCTCACCATACTCTTTCACTATATCGTTATATAACTGATAGATATTTGTTCCATAAATCCAAATTTCATCCATGTTGATATTGATTTCAGGAAAACATTTAAAAATCAACCAAAATAACTTATTTTTTTCATGATGCCCCTCTACGATCAAAAGGTTCTGGCTTCGCTTTCTTACCCTGCCCCGATAATTATTCATATTTATCAAACTCCCCACTGATGTACATCTTTTCAAGATTGTGTCCTTCTCGCAGTTCTCTTTTCGTCGCATTACTAAGTGCAGTCAATGTACCTGCTCTTGATAAAATAAACAAACAATCTGGCCGCATCAAACGATTTGTCATCAGATTCGTATTATGAGAAGTCATAACAATCTGACATTTAGGATATCTTCTCTTAAAAAAGTTTATGACTTTCTCTGACATTTCATAATGATAAAATGCGTCAAATTCATCTAAATATATAAAAGATGGATCCCAATTTTTAGGAATCAATCGCCTATATAGATCAACTAATGCTAAAGTTCCACTGGATGCAGTTTCATAAAAAGGTACTAATTTCTCATGTCCAAAATATAATTCTCTCTGACCATCTGGTAATCTTTGTAAGATCAATTTACATTCTATACCCATTTCATTAAGAAAATCTTCTAAATCTTTTAGTCTATTTGAATCCTCCAGCAACTCATAAAAAATATCATTTATTCTCCTTGGAAGACTTAACCTTGCATCTTCGCTTGTAATTATAAGCATTCTTCTGACATAATTAGCTAATTTAATTAAAATAGAATCATTACTCAATGCAACATTACTTATCAACCATCTCAAAAATGGTAGCTTAGGCTCTTGAAGTTCTTCTTCATCACCAATATCTACTGATTGCAAATATCTATCTTTACTAGCTGTTTCTGCATTTATATATTTAAGATTATTAAAATCAAATTTGTTATTTTCAAAATCACAGCTAAAAATAGTTTTTTTGT
>ERZ808028.1568-NODE-1568-length-13302-cov-4.307675_pt1 | contig 13302 bp, 13 predicted proteins | sample MGYA00380184_ERZ808028 | MGnify/ENA primary metagenome ERZ808028 (study PRJEB31490, sample SAMN06133397) | mouse gut metagenome | isolation source: J8_1 | host: mice | place: China: Chengdu | collected 2015-05 ...
GGCATCCGACGATCTGGCGAGCGGCCAGAGTACCTTTATGGTGGAGATGAACGAGGTGGCGAATATTCTGCGGAACGCCACAAAGAACAGTCTGCTCATCCTGGATGAGATCGGCAGGGGGACGTCCACCTTCGACGGGCTGTCCATCGCCTGGGCGGTGATCGAACATATCAGCAACCGGAAGCTTCTCGGCGCAAAGACGCTTTTTGCAACGCACTATCACGAACTGACGGAGCTGGAGGGAAAGATCAACAATGTCAATAACTACTGTATTGCCGTGAAGGAGAAGGGGGACGATATCGTGTTCCTCCGCAAGATCATCAAGGGCGGCGCGGACAAGAGTTACGGTATCCAGGTGGCAAAGCTGGCGGGCGTGCCGGATATGGTGATCGACCGGGCGAAGGAGATCGCGGCGCAGCTCGACGAGAATGATATCACCGAGAAGGTGCAGAGCATTGCGGTGGATACGAAGACGGACAATAAAAAGGTGCCTGTGTACGACGAGGTGGACCTGCAGCAGTTCTCGCTCTTTGATACGGTGACGGACGAGGATGTGCTCAAAGAACTGATGGAGGCGGATGTGATGAACATGACGCCGGTGGATGCGATGAATACGCTGTACCGGCTGCAGAGCAAGCTGAAGAATCGGTGGGGATAAGGAGCCGATGTGGGAGGTGAAGGAATGGATCATGATATCAACCTGAATATTCATTATACGACACCGGATCATTTGTGGAAAAAGATCAGTGAGGTATATGCGTCCATGCCATATTGGGCAGCGGATGAAAAGACGCCCTGCTGGAGGGCGGAAGACATTGAGCTTACAGCTTCCGTCGAGCCGGGCGGGATACAGATTTCCGGAGAAATGCCGGAAGAAATATGGGAAAGCTGGTATGCCGAACTGAAAGAAAAACTGACAATGGCTCTGGAATATGAGATTGGGGAGCCGGAGGACGGATACGATTTTAAATATTATGAGTGAGATAACTTACAGAACAATGAGCAGGAGGAATGCGATATGAAGTATGATTACGATGTATTAATTATAGGCGCGGGACCGGGCGGGATATTCTCGGCTTATGAGCTGACACAGAAGAAACCGGAATGGAAGATCGCGGTGCTGGAGGCGGGAAACCCGCTGGACAAGAGGAAATGTCCGATCGACGGGGATAGGGTAAAAAGCTGTATCGGCTGTAAGACCTGCGCGATCATGAACGGTTTCGGCGGCGCCGGGGCTTTTTCCGACGGAAAATATAATATCACCAACGAATTTGGCGGAACGCTCTATGAGTATATCGGCAAACAGAAGGCGATAGAGCTGATGGAGTATGTGGACGGTATCAATGTATCTTATGGCGGTTATAAGACTAAGTTGTATTCCACCGCAAATACACAGTTCAAAAGGCTCTGCCTGCAGAACAACCTGCATCTTCTGGACGCTTCCGTGCGTCATCTGGGCACGGATATCAACTTTGAGGTGCTGGAAAATCTGTACAATGAACTGAAAGAAAAAATAGAGTTTCATTTTATGACGCCGGTGCGCAGCATAAAGCTTTTGGACGGCGGCTATGAGGCGGTGACGGATCACGCTTCCTTTACCGGCGAAAAATGCATTATTTCCGTGGGGAGAAGCGGCAGCAAGTGGATGGAAAAGGTATGCGACGAACTGCAGATCCCGACGCTGTCCAACCGTGTGGATATCGGCGTCCGCGTGGAACTTCCGGCGGAGATCTTCGCGCCGATCACGGATGAGCTCTACGAGAGCAAGATCGTCTATAAGACGGAGAAATATCAGGATAAGGTTCGGACATTCTGTATGAATCCAAAGGGAGCCGTGGTGAATGAAAACACCAACGGTATCGTCACCGTGAACGGGCACAGCTATGAGGATCCGGCGCTGCAGACGGAAAATACAAACTTCGCCCTGCTGGTGTCCAAACATTTCACGGAGCCTTTCAAGGACAGCAACGGCTACGGGGAGAGCATCGCAAGGCTCTCCAATATGCTGGGCGGCGGCGTGATCATGCAGCGGTTCGGGGATCTGATCCGCGGGCAGAGAAGCACGGAAAAGCGCCTCTCAAAATCCTTCCTGACGCCCACTCTGGCGGCAGTGCCGGGAGACTTAAGCCTTGTGATGCCAAAGAGGATCCTGGACGGCATCATTGAGATGATCTATGCGCTCGACAAGATCGCGCCGGGCACGGCGAACGACGATACCCTGCTCTACGGCGTGGAGGTAAAGTTTTATAACATGGAAGTAGCGCTTGACAAAAATCTGGAGACTCTGCATAAGGGGATGTTTGTGATCGGGGACGGCAGCGGCGTCACGCACTCTTTGTCCCATGCTTCGGCGAGCGGGGTCTATGTGGCGAGGTATCTGGCGGAGAATGCGCAGTGAGCGGGTATAGGTACATCACATTGAGAGAAAAACCGCAGTTAAAGGACCGGGCGGCCGAATGGTTTCATTGCAAATGGGGTGTTTCGATGGAAGCCTATCTGGAATGCATGGATGCCTATCTCGGCGGCAGGACTGAGCTCGGCTGGTATCTCTGTCTGGACGGGGAGCAAATAGCAGGGGGATTGGGCGTGATCGAAAATGATTTCCACGACAGAAAAGATATGACGCCCAATGTCTGTGCGGTTTACACAGAAAAAGAATATCGCTGCAGAGGGATCGCGGGACGCCTGCTTGACATGGCTGTGGAGGATCTGAGAGCCAAGGGCATCACACCGGTTTATCTGGTCACTGACCATACGGGATTTTATGAGAGGTACGGATGGGAATTTTTGTGTATGGTTCAGGGGGAGGGCGAGCCGGAGATGACAAGGATGTATCTTCACAGATGACATCACCAGGCCATTCCTGTTTTATACAAGAACAGACAGAGTGAGACGGCAGGGACGTCACCATTGACACAGAGGACAAAAAGATCCTTTCGCCGGACAGCCGGTGAAACCGGGGGAATCCCCCAGAGGGAGACATATGGCATCCATACATGTATTAAGTCATGAGACAATCGATAAGATCGCTGCCGGTGAGGTGGTGGAGCGTCCTTCGAGCATCGTGAAGGAGCTGGTGGAAAATGCGGTGGTTAATACCGCGCCCTTGGGGGCAGATTCCGAATGAAGAGAGCAAACATCATCAGAAACGGAAAGATTATTTTGACTGTGTTGTTTTGTCTTTTGTTTGCGGGCTGTGGGAATGGAGCAAACGGCTTATCGGGAGAAGCAAAGCAGACTGCCAATGGGAATGAACTGTTGGAAGAAGCAGAGAGTACTGTCGATCAGAGTGAATCATCGGGGGAATCAGGACCATCTGCCGATCTTCCTGAAAAGACAGAAAATGCAGGGGAAACTGATCCCTCCTCAAAAGAGGAGCATGCCCGTTACCCTGTGGCAGTAAAATGGCAGGAAGGGTATCATGGATATGATCCCGAGGATACTATTTTTTACAAGTCCTATTACAATGATTCCGTCGGCGGAAGGCGTATAAAATACCCGGATATCGATAAAAGGGATGAGTTGGAAGAATATTTCCTGTATCGACATAACGCTGAAAAGTGGGAGAATCTTGTGGAGATGTTCCTCGATGAGAGGACCGTGGAGATGACGGAGGAGGCGTTAAAAGACCTGTTCTATGAGCATGGGTATGTGCTTGACCTTCAGAGTGCAGAGATAGAGGATATGCATGTAAGGTTTGTGGAGATCACAGAGATGGGAGGGCTGTCGCCCTATCCCTCGCGGATCATGATCCAGACATGGGACGAAGATAGTATTTATCTACAGGATATCACGAGCCCTCTTCCGAGAAAGATTCAGAGTTTTCTTGTGATTGATGACAGAGAGCCATACCGGTTGATTGTGCATTCGTCAGGAGTATCCGAAGATTATGCCGTCGAGGAGGAAATCAGTTTTTGGGAGTGCCGGGATGCTTGCTGGGCTTTGGCGCCGATGGATCTGGAAATAGATGCCAGCCATGCGCACAGAGGGGGAGAAGAATTATCTTCCGATGGGAATGAAAAGGAGTTGTTTGAGGCTTCCTATTACAGGGATGGGATCGCGTACCGTCCGGGCAGGCAGCGCATGGGAGATCACTATGTTGCAGTCAGACCGGGAAAAATGGAGGAGATCGAAAAGAACCGGATTTTCCGGTTGACGGCAGTCTATGAAGCGGACACAGGAACTACTGTATGCGCCGATGATGTTTATATTCAATTTGAAATAAAACAGTTATCATGCATCAGGCAGGAATTTCAGTTGAATGATGAGCAACATGAAGTAGATATAGATTATCCGCAGATAAAAGGGATGGAGGACAGAGAAAAGGAGCGGAGGCTCAACGCGCTGATTGAGAGAGATGTTAAGAAAATTTTAGAACACGATGTCTTGGATCGTGAATCGTTCCTCTGTGTGGGGTTAGATTATGAGATAAAATATATGGATGACCGAAGCATCAGTATATTATATAAGGGCTTTTACGGCACACTCTCCCCCGGGTCAGGGCTTCCCGCCGTGGTAATGGCTACTACCATTGATCTGGAGGAGGAAAAGGTACTTACCTTAGAGGATGTGGTCTATGATTACGATGTGCTGAATGACATACTTCTTACAGATCAGTTTGAGCATATCACCATGTGGGACGGAGAAATAGAACAATATACTGTGAGCTGGCTATACGGATATAACGTAAGTGCGTTGATGGAAGATCTGCGCGGAGATGATGAGGATATCGAATGGTATATAGATGACGGACATTTTGTGATCGTCCTCCTTCACGGGATATCGGATTACGAGGAATATGCCATCAGGCTGCAGAACACAAAAGGTTTTCTGCGGAAAGATTTTTTGCAGAGGATCAAGTCAGGAAATTTGAGATGATCCATTGTTGTCAATAAGAAAGCAAGAGACAGTACAGTCAAAGCAATCAGGTGGATAATGTAAAAGAGGAGAACTATGGCATCCATACATGTATTAAGTCATGAGACAATCGATAAGATCGCTGCCGGGGAGGTGGTGGAGCGCCCTTCGAGCATCGTGAAGGAGCTGGTGGAAAACGCGGTGGACGCGGGGGCGAGCGCGGTCACCGTGGAGATAAAAGACGGCGGCATCAGCTTTATCCGCGTCAGCGACAACGGCTGCGGGATCGAAAAGTCGGAGATCCGCAGGGCGTTTCTGCGCCATGCCACATCCAAGATCCAGGATGCGGATGATCTGCTGCGGCTGCACTCCCTGGGCTTTCGCGGGGAAGCGCTGAGCAGTATTTCCGCTGTCTCCCGGACAGAGATGATCACAAAGACAAAGGAAGAACTGACCGGCGTCCGGCTGAGTATCGAGGGCGGCGAAGAGACGGATTTTGAGGAGGTCGGCGCGCCGGAGGGGACGACGATCATCGTCCGGAACCTGTTTTTCAATGTGCCGGCAAGGCGGAAATTTTTGAAACAGCCCGCCACCGAGGGCGGCTATGTGGCGGACCTGATGGAACATCTGGCGTTGGCGAATCCGCATATCTCTTTTCAGTTTATCCAGAATAATCAGGTGAAGTTTTCCACTGCGGGAAACGGGAATCTGAAACAGGCAGTATATAAATTATATGGAAAGGATATGGCGGATGCCCTGATCGAGATGGACAGAAGCGGGGACGGCATACGGCTCTTCGGCTATCTCGGCAAGCCTTCCTGCAACCGCTCCAACAGAAATTACGAACTTTATTTCCTGAACGGCAGATTTATCAAGAGCAATCTTGTCTCCAAAGCGTTGGAGGAAGGGTACAGATCCTATCTGATGCAGCACAAATACCCGTTCTGCGTGCTGATGATGGAGGTGGAGCCTTCGAGAGTGGATGTCAATGTCCATCCGGCAAAGATGGAAGTCCGCTTTACGGAGGAGATGCGCGTCTATGCGTTTCTGGCACAGGCGGTAAAGGAAGTGCTCGATGCCCACGAGATGATACCGGAGATCGCGCTGACAGAGCCGGAAAAGGAGGAGAAAAAGGAAAAAGCGCTGGAACCCTTCCAGAAAGCCAGACAGGATATTCGCGCGGAAAGTATAAAAAGTATCCTGCCCGGGGCGGCCGAGCCGGCGGCGAAACCGAAAGTGACTTCAAAGGATTTTTTTGTGGATTTCGGGGATGATGAGGAGGAAAACGAACAGAAGCAGATCGAATCAGAAAAAGAACAGGAGAAAACAGGCGTTCCTGCGGACTATTCAGGAGAGGCAGACGGGGCGGAGAAGGCATCCGATACCGGAAACTGTTTTAAGAAAGCAGCAAATATAGAAAATACGAAAGATACAGAAAGTATAAAAAATACAGTAAATATAGAAAATGCGGGATATACGGAACATACAGGGAAAGAGTACGAAGGGCAGACGGCGGATCTTCGGTTTGTCGATTTTCAAAAAACGGCAAATGACAGAGTATCGGAAGAGAGTGCGGCATATCAGCTCAATGCAGAAAATATAAAGCATGCCGAAGGCAATTCAGAAATTCTTCCCTCGGCTGATGAGGATCCGGCGATAATCCAGGCGGAACAGCTAAACCTCTTTGAAGAAAGGATCATTTCCGAGACGTCCCGCAAAAAATTCCGGATCCTGGGACAGGCTTTTGATACATACTGGATCGTCGTCTTTGATGATAAACTGCTGATGATCGACCAGCATGCCGCCCACGAAAAAGTAAAGTATGAGCGGATCATGAAATCAGTCCGGGGGAGCGAGGTATTGTCTCAGAACCTTTATCCGCCCCTGGTGCTTTCCTTATCCGGCAGGGAGCAGGAAATATTGGACCGCTATCGGGATTCTTTTGTAAAGCTGGGGTTCGAACTGGAGTATTTCGGCGGCAATGAGATCACGGTGCGGAGCGCCCCTGTGGAGCTGTTTGGCAGCACGATAAAGGACATGTTTCTGGAAGTGCTGGACGAACTTTCCGTGACGGGCACAGGGCGCGCAAAAAGCGCGGAAGACCGGATCGCAACGATGGCGTGCAAGGCGGCTGTGAAAGGGAATATGAACATGAGCGCAGCGGAGACGGAAGCTTTGCTGGATGAACTGCTGACTTTGGATAATCCGTACTTCTGTCCGCACGGGAGGCCGACCATCATTTCCTTTACGAAGCAGGAGCTGGAGAAAAAGTTTAAGCGCATTGTATGAAATGATATTTTGAATTACCTTTATTGTACTATGGAGAAAAATCCGTTATACTAAAGAGGAAACTTTTGTATGACGGATTTTTTCAGTGAGGTGTTCCGATGGGAAGAAATGTGGCGATTGGCATACAGAATTATAATGAGATCATTGAGAAGAATTATTTTTATGTGGATAAGACATCCTTTATAAAAGAATGGTGGGACAGCGGGGATTCAGTCACCCTGATCACCAGGCCGCGCCGGTTCGGGAAGACCCTGGCCATGAGCATGGTGGAACAGTTCTTTTCTGTGGACTATGCGGGCAGGGAAGACCTGTTCGAGGGATTGTCCGTCTGGAAAGAAGAGAAGTATCATCAGATACAGGGAACGTATCCGGTGATCGGTCGTTGCCTTTGAAGGAAAAAAGGTACTGATCGGCACGCGGCAGACAGAAGGATGATGAAAAAAATGAAAGTTCAGAATTTCACGGCACGAGGGAGAGGCAGATGAAAAAGAGAACGATCACAAGATATGGAAAGATGTCTCTGATCGGACTGGTATGTCTGGTACTTATGGGATGCACATCTGATGCTGAAATCGTGAAAGAGGGCGAAGCACCGGAAAGATCAGAGCAATCTGCTGATCAAAATGAACCGCCGGAAGAATCGGAAAAAACTTCTGAGCAGGACGAAACGGAAGAAATGGAAGATGAGAAAAATCGTGCCACAGAGGAGAAAAAGCATACTCTGGTTCCCATGAAATATCAATGGCAGGAAGGGGATATGGATTATGATCCCGAGGATACGATCTACTACAAGACTTACTATGATGATTTTGTCAGGGGAAAGATACAGCATATTGAATACCCTGATATAAACATCAAAGGTGAACTGGAAGAATATTTTCTGCATGAGGATGACTTTGAACGGTGGGATAATCTGGTGGAGATGTTCTTTGACTACAGAACCATAGAAATGCCGGAGGAAGAACTGAAATCCCTGTTCTATAAGCACGGATATTCACTCTGTCTCCAAAGCACGGAAATGCAGGATCTGCATGTGAGGTTTGTGGAGATCACAGAAATCGGAGGACTGTCTTTGTATCCCACACGGATCATGATCCAGACATGGGATGAAGATCATATTTATCTGCAGAATATTACAAGTCCCATTCCGAGAAAAATCATGAGTATTTTTGCGGTGGATAACAGGGAGCCATATCATATGGTAGTGCATTCCTCAGGGCTTTCCAGGGATTATGTCGACGAGCAGGAACTCAGTTTCTGGGAATACCGGGGGACATACTGGGCATTGGTGCCGATGGATGTGGAGATAGATACCAGCCATGCGCATATTTCGGGGGAAAACTTTTATCCGGATTTGGACAGGGATGAGTTGTTTCAGGCTTTCTATTACAGGGATGGGATCGCGTACCGTCCAAGCAGGCAGAATGATCATGCTGTAAATACTTATACAGTCAAACTGGGAAAAATGGAGGAAGTTCAAAAAAACAAAATTTTCAGGTTGATAGCGGTCCATGAATCGGAGGAGCTGGGAGCCATTGAGTGGTCAAGTGATACTTATATACAATTTGAGATAAAACAGAATCTGCCTTTTATCCCGCGGTAGTGCCGGTATAACAGCGGAGGAGCCTTTCTATATTATCTGCAGTTGTCAGGGATGGAAGATAAGGAGAAGGAGAAAAGGCTCAACGCATTGCTCTATGATGATATCATGAAAATTTTGGAAGGTGATGATCCGTATCCTCATCTTGATTATGAGATAGAGTATATGGATGACCGAACCATCCGTATATTATATAAGAACAGGCAGGGTGAGACAGTTATGACCACCACCCTTGACATTGAGGAGGAAAGGATACTTTCACCAGACAGTAAATGAATGTTCAGAATCCACGCTATAACAGAGAAAAACTTCATACAGAGCGCCCGCTTGTCGTCCTGACAGGTCCTACCGCCGTCGGAAAGACAGCTCTCTCCATCGCATTCGCGAAGGCCATAAACGGGGAGATCATATCCGCGGATTCGATGCAGGTCTACAGAGAGATGGATATCGGCTCCGCGAAGATCAAAAAGGAAGAGATGGACGGCGTTCCGCACCATCTGCTGGATATTTTGGAGCCGGACGAGCCGTTTAATGTCATGATCTTCCAACAGCTTGCGAAAAAGGCGATCGAAGGGATCTATGACAGAGGCAATATTCCGATCCTGACCGGCGGAACAGGGTTCTATATCCAGTCTGTGCTGTACGATATTTCTTTTACGGAGGAAAGTGACATAACTGTCAGAGAACGGTTGGAAAGAGAAGCGACAGAAAAAGGGGCGGCATATCTGCATGAAAAACTGGCGAAAGTCGATCCGGCGACGGCGGAAAACATCCATGCCAATAATGTCAAGCGGGTCATACGGGCGTTGGAATTTTACGAGCTGAACGGCTATCCTTTGTCGCTCCACAACGAGACAGAGCGCCGGAAAAGTTCCCCCTATCTGTTCCGCTATTATGTATTGAACGAGCCAAGAGAACTTCTCTATGAGCGGATCGAAAAGCGGGTGGATCAGATGCTGCATGATGGGCTTGTGGTGGAAGTGGAAGCGTTGAAAGAAAAAGGCTGCAGCAGGGATATGGTCTCCATGCAGGGGTTAGGTTACAAGGAAATACTGGATTATCTGTCCGGTGTCTGCACGCTGGAGGAAGCGATCGATACGATCAAAAAAGAGACCAGGCATTTTGCGAAGCGGCAGCTCACATGGTTTCGGCGGGAGAAGGAAGTGACATGGGTGGAGAAGGATAGTTTTAAGGATGCGCAGGAACTTTTAACATTTTTGATCGAAGACTATAAAAAATATATCGAATCAAAGCTGATATAACCGGGAATATATCCGGCAGTAAAATGATTTGAATTTACAGGAGGAAGAAATATATGGACCGATTTAAAAAAATATACAGTCAGGGTACAATTAATGTGGTAGAGATATGGGTGGATACTGAAACAGGCGTAAATTACGTGTTTCACAGGAACGGAAATGCCGCAGGCCTAACCGCATTGATTGATAAGGACGGAAAGCCGGTAGTGACGCAGTAACTTTTCCTTTCATATGGAAATTGGACAAAGCGATCATATTCACTACATTTTGAATATCATTTGCCAAAAGTTTTTCTGAAAAAGGATATCAAAATGGCAGGAGAGGAGCAGGTGATCATCATGTCAGATCATTTAAAAACAGAAAGGCTGATCTTACGTCCCTGGACGGAAGCGGACGCGGAAAATTTGTACGAATATGCGAAAAACCCGGAAGTGGGCCCGGTCGCGGGCTGGCCTGTACACACCAGCGTGGAAAACAGCCGGGAGATCATACGGACCGTATTTTCGGAGGAGCATGTGTATGCGGTCTGCCTGAAAGAGGATAATAAAGCGATCGGCTGCGCCGCCATCACGATAGGGGAAAAGAGCAATCTGCATCTTCCTGAGACGGAGGGGGAGATCGGCTACTGGATCGGGGTTCCGTTCTGGGGGCAGGGGTTGATACCGGAGGCGGTGAATGAACTGATCCGCTACGGATTTGAAGAGTTAAAGCTGGAGAAACTCTGGTGCGGCTATTTTGAGGGTAACAATAAATCAAAGAGAGTGCAGGAAAAATGCGGCTTTCGCTATCATCACACCAATAAGGACATGCACTGGGAATTGATGGATGATATCCGCACGGAACATGTGACCTGTCTGACGAGGGAAGAATGGGCATCCGGTGTTTAAAAGCAGCAGAGAATCCGGGCGGTTATAGCAAACAGAAAATTTATTTTTCGCTTGCTATAGAAATCAGATCCGAACGGCTGTACTGACAGGCGGTGAACGGTTATGGCTTCTTCTGGTATATGTGGCCATTCTCAAAGTTCTTGACATACATCGGCTCCCGATATATTATATAGATTATCGATATATCGAAAATCTATATAGTGAGAGGAGATGAACGGAGCACAGGACGCTGATGTTTCCGTTCCATAAGTTAAATGAAACAGAAAAAAAGAAATACTTTGATTGTTTTGCTTGCGGCTGCGGTACTGCTGACCGGAGGATTTTCAGCGTGGTATCTGACAGGCGGTTTCATGAGGCCTGTCACCGGAAAAATATCGGAAGAGGATTACAGGACGGGAACAAAAAGGCTTTACAGGCGGGAGGAGTACGGTCCGTGGGACAGAGGTGTTTTATCCGAACTTCCGCCACAGGATGTCAACATGGGATTTGACATACGCAGCTACGATGTCTCCCGCTTCGACCTGCAGAACGAAGGGGATATCCTGTCCGGGGTTACTTTTGATTCCGCAACGCGCTGGCCGGAAAAACTGCCGGAAGGATTTGATCCGGATCAGATCATGGAGATCGGGAAAAATCCGGGACTTGGCGTCCAGGCGCTGCATGAAAAAGGCATAACCGGAAAGGGCGTCAGCATCGCCATCGTGGATCAGGCGCTGAATCCGGAACATATCGAGTATGCGGATAACCTGATGAACTATGAACTGCTGCACTGCTGCGACAGCGGCGCGCAGATGCACGGCAGCGCCGTGACAAGCATCGCGGTGGGAAAAAGCTGCGGCGTGGCGCCGGATGCGGATGTCTATTATATCGCCTCCACCTTCGGCAGATACAGCACAGGCGGCATGAAGATGGACCTGAATTATATGGCGGACAGTATCGACCGGATCCTGGAGATCAACACATTTTTGCCCAAGGAAAAAAAGATCCGCGTCATCTCGATTTCAAGAGGATTTACTTCCGAGAGAGGGGCGGATGCGGTCCGCGCCGCCATCGGGCGGGCGAAGGATGCCGGTGTGTTTGTGATCACCACATCCACGGAGGACAATTACGGTTTTTCCCTGATGGGGCTCGGAAAGGAAGAGGTGACAGCGGATCCGGATGATATCTCTTCGTACCGCCCCGGAAATTTCTGGAGCGGATCATTCTACAGCGGTGAGATGGCTGATGCGTCCCGGATGCTGCTCGTGCCGATGGACGCCAGAACATATGCCTCGTGGTATACGGCGGACGGCTATGAATTCGCCTCCTCCGGGGGACTTAGCTGGTCGGTTCCGTGGCTGGCGGGGCTCTATGCGCTCTGTGTTCAGGTGGATGATGATCTGACGCCGGAACTGTTTATAGAAAAGGCTTTTGAGACCGGAACGGTACAGACCATAGAATATCAGGGAAAATCCTATGAATTCGGGACGATCATCAATCCTGCGGCATTGATAGAATCGCTGTAGTCAGGAAAAAGGAATAGCTGTCAGCATATATACAGGAAGGAAACAGGCAAATGATACAAAACATACAGATGGACCAATGTTACAGAAATCTGGGGATATCCCCGAAAGTCTACCGGTTCTGCCAGGATATCTGGGAATCCCTCGCGGACCGCTTTGAAAAGATCGACGCCGTATCAGAGGCAAACCAGTTAAAAGTGTTGAAAGCCTTACAGGCAAACCAGGTGTCAGAGGCCTGTATGCTGGGCACCACCGGCTACGGCTACAACGATCTCGGCAGGGATACGCTGGAAAAGGTATACGCCGGCATCTTTCACACGGAGGATGCGCTGGTGCGCCCCCAGATCACCTGCGGCACCCATGCGCTGGCGCTGGCACTGCTCAGCAACCTGCGGCCCGGCGATGAACTGCTGTCGCCGGTGGGCAAGCCCTACGACACGTTGGAGGAGGTGATCGGTATCCGTCCCTCCAAAGGTTCGCTGGCGGAGTACGGCATCACCTACGCGCAGGTGGATCTTCTGCCGGACGGCGGTTTTGACTTCGACGGCATAAAAAAAGCGATAAACGGCCGGACAAAACTCATTACGATACAGCGCTCCAAAGGCTATGCCACAAGGCCGACGCTCTCCGTGGAGCGGATCGGGGAACTGATCGCCTTCGTGAAGGAGATAAAGCCGGATGTGCTCTGTATGGTGGATAACTGTTACGGGGAATTTGTGGAGGCCATAGAGCCCACCGATGTGGGGGCGGATATGGCGGTGGGTTCCCTGATCAAAAACCCCGGCGGCGGGCTCGCCCCCATCGGCGGTTATATCGTCGGGAAAAAGGAATGTGTGGAAAATGCGGCGTTCCGCCTCACCAGCCCGGGGCTCGGCAAGGAAGTCGGGGCATCCCTCGGCATCCTGAGC
>ERZ808028.1570-NODE-1570-length-13275-cov-5.609865_pt1 | contig 13275 bp, 13 predicted proteins | sample MGYA00380184_ERZ808028 | MGnify/ENA primary metagenome ERZ808028 (study PRJEB31490, sample SAMN06133397) | mouse gut metagenome | isolation source: J8_1 | host: mice | place: China: Chengdu | collected 2015-05 ...
ATTCGTTTTTGCCATCCTCAATTCTTTCAAGATTAGAATATACTGTCTTTTTATTATCAACAGTTAAATGAATTGGTATCGGCTTTTCAAACGGAGTGGTATTATAGCTCTGTTCATCAATAACATAAACATAATGAAAACCATTTATCGGATAATATGCAAAACCAGCCGGAAGACTTATTCCTTGTGAATTGCTATAATATGCTTCATTAAATCCGCTGTACTCAAAAATAATTTCCTCTGTCATCTGTTTTCCATCAACAGGGTAAATTGTTACATAATCACTGTAACGGTCAAATTTTAATTTATTTCCAATACCATCCTTAATACTTTTGATTTTATATCCGTGAAACAACGTGAACTTGTAACTTTGAAGCGATGTATCATCAACCTGAACACTTGTTACGGCACTGAGCTGCCTGCCCACTTTCAAATCAATATCCATTGCCGTTATTTTAAAATCGGCAGACTCGTTGTATTGTATTGGTCTATTCTCCGGGCTGTTGAGTTCATAATAATCTACACGTGCAGTATGACCTCGTAATGGGTCATACCTATTATATTCATATTCGGAATATGGCAAATTGGCGAAAACACATGAAACAAGTGCAACGGCAACCAATAAACCAACAACTGTTTTTTTCACTGTTTTATTTCTTTTTAAATACTTATAACAAGCAATACCAATAAGCAAAGTCAGCCAAAAAAGGGCTCTCACATAATTGGTACTGTTAAGAGGTATGCCGTAAGCATTATAATTCTGCGACGGATATTCTTGAGGAATAATCTCAAACATATAAAAGAACGGATGTATATATATTTTTGTGGTAACGCTTGATATTGTATTTGGCAGCATAAATGAAAGCGGTGAAAACATAAAGGTACAGAGTATCAGCAGCACATATGCAATAATGTTATTTTTTATATTTGACAGCACCATACCCAGCAAAACAGCGATGGTATCTGCCACAAAAAAGTACATAAGGCTGAGTTTTAAGATATATGAAATATATGTAAAATCTGTTAATGGACTTTTAATAGGTGCTATCAAAGAAAGCACAGTTAATACGCCACCGAAAATGAAAGCAAGCAGCTCCATAACAAAAAACTGATTCAGCCTGAAAAGCTCACCGTTTTTGGTAACAGACAGACATTCATCAAAATTGGCTCTTTTTGCCTTAGCAAAATATTCATAGGATATAAACAGAAACAGTATAAACGGCACAACTGCAAACTGCAAAAAATAGCGTTCTGTAAAAAGAGGATAATCCCATCTGTTATCTATAGCCAAAGGAACCCACTTTATTGAACAATAACCGATTACCCCTGTGAAAAACAGTACAAAGGCTATCATACAGAATTTGGATTTGATGAATAAATCAATTGCTTTTTTGAACATACATTCTCACTCCAATACAAAATAAGGGGAAAGGCGTCCCCCTCCCCTCGCTTTTTTTAATTACCAGCACCAGCCGTATGCAGTAGCACCGGAGCCCAAGGCTTTATTTTCAATACAAAGACGCCACCAAGGCTTGTTTGCATCATAGGTTGACACCTGTTTTGAAAGGTATCTTTGAGGTTCAATAGGACGCACATCCATCGTATAATAGTGCCATGTTCCTTGCCCATCTGTTGAATACTGAGGCGTGAATAAAACCGTACGTTTAGTTCCTGAATTTCTGCCTTCATAACAAATACAAGGATCTACCAGCGCCCCTGAATAGGTCCTTTTCTGATCCTCATAAAGCGTTACATTGAATGCATTTGTAGTTGGATGACTCCATTCTATAGCATAGCAAATCATTGCTATTGAGCTCATAGACACAAGCATAATTGCTGACAAAGCAAAAGACATTAAGGACTTTTTGCTTAATTTAAAATGTTTCATAAAACTATCCTCTTTTCTGTAAAATTTTGTTGTATTTTATCGAATAAACAATTTGTGTACTTTTTTCAAATCGATTTGTAAATTTGTACAATTTAATCTTATCACCGCAACAAATATATGTCAACATTTTCCACCAAAATAAATTTATGAAAATTTTTGTTACCTGTTTTTGTGTAAAATGACGAAAAGTGTCCTGCAGAATTTTCTCTGCATATACATCGTTAATCAATGCATATACATTGTAACACAATGTATTGATTTTGTCAACAAAAAAGGCATCCCTTTCGGAATGCCTTTGCATTTGGACACTCGTGTCGGCGCAACACCAACATCAATTGTTCAAATTAATTTTTTATTTAGAAGCTTCTTCAACTGCAACTGCACAAGCAACGGTTGCGCCGACCATTGGGTTGTTACCCATACCGATAAGACCCATCATTTCAACGTGTGCAGGAACTGATGATGAACCGGCGAACTGAGCGTCACCGTGCATTCTGCCCATTGAGTCTGTTAAGCCGTATGAAGCAGGACCTGCTGCCATATTATCAGGATGAAGTGTACGACCTGTACCGCCGCCTGATGCAACTGAGAAATAAGTCTTGCCGTTTTCAAGAGCCCACTTCTTATAAGTGCCTGCAACAAGGTGCTGGAAACGGGTTGGGTTCGTTGAGTTACCTGTGATAGAAACATCAACGCCCTCGTGCTTCATAATAGCAACACCCTCAAGAACATCGTTAGCACCGTAGCATTTAACTGCTGCTCTTTCACCGTCTGAGAATGCCTTTTCGCTTTCAATGTTAAGCTCGCCTGTATAGAAATCATAATCTGTCTTTACATAGGTGAAGCCATTGATACGAGAAATAATATATGCAGCATCCTTACCAAGACCGTTAAGGATAACCTTAAGAGGCTCTTTACGAACCTTATTTGCTGTTCTTGCAATACCGATTGCACCCTCAGCAGCAGCGAAGGATTCGTGACCAGCCAAGAAAGCAAAGCACTTTGTTTCTTCGCTGAGGAGCTTTGCACCGAGATTACCGTGACCAAGACCAACATTTCTCTGCTCAGCAACGGAACCGGGGATACAGAATGCCTGAAGACCGATACCGATTGCAGCAGCAGCCTCAGATGCAGACTTAACCTCTTTTTTAAGTGCAACAGCTACACCCAGGGTATAAGCCCAGCTTGCATTCTCAAAAGCGATTGGCTGAACGCCCTTAACAATAGCGTCAACATCAATACCCTTTGATACGCATAAATCTCTTGCTTCTTCAAGACTTGAAAGACCGTACTCAGCAAGACATTTTTCAATTTTAGCAAGTCTTCTTTCCTTGCCTTCAAATTTTACATCATTTGCCATTTCACTGTCCTCCTTATCTTATTCTTCTCTTGGGTCGATATATTTTGCAGCATTTGCAAAACGACCGTAATTACCGATATTTGCTTTATATGCTTCGTCAGGAGTTTTGCCGTGGCGGATATCCTCAAGCATCTTACCAACCTTAACGAACTCGTAGCCGATAACCTCGCCCTCTTCGTCAAGAGCCATACGGGTTACATAACCCTCAGCCATTTCCATATAACGAACGCCCTTAAGCTTTGTTGAGAACATTGTGCCAACCTGTGAACGAAGACCCTTACCAAGATCCTCAAGAGCAGCACCAACAACCAAGCCGCCCTCTGAGAAAGCTGACTGTGAACGACCATAAGCAAGCTGCTTGAAGATTTCTCTCATAGCAACATTGATAGCATCACAAACAAGGTCTGTATTTAAGCATTCCAGAAGAGTTTTGCCAGGGAGAATTTCTGCAGCCATAGCAGCTGAGTGAGTCATACCTGAGCAGCCGATTGTTTCAACAAGAGCCTCTTCAACAATACCATCCTTAACATTAAGGCTGATTTTGCATGCGCCCTGCTGTGGAGCACACCAACCGATACCGTGTGAAAAACCGCTGATGTCTGAAATTTGATAAGATTTTACCCATTTACCTTCTTCAGGTATTGGAGCCGGACCATGATGAGGACCTTTTTTTACGGTACACATCTGTTCAACTTCATTTGAATAGACCATACTATTACTCCTTCCAATTAACGAATTGTCATAAAAAAATAATTTTAAAAAAAATTACCACGATTATTATAACCAATTTACCATATATCTGCAAGAGTAAATGTGAAAAAAAAGGATTAATTTAGCAGTTATATTTTGTATATATTGCTAACGCACAAAAAATTTGTTATACTAATTATATTATTAACACTTATTATACAAAGGAGATTTTTTATGAAAATCAAGAACGGATTTGCAAAAAGAGAAATTGCCGGATCATATATTGTTGTGCCTGTGGGAAACACAAGCAATGAATTCAACGGAATGATAACCCTTAACGAGAGTGGCTCATTCTTCTGGGATTGCTTTACAAATGACATTACCATTGATGATGCCGTGAAAATGGTCACTGCCGAATATGATATTGACGAGGCAACTGCAAAAAAGGATATTGAAGGCTTTGTAAAAATGCTGAAAGAAAATAATCTGATTATCGGATAAAGGATTATTATTGACAAAGTAATTATGATTTATTATAATAATGCATACATTATATATTAACAGTATGCGCCATTAGCTCAGCAGGATAGAGCGTTCGCCTCCTAAGCGAAAGGTCGGGGATTCGAATTCCTTATGGCGCGCCATTGCAAAGTCTGGCAAAAAATACCAGACTTTGCTTTATTTTTGCATATGATTGTTAATAATTTAACAATTCGTTGTTGAATGTGACAAACTTTCAAAGAAAGCATTGACAAAAAGTTGAACAATAATATAATAGTATAGCAAAGTTTTTTATAAACTATAAATATTTTTATATAAGAGAGGATTTAATTATGGCAAGAGTTTATAATTTCAGTGCAGGTCCTTCAACCCTTCCTGAGAAGGTATTGGAGCAGGCTGCAGCAGAGATGATGGATTATCAGGGCAGCGGTCAGTCCGTTATGGAGATGAGCCACCGTTCAAAGGTATTTGACAAAATCATTAAGGATGCAGAGGCTTTAATGCGTGAGCTTTACAACATTCCCGACAACTACAAGGTTCTGTTTTTACAGGGCGGTGCATCTGCACAGTTTTCAGCTATTCCGCTTAACTTTATGAACGGCACAGGCAAGGCTGACTATATCATCACAGGTCAGTGGGCAAAGAAGGCTTTTCAGGAAGCACAGAAATACGGTGATGTTGTTGCTGCTGCTTCATCTGCTGACAAGACCTTCAGCTATATTCCTAAGACTAAGGCTGAGGATTTCCGTGATGACGTTGACTATGTTTATATCTGTATGAACAACACCATTTACGGTACTGTTTACAAGGAGCTCCCTCCTGTGGGTGATAAGGTGCTCATTGCCGACGTATCATCCTGCGCTCTTTCAGAACCGCTTGACATCAGCAAGTTCGGTGTTGTTTACTTTGGTGCGCAGAAGAATGTTGCACCTGCAGGTCTTGTTGTTGCAATCATCCGTGAGGACTTACTGGGCAAGGCTCGTGACATCACCCCTGTTATGATGGATTACAAAATTCAGGCAGATGCCGATTCACTTTACAACACACCTCCTTGCTGGACAATTTATATTTGCAAGCTTGTTCTTGAGTGGATTAAGAATGACATCGGCGGTCTTGCAGCAATGAAGGAAAGAAATGAGAAGAAGGCTGCTGTTCTTTATAACTTCCTTGATAATTCAAAAATGTTCAAGGGCACAGTTGTTCCTGGGGACCGTTCACTTATGAATGTTCCGTTCATCATTGGTGATGATGAGCTTGAGAAGAAGTTTATCGCAGAGGCTACCGAGGCAGGCTTTGTTAACCTTAAGGGTCACAGATCAGTAGGCGGAATGAGAGCTTCTATCTACAACGCTATGCCTATTGAGGGTGTTGAAAAGCTTGTAGAGTTCATGGCTAAGTTTGAAGAAGAAAACGCTTAATTTAATAACTCTAACTTTTAATCTTAACGGAGGTAAAGACGAATGTTTAACATTAAAACCTTAAATAAAATTTCTAACGTGGGTCTTGATAAATTCGACACTGCTAAATATGCATACGGTGACAATATTGAAAACCCACAGGCAATCATGGTTCGTTCTGCATCTATGCACGATATGGAAATGCCTGAGTCACTGCTTGCTATCGCAAGAGCAGGTGCAGGTGTTAACAATATTCCTGTTATGGATTGTGTGCAGAAGGGTATTGTTGTATTCAACACACCCGGTGCTAACGCAAATGCAGTTAAGGAAATGGTTATCTGCGGTCTGCTGCTTTCAAGCAGAAAGGTAACAAAGGCGATTGACTGGTGCAAAACAATCAAGGACGAGGGCGACAATGTAGGCAAGGCTGTTGAAAAGGGCAAGAGTGCTTTTGCAGGTCCCGAAATCAAAGGCAAAACCCTTGGCGTTATCGGTCTTGGTGCTATCGGCAGACTTGTTGCTGAGGCTGCTGTTGACCTTGGAATGAAGGTTATCGGCTATGACCCGTTCCTTCCTGCTGACGCAGAACTTAAAGCAGGCATTACACTCAACAATAATCTTGATGAAATTTTCCCTGTTGCGGATTACCTTACACTTCACGTTCCGCTTACTCCAGAAACAAAGGGTCTTATCTGTGCCGAAAATATTGAAGCAATGAAGGACACTGTAAGAATTATGAACTTTGCACGTGGTGACCTTGCAGTTTCTGCTGATATTATCGACGCACTTGAAAACGGCAAGCTTGCTGCTTATGTTACAGACTTCCCATCAGCAGACATCATTGGTGTTGACGGCGTTATCGCAATCCCTCACCTTGGCGCTTCTACTCCTGAGAGTGAGGAAAACTGTGCATCAATGGGCGCTTTAGAGCTTATTGATTTCTTAGAGAACGGCAACATCAAAAATTCTGTTAACCTGCCTGCTGCTTCACTGGCAAGAACAGGTGTTGCAAGAATCACTGTTATTCATAAGAATCAGCCGAATATGATTGCAACCATCACCGACACAATCAGCAAGGACGGAATCAACATTTCCGCTTTTGTTGACAAGAACCGCGGTGAGTGGGCATACTCAATCATTGATGTTGATACCGAAACATCACAGCAGGTTATTGACGATATTACTGCTATTGACGGCGTAATCAAGGTAAGAGTAATTAAATAATTCAGATAACAAAAAAGAACTAACCGCACACACGGTTAGTTCTTTTTTGTTAGTCTATATAGCTGAACATCAGCGTTCCGTCGGCAGTGAAGCTGCAGGATAATTTTTGCGTTACGGTCTGACCGCTGTTAAATTCGACAGTGATTGTGATTTCATCCGTCGGCAGTTTATCGTATGGTGTTTCAGGATTATTGACCAAAAATTCAGTTGCCTTGTCCGGAAAATAAATAATGCTGCCTACCCCATCAATACCGGGATATGTTTTTGCCACGATTTCACTTTTATTAAACTGCATATACTGCTGTCCTTCTTCCTTATTGCGAAAAAGAAATTCATCAACACCAAACTCATCGGAATAGTCAATGGAATACAAATCAAGGTCAGTGCTGTTGTCACCAAAATAGGATGAGCAATCCCTGCTATTCATTATATTTTGAATAAATTCCTGCTTATAGCCGGGGTATGCATTTCCACTTTCGATAGTTTCAAGATACTCCGTTGCCTCTTCCTTGGTAATAGGTAAGCGTACTGCATAATATTCGCCGAGGCTTTCCTTATATCTCATCAGCGGAATATCAAGATAATTAAATGTTCCGTTTTCACTGCTGAATGTCACCTGTTTAATGTCATCAGCATTAATCTGAAAATCTGTTTCTCCGCCTCCTGAAACATAGTAGCCGTCGCTGTCTTTTTTCAGCTCTATTTTATAATCCATTAGAGTAATATCATCAGGGCTGAGGGTTTTGATCTCCGCATTTTCATCATCTTTTGCAAAGGCAGTGATTGTGAAAAAATCACTTGACGGGAAATCATCAACTGTACCTGTGGCATTTTCACCAGGCTCAATCATTTTTGGTGCTGTAAGCTGATGAATACCGAAGCCGCCGCCAACAACCAGAACAGCCATTACCAAAGCGGCTGCCACAACCTTTCTTGGCATAAATGCTGGTGATTTTTTATTTTCATCCGCCTTGTTCAATGTATCATACATAAGCTCACTGTCAGGCTTAATCGTGTCAAACAATTCCTTATACTCTTTTTTCAAAGCAATCCTCTCCTTCTAAAATTTTCTTAAGCTCTCGTCTTGCCCTTGTCAGGAGCATACGCACGTTGCCCTCCTTCAGCTTTAAAGCCTCGGCAATATCCGCAGTGCTCATATCCTCATAGTAGAAAAGATGAATAACCGCACGGTGCTTTTTGGACAGTTTATTCAGTGCAAAGGATAAATCCTCACTACTGACAGGCTCTGCCTCAAAGCTTTCGTCAAGCTGAGCTACCCGTGTTTTCCAGAATGATTTAAGGCTTGTTTTAGAGCAATTGAGCGTTACACGAATAAACCACGCCCTTTCGTGCTCGGCACTTTCAAAGCAGGGGTTGTTTTTAAGGTATCTCAAAAACACATCCTGATAAACGTCGTCGGCATCCGCTTTGTTTTTCATTTGAGAAAAAGCAAGACGATAAACCATATTGCTGTTCCGCTTAACTGTTTTAATCTGTTCCTCATTATGACCGGTCATTTTCATCCTCCTTTCACTATGAATACTTCAGCAAAAGCAAAAATGCAACAAAAAATTTTAAAAAGTTTAACCCCCTGTAAGCATTTACTTACAGGGGGAAGTTTTAAGCAAGGGGTAACTTAACTCTTGCTTTGAACAAATCACCGTCGATTATCAGCTCAAGCTCACCATTCTGCAGCTTGCAAAGCTCCTTGGCAATGGACAGACCCAGTCCGTTGCCCTCCTGATTTCTCGACTTATCACCACGAACAAAGCGTTCTGTCAGCTCATCAGGCGAAATATCAAGTGCCTGGGCAGAAATATTTTTGATTTCAAATATTCCGTAACCGTTTTGGCTGTAAACATCAACATAAACACGTGACGCCTTAGCACTGTACTTTCTGGCATTGGAAAGCAGATTTTCAATAATTCTGAAGGTCTTGGCACCGTCGGCAGAAATCACAGGCGGCTTTTCGCAATCCTTGACAATCAGGTCAAGCCCCGCCTTTTCAAAATCAGGCTGTGCGTCAACCGTTGACTGCAGGCAAAGCTCTGACAGATTGATTGTTGTGAGGTTAACGGAAACATTACCGCTTGTAACCTTTGACGCCTCAATCAAATCCTCAATCAATCTTTTCAGCTTTGCACCCTTGTCATCAAGAACAGCAATATATTCGAGCGCCTTAGGGTCATCAATATCACATTTTGAAAGCAAATCAACATAGGTGATGATTGAGGTAAGCGGTGTCTTTAAATCGTGGGAAACATTGGTTATAAGCTCGCTTCTTAATCTTTCGTCCTTAACTGCCTTTGCCACTGCATTCTGCAGCTCTGTATTTGTATATTTCATACTTTCAGAGAGAATCTGCAGTGATTTCGGCAGAGAGTCAATATCAATAACAGGCTCCTGATGCTGACTAAAGGCATCAATAATCGTGTCAAGGTCAACAAGATATTTAATAACCTTAATCATTATCAGCACATTAACAACTGCGTCCGCAAAGAGAATGAGTATTGAAAATGGTATTGCATCATATGCACACAAATATGCAATGCCCATAACAAGCAGATTAACAGCAAACCACAGAACTGTTAAAAGAATTGACTTTGCTTTTACTGTTTTGGGCTTATAGGAAAAAGCCTTAACCACAGCCTTAAATGATTTTTTAATCAATACACAAATCTTATAGGTCAGGAAATTATCCCTTATTCTGCTGCCACTGTGCACATAGCGGGCAATGGAATAGCACAGCTCAAACAGCAAAATCCAGCAGAACAGTACAATTATACTGATGAATACCGGTAATAAATTAGAGCAAAAGGTACTCAACACATCATCAACCATTGCAAACATCGCAAAAGCGCCGCCTCCGCCAATTGCAAAGGTTAAAACAGTATGAATTTCAAAAGGATTTTTGTCAATCAGCAAAAGCTTAACTGAACCATCTTTCTTTTTGCCTGCTAAGGTCAAAGCATAAAATCCGCTGACAAAGGAAACAGCTAAAAGCACTGCTTCAAAGCCAATCATTTTTGCCATATTTGCATTTGCTTTTACTGCAACATCATTAAAATAATAGTAATTGATATAGTTGTCATTCCAGAATCTGACGGATGTTATAAGTGACGGCTGAACATTCGGAATCTGAATGAAAACATACACATCCTCATTACGTGCATATTCATCATTTTTAATATAATTTTCGTAAAGGGAATCAGCAAAAGACTGACTTATACCTTTATATTCCATTTTTCCGTGCTTTGAAATGAAATAAACCTGACTTTTTTGTTTATAATTATTCTCGTCAAGGGTTTCATTTGACTCGGTGTTCGTAAATATATACTCGCCGTTTTTCACATAATATCTCAAAGAATTACGAAACCGATTTTCACTGGCATAAATATAACCCTCGCTATAATGAAGCTCCTCCCAGTAATCCGCTACCCAGGCATCATAGTAATCACCTATATATTCAAGCTCCTTGCCGTTCTGTGCATTATCCCTTATTTCAGTATAGGTAATTGAAAAAGAGGTATTTGTAGATGCAACCTTTGACTTGATCTCATCAATTAAAACTCTTATTGTTTCATCAGAATATGTTGTAGTTTCAACCCATCCATCCGTTTCAGAGTCATAATAATCTACATCCTCGGACTGCCTTTTTTCCTCTGCATTTTTCAACCTGAGGTATTGATTGTAGGCATCCTCTACAACCGCAGCCTTTTGAGCAGTCAGGGATTTTTTGAAATCCTTGTTCATCTCATTATAATAGCCCTGCTGAATAACATAACCCACATCCGTAGAAAAGGAGCCCTGAAACTGACCGCTTTCTGTCCAGTCACTGCCCTCCATATCCTCACAATATGCTGCTGAAAGCACTGTTTTAACAATCATTTGCGAGGATGCCGTAAAGGTAACAAGCGCTAAAATGATACAGCCGATTTTAGTCCAGATTGAATATTTAAATTCTTTCACATTTGTATCCAAGACCATACACCACCTTTAAGTATTTCGGGTCTTTAGGATTAATTTCAATTTTATCACGGAGGTTTTTAATGTGAACAGTAACGGTTTTTTCGCTGGAATAGGACGGCTCACCCCACACTGCCTCATAAATCTGTGAGGAGGAAAGCACCTTTTCCATATTCCGCATAAGATACTCAAGTATCTTATATTCCATTGCAGTCAGCTTGACAGGTTCACCGTCAACAGTTACCTTTTTGGTATCCGTATCCAGAATGATACCGCCTGTAACAAGCTGGCTTTCCTTAATGTCAAGACTGCCAAGCGTAACATAACGCCTGATTTGTGATTTAACTCTTGCCACCAGCTCTAAAGGATTAAAAGGCTTTGTAACATAATCATCCGCACCAAAGCCAAGCCCGGTGATTTTGTCCATATCCTCACTCTTGGCTGACAGCAATATGATAGGAAAATTATATTTCTCCCTGATTTTAAGTGTCGTTTTGAGTCCGTCAAGCTGTGGCATCATAATGTCAAGCACAACACAGTGAATTTCATTATCCTGCACCTGTGCCAGTGCCTCTATTCCGTTGCTTGCAGTCAAAACCTTATAGCCCTCTGCACTGAGGTAAATCCTGAGTGACTCAAGGATTGCATCATCGTCATCACAAACTAATACTGTTTTCATCTTTCACTCCCCCAACGAACTAATCCTAAATCCGTTGTACTTATTAAACCATAGCATTTCAAATATAGCTCCAAGAAAAAATTAAGAAATCATTAAGAATTATCAACCGCTATATTTCAATGCCAAGCTCTTCAAGCTTGTCCCTTACCTTTAACCAGTCACCAAAGGCAGCTTCCTTGTTATTCGGATTTCTCAGAATTGCGGCAGGGTGGTATGTGCCCATAAATAACGTACCGTTCTTATCTATAAATTCACCGTGCTGCTGTGTAACTCTGAAGTTTTTGTCAATAAGCCTTTGTGCTGAAATTCTGCCTACACAGACAACAATTTTAGGCTTGATGATTTTAAACTGCTCTCTGAGCCACTTGATACACTCGTCCTGCTCCTCAGGCTTCGGGTCACGGTTTTTCGGCGGTCTGCACTTAACCATATTTGCAATATACACATTCTTATCACGTGACAAATCAACGCTTGCAAGGAATTTGTCAAGAAGCTGACCTGACCTGCCTACAAAGGGCTTACCCTGCAAATCCTCGTTTTCACCGGGTCCCTCGCCGATAAGCATAATGTCAGCATCCTTTTTACCCTGACCGAACACAAGGTTTGTTCTGCCTTCACAAAGACCGCAGGCGGTACAATTTTTACATTTTAATTCAAGTTCATCCAATGTCATTTCAATCACCTATATACACAATAATATAACTAAAAATAATTATATCAAATTAACTATTGAAAAACAATGTAAATAGGTATAAAATATTGAACGAACAATAATTTATTAAGGAGAATACAAAATGGATAATCAGGTATTGGTTGAAATCTCTGCACGTCACGTTCACGTGTCAAAGGAGGATTTGGAAACCTTATTCGGCAAGGGCTATGAATTAACCGTTAAAAAGGAGCTTTCACAGCCGGGACAATATGCCTGCAACGAAAGAGTTAAGGTAATCGGCGCAAAAGGTGAGTTCCCTGCCGTTTCCATCCTCGGTCCATGCAGAAATGCAACACAGGTTGAAATTTCATTAACAGATGCACGCTCAATCGGCGTTGCTGCCCCTGTTCGTGAAAGCGGTGACATTGCAGGCTCAGGTGCCTGCAAGCTCGTAGGTCCTGCAGGTGAGGTTGAGCTTACCGAAGGTGTTATTGCTGCTAAGCGTCACATCCACGCAACAACTGCAGACGCTGAAAGAATGGGTCTGACAAACGGCGAAATCGTTCAGGTTGAAATTCCAACAGCTAACGGCAGAAACTTAACCTTTGGTGATGTTGTTGTAAGAGTATCAGACAGCTATGCACTTGCAATGCACATTGATACTGACGAGTCAAATGCTGCAGGTATGGCACCAAACACAATGGGCACAATCATCAAATAACTTATTGAAGCAAAAAGAACTGTTCAGCCGAACAGTTCTTTTTAGACTGTCGATAAAGTGGGCTGAACCACGCACGAAGATGAATCAACAGAAAATTTACCGATTTATATGATTGGAGAACAGAGGCTTGCTTCTGCCGCCAAAACAATTTAAAAGCCTTGCAATTCGTTTGAATTGCAAGGCTTTTGTGCGTTTTT
>ERZ808028.1572-NODE-1572-length-13274-cov-4.127377_pt1 | contig 13274 bp, 11 predicted proteins | sample MGYA00380184_ERZ808028 | MGnify/ENA primary metagenome ERZ808028 (study PRJEB31490, sample SAMN06133397) | mouse gut metagenome | isolation source: J8_1 | host: mice | place: China: Chengdu | collected 2015-05 ...
CGATGGGATTTTTGCTCACTGGCCCAGTTTAACCTACGGTCAGCGCAGCAAGTGCGCAGACCTACGTGAACAGTAACCGTCACTTCTTTGTACGATGAAAAAAAAGATATCGTTCTAATTCACTTATGTAAATTCCCGCATTCTGTTTGAATCCCGCATTTTCCAGAGAAGAAGCCCAATTTTCATAATACTGTTTAAAATCCATCGCTGTGTTTACATCCTGATGACTGCCCAGCGCCATAAGTGGTATTCCACTGCTGGTCTTTACACTTTTGTCACCTTGCTGTGCCAGATGGACACGCAATGCCGTCATCTCTGCGGGAGTTGCATTTTCTGCGTCAACCTCATTTAAATGAACCTTCTGGGTAAACGCTTTTCCGTGTATATCTTTTCCTTCCACATACATAACCGGATCGTCATCTGTGGAACTCTCATCGTACTTCATGTGAAGTTCCTGCCCGGAAACAGGACTGAACTCACTGTGTAAATATCCCATTTTCAATGTACCATGATAATTTCCATTACGGGCAGATGATGACTCCCCAGTTACCCTGCTTTGTTCAGAAGCATTCCTTATATTTTTTCCGGAAGCAGATCCAATTGGATATTTTACTGCAAAATAATTTGCTCCCTGTAAACCTAATACATTCATTTTATCCTCCTTAATCTAAATTTTTCACCGATGCCTTTAACCCATGGTTCCTCTGTCGGTCAGAACCATTTATGCTCTCTTACAAATAAGTCCAAGCATATACTGTTGTTTAAATCATTTCTTCATTCAAACACTAATGGGACAAAAGACCTTTTGACTTCACCATCATTTTATATTTTTAAGAAATAAACAGAAACTGGAGAAAATAATGATTTCACCTCCTTCAAAGTCTGTTTCTGCAGTCTGCTCATTTCGTAAAAATCCGATTTCCTATAAGCTTTTTTGATTCCTCTGCATTTTTATTAATTTTTCATAAAAACACCAGCATATTTTTGTGAAAAATAACAGATTTACTAAATCTTTTTTAACCTGTATAATAAAATAAAAGTGACCTGATCACACCGTCAATGAATAATCACTAAAATTATTATACTTGATAGGGCGAAAAATAGCAAGAAGCAATCGCCAAAGAAACATCATTTATCCCACCTCTTTAGAAATAGGGGGACTTCTTGCCGAATAAGGTTAAACGTTTAATTACGCATTATGTATATTCTGGGAATTGGCGCAGAGTTTCTACCAGCTACCGTAATAGTTGACTACATAGTTATTTGTAGTCAGCTTTTTTTTCATTTATTGCCGCCTGAAAGGAGTTATGATGAACAAAAATACATTTATTCTTAAAGGAAATATTCTCTACAGCAAAACCAAAACCGAGCTTTCCGTCACCGAACAGGGCTTTCTTATCTGCTTTGAGGGGATTTCGCAGGGGGTCTATCCGCAGATACCGGATGCTTTCCAAAACCTTCCCGTTATCGACTGCGGGGACTGCCTGATTATTCCCGGCATGACGGATCTTCACCTCCACGCACCCCAGTATCCCTTCCGTGCCATCGGCATGGATATGGAACTGCTGGAATGGCTGGAAACCCACACCTTTCCGGAAGAAAGCCGCTATGCCGATACAGACTATGCCCAGAACGCCTACCATATCTTTGCCGAGGATCTAAAACAGAGTGCAACCACCAGAGCCGTTGCCTTCGGAACAATTCATCCCCGGGCAACCGAACTTTTAATGGATAACCTGGAAGCGACGGGGCTGAAAACCTTCGTGGGCAAGGTGAACATGGATCAAAACTGTTCGGACATTATCCGTGAGCCCAGCGCCAAAACCTCGCTCGATGTAACGGTCAAGTGGCTGGAATCCGTCGCCGGAAAATACCAAAACACCAAACCCATCCTCACCCCGCGCTTTGCCCCTACCTGCAGTGCAGCCCTGCTCGAAGGTCTGGGAAAACTCCAGAAAGAATACCGGCTTCCCGTTCAGTCCCACCTGTCCGAAAACCTGTCCGAAATTGCCTGGGTGAAGGAACTCTTCCCCTGGTCGCTGTTCTATGGGGATGTCTACGATCATTTCGGAATGTTTGGCCGGGAAGCACCGACCATTATGGCACACTGTGTCCATTGCCCGGAAGAGGAAATCAAGAGAATGAAAAATAACCGCGTTTACATCGCCCACTGCCCGCAGTCGAACATTAATCTGGCTTCCGGCATTGCCCCGGTGCGCCGTTATCTGGAAGAAAACATCCCGGTCGGTCTTGGAACCGATATCGCCGGCGGAGCCAATCTTTCCATGTTCCGCTGCATTGCCGATGCTATCGGCATGTCCAAGCTTTACTGGCGGCTGATTGACCAGACAAAAAAACCGCTGACGACGGAAGAAGGCTTCTATCTGGCAACGGTCGGCGGCAGCTCCTTCTTCGGCAGGGTGGGAAGTTTTGCCCCGGGATACGAGGTGGATGCACTGATCCTGGACGATAAAAACATCCGCACCACCCAAAACTTAAGCGCCAGAAAACGCCTGGAACGCTATATTTATCTGGCAGAAGAAGGCGGAAAAATCGTCGGAAAATATGTAGCCGGAAAAAGAATTTTCTAACTTTTAGACATTTTTTAACCCTGACAACGCTAAACAGCTACCTGCAAAACGATGTGCCGGATTCCTGTAGCGCATACCCTCTGGGCGTCACCATATAGTCCCCGATTTTCCGGGTCTGGGTGTTTCCGATATAAACAGTAGTAAACATATCCGCCTCCCGCCCGGCAAGTTCTTCAAGGGAAAGAATCTCCATGCTCTGCCCGATACGGCCGATATTTTGCACGATCCCGCACACCGTTTCGGGCGGCTGGCTTTCCAGAATAATTGCACAGGCCATGCCAAGATATCCCTGCCGCCTTTTGCTGGACGGGTTATATAAGCAAATCACAAAATCCGCCTCTGCCGCCGCTCGAAGCCTTGCCTTAATCTTCTCCATGGGCGTCAGGCAGTCGCTTAAGCTAATCACGGCAAAATCATGCGTCAGCGGTGCCCCTAACAAAGCCCCGCCCGCCAGTGCCGCCGTAACTCCCGGAAGAACCGTCACCTTAACTCCCGGATACTGCGGCAAAAGTTCTAAAATCAGCCCAGCCATGCCGTACACCCCGCTGTCGCCGCTGCACACCATCGCCGTATCTTTTCCCCCGGCCGCCGAAGCCAGAGCCATCGCGCACCTTTCCCTCTCCCGGCGCATCGGTGTAACCAAATATTCCTTTTCCCCCAGCCAGCCCTTAATTAAATCCACATACACCGTGTAACCGGCAATGACCGAACAGCACGCTAAAGCCTTTTCTGCCTCCGCCGTCATCATCTCCCGCTTTCCCGGCCCGATTCCCACAACATATAAAACCGCCATCTTTTCCTGCTCCTCCAAATAAATTCCCACCCTGTATCCTTACACTATCGGTTCATTGCTGTGTTCTTGTTTTAAATGCACTGCTTTCATCCATACCCGTCCGAAACCCGGTTGTAAATCCCGGATCATAGAGTTTTGAACGAAGGTAATCTTTCTGTGCCACTGCCTTGCCGACGATAATCAAGGCGGTTTTTTTCATCCCTTCCCTCTCCCCCGCCTCTGCCAGTCTGCTCAGCGTACACCGAACAATCTTTTCCTCAGGCCAGGTTGCTTTATACACAATCGCCGTCGGAGTATCCGCAGGGTATCCTCCATCCATCAGTTCTTTCTCCAGTTCCTTTAGCATCCCCGCACTTAAAAAAATCACCATCGTTGCCTGATGCGCGGCAAATGAACCTATACTTTCCTTCTCCGGCACACCGGTTCTCCCCTGCATCCGGGTAATCACCACGCTCTGAGAAACCTCCGGAAGCGTGTACTCCATCAAAAGCGCTGCCGCCGCTCCGCAGAAGGAACTCACCCCAGGGCATATCTGATAAGGGATATTTCTGGCTTCCAATTCGTCCATCTGCTCCCGGATCGCCCCGTAAATACAGGGATCTCCCGTGTGCAGGCGAATGGTGGTCATCCCCTTGTTCTCGGCCTGCACAATCTCCTCAATAACTTCCTCCAAGGTCATCTTTGCACTGTCCAGTATCCGGCACCCCGGCTTTGTTTCTTTTAACAATCCGGGATTCACCAGAGAACCTGCATAGATAACCAGATCTGCCTTCTGCAAAAGCTTAAGCCCTCTTACCGTGATTAAATCCTCTGCCCCGGGTCCTGCTCCTACGATAAATACCATGTACCGACCTTCCTTCCCGCATTTTTAATTCTCTTTCTTATGGTTCTCCGAAACCATCCTAACCAATTCCTCTGCCCCGTCGGTCATTCCCAGAATCCCCCGCTCGTCCGTGAATAAAATCGCTTCCACCCGGACATGGCCTTTGGCTTTCTGCTTTCCCTCCAATCCCTGCCTTACCTCTGTTCTCCTCCTTAACACGGCAGAAATCCGCCGCATGGCAAGCGCCGTCGTTTCTTCTCTTAGTCCTTCCTTTTGTTCCAAAATCCCAAGAGCCTCATCCACCGTGACACAGTCTAAAATCTGCCCTGCCATTTCCCGGGAAGCACCGCAGGCGGCACCGTAGGCAGCCAGACATTCCATGCGGCCGTCGGCAGCCTTAGAATGGGTGTTCATCACACCGGCAGCCAGTTTAATCAGCTTTCCTGCATGACCCACCAAAAGAATCTTCTCTATCCCTGCATCCACAGCCATATCCAGGGCTTTTCCGATATAATTGCTGCATTTTACCGCTTTTTCCACGGGCAGCAAAAGCTTTTCTGCAAGGAATCTCTCCCCGTAATTTCCCGGAACCATCAAAAGACATGCTTCTTTTTCCAGGGCTTTCTGACCGATTTCCAGACGGATCGTTTCCAGCAGCGCCGGTTCGCTCATCGGCTCCACAATCCCGCTGCTTCCCAGCACAGACAGCCCGCCCTCGATGCCAAGTCTTGGATTAAAGGTTTTTCGCGCAATTTCTTCTCCTCCCGGGATTTCCAATGTAATCCAGACCGAACCTTTAAATCCTGCCTTTTGAGCAGCCCGGGCAGCCTCTGCAAATATCATCCTTCGCGGCACGGGATTAATCGCCCACATCCCCACCGGACAGCTTAATCCGGCCCTGGTTACGCGGCCAATCCCTTCTCCTCCACGCAGATAAAGGATAAGGTCATCTCCTGTTTTTTCCGCATACCAGTGATGAGCATAATAAACCGAATCCGCAGAAGCATCACCTGCGCAGGATACCCCCGAAGAAAACTTGTCGGTGCACAGGCCATCCGGCAGAGGTTTATCGGCGCACAGGCCATCCGGCAGAGGTTTATCGGCGCACAGAGCATCCGGCAGAGGTTTATCGGCATACAGAGAAACCGTAGAATAAATACGGATTCCGTCCGTGATATCCGGATCGTCCCCCGCATATTTTTTCACGGAACACCTTGCCCATCCTTCTTTCTTTTCCCGGCTTTCTATCTTTATCTCCAGGAAAATTCCCTTTGGTGTTAAAAGAGAAACCTTCTCTGCACAAAAGTCCTCAAAAAGAAGCTGCGCGGCTGCTTTCGATGCCGCTGCCGCACAGCTTCCTGTAGTAAATCCCCGCCGTAAACCGCCTTCTGTCCGGGAGATAAAGGGTTGTACCCCCGGTATCATAAAATATAAACCCCCTGGGTATCAAAATCAAGGAAGGCTTTCTCTCCGGCCTTATAAATCTTTCGATTTACCGGATTATAATCCGTAATCTGTATCTCCATGCCGCCTACATTTACCTGATAATACTGATAAGCCCCCATAAAGGTGGACAATTCTACCTCTGCTTCCAGATAGCCGTATTCAGCCAGAGTTGCCGCCTCCGGACGGATCACCAGCGCCGCCTTATCTCCGGCCTTGGCTTTAGCGAAATTATTGACCTGAAGTTCCTTTCCGGCAACCCGGATCTGTGCCTTTTCTCCCTGTTCTTTGCTCACCGATAAAACTTCAGCATCCAGGAAATTTGCCTCACCGATAAAATCTGCCACAAAGCGGGAGTTTGGATGATAGTAAATCTCCCTTGGTGTGCCGATCTGCTCCACCTTCCCCTTGCTCATAATAATAATTTTATCGGAAATGCTCATGGCCTCCGACTGGTCATGGGTGACATAAACCGCTGTAATCCCCACCTTCTGCTGGATTTTCCGAATCTCTGTGCGCATGGAAACCCTGAGTTTGGCATCAAGATTGCTTAAAGGCTCGTCAAACAAAAGCACCCCCGGTTCCAGAACCAGTGCCCGGGCAAGGGCAACACGCTGCTGCTGTCCGCCGGAGAGCTGGTTGGTCATTCGCGATTCCATCCCGTCCATCTCCACCAGCTTTAAGATATTCATTACCCGCTCGCGGATCTCCTCTTTGGCAAGCTTGCGTATCTTTAAGCCGTAAGCAACATTGTCAAACACATTATAATGCGGAAGCAGAGCATAACTCTGGAATACCATCGCCGTATCCCGCTTATTGGGCGTGAGATGATTAATCGCCTCACCTCCCAGATAAATCTCCCCTTCATCCGGACTTTCAAACCCGGCAATCATCCGAAGCGTTGTCGTCTTCCCGCACCCGGAAGGCCCAAGAAGCGTGACAAATGTCCCCGCCTCGATATCTAAGGTCGTATCCTCTACCGCATAAAACTCTTTACCTGTTTTCGGATCTTTATAAATCTTGGAAATATGTTCTAAGCGAACCCCTTTTTTCTGTTTTTCCATCGGACAATCCCTCCCGAATTAAAATTGTGCATTACTGTTGTTTACATTTATGGCAAGCCTTTATGCACCTGCTAGGAAATCTTCCTGCTGACGCCGAAAAACCGAATCAGCGTATTCATTATCAGCACCGCACCGTAGGTAATGGCAATCAGCACGGTTGCATAGGCACAGGCTACCCCGTAGTTCCCTTTTTCCGCCTGTTCGTTAATCTGGCAGGTAATCAGGAGAAAATCCGGCGTTACCAGAAGGATAATTGCCGAAATTGCCGTAATGCTCCGCACAAATGCCGTAACCAGACCACTGAAAAACGAGTCTTTGATCAAAGGCAGAGTAACCGTCATAAATACCCTCGCTGAATTCGCTCCCATATCATAAGCGGATTCTTCGATGGATTTATCAATCTGGCGCAGTGCAGAAATTCCGCTCCGGGTTCCGGTGGGAAGACTTCTTACAATAAATACAATAATCAAAATCAATCCCGTCCCGTAAAGCCCGCTCATCACACCGGTTCTGAAAAGCCCGTTGGCATAGCCCCGGATATAGCCGATACCCAGAACCGTTCCCGGAACAGCCATGGCAAGCATGGATACAAATTCGATAAAGCCCTTCCCCTTAAAACGCTTCTTCACCACCAGATAGGCAATGACCATGGATAAAAAAGCGGTAAGCGGCGAGGCTATCAGTGACAGCACAAAGGAATCCTTAAACGCTTTCAGCCCGCTGGTTCTAAGCATGTACTGAAACCATTTCAGGGACAGGCTGTAATCCCTTCCCCACAGAGTAAACAGCGCACCAAAAGGCACCATCACATACATCAGCACGACAAATGCGGCAACCAGCGTACAGAAGATCGTCAGCGGCACGGTTACGCTCCTATCCTCAATCAGCATACGCATCCGTGAAGCTTTTCCGGTCAGGGTCGCTGCCGTCTTTCGCTCCAGATAATATTTCTGAATTAAAAACAGCACCACGGTAAGCGACAAAAGTACCACCGACATCGCCGCCGCTCCCGTAGAATCGTAGGCTCCGGTCACCTGGAGATAGATCGTGGTTGCCAGGGTATCGTAGGAACCGCCAATCAGCATAGGGTTGGCAAAATCAGCCACCGACTCGATAAACGTCACCAGAAAGGCATTGCCCAGCCCCGGAAGAAGGAGGGGAAAGGTCACGCTGGTAAACACCTTCCACCGGCTTGCCCCCATATCCCGGGTCGCCTCCTCTAAGGACGGGTCAATGTTCTTTAACAGCCCCTTAAGCATCAGATAGCAGACCGGGAAAAAGGTCAGGGTCTGAACAATGGCAATTCCCTTAAGCCCGTAAACATTGGAATCGTAAATCTTTAGCAGGGAACGGGTGATCATCCCGCTGCGCCCGAAAAGCATAATCATGGACAGCGAAAGCACAAACGGCGGCGAAACCACCGGAAGCATGGAAACCACGGCAAAAAGTTTTTCCAGAATCTTCGTCCGAAGCTTCACATAAACCTCCACATAGGCAAACAAAAGCCCTATCGCCGTCGAGGCAATTCCTGTAATAAACCCCAGAACCAGGGTATTCTTAAAGGCTGTCCGGAACCGCTCTAAACGCAGCACCCGCGCAAACACGGCAAAACTAACCCGACCCTCCTCCAAAAAGCTGTCCACCAAAAGCATCAGCAGAGGATATAAAATAAATAATGCCAGAAAGATGAGCAGCACAACAATCATACTGATTAAAATCGGATCGGAAAAAAACTTCTCCCTCTCCAGCCTTGCACTCTGTTTTCCTGCCACAAACCTTCCCCCTTTCTTTTTTGTATGTAGATTTTTCTATGCGCAGACACACCCTAAAACAGCAGATGCTGCGTAGCGCAATCCGCGCATTACGCAGCATCTGTTCTTACTTTTTATTTCTGACAGCTTCCCCTACTCGGTCAGGAAACGGCTGGAATCTGCACTGTCTGCATTGCTTCCTAAAGCTTCAAAGAACTCTTCCACATACTTGGAACTGTTCTCCTTGGCATCCTCAAAATCATAGTCGATCGTATTATTCATATCCAGGCCAAAGCGGGTTGCCTCTTCCGGCTGCGTTGCGTTAGAGAGAACCAGGAACTGATAGGAACCGGCTTCCTTGGCATGATCTACACATTCCGGGGAAAGAGCAAACTCAATCCAGAGTTTAGCAGCGTTCGGATGGGCGCAGCCTTCAAAAATCGCCGTAGCGCCAACCTCAAAAGATGTGCCGTCTTCCGGAACAATCAGTTCGATATTATCGTAACCCTGCAGAATCTGGTAAATGCCGTCATGCAGGAAACCAATACCGATAACACACTCGCCGGGGCCTACCATCTTCGACGGGCCGGAACCGGACTTCGTGTACTGGTTAATGTTCTGATCCAGAGCCTTAAAATATTCCATCGCCTCGTCGTGGCCCTTCATCTGAATCATGGTATTAATCACCAGCTTTGCCGTACCTGCGGTATTCGGGTTGGAGAGCATAATCAGACCCTTGTACTCTTCCTTAGTTAAATCATCCCAGGTCTTGGGGGCTTCCAGGTTCAGACGCTCTAACTCCTCGGTATTTACCATAAAGCCCAGAATGCCTTTATAAATGCCGTACCAGCAGTTGGTCGGGTCTTTATAATCTTCGCTGATTAAATTTGCTGCATTCACGGCATCATAAGCCATCAGAAGCCCGTCCGCTACCGCTTCATTATAAGGATCGGTCGTGCCGCCAAACCATACGTCTGCTGACGGCTTCCCGGCTTCCTCGGAAATCTTCGTGTAAACCTCGGAAGTGGACAATCTCTGGAACTTGGTCTTAATTCCGTAGAGGGATTCAAAATTCTTGCAGGCTGCAGATAAGTATTCCTCTTCACAGGAACCATATACGGTCAGTTCCCCCTCTGCCTTTGCCGCTTCAATCAGGGCATCCATATCCCCTGCCGGTGCTGCCTCTGCCGCTGTGGTTTCTTCCCCTTCAGCTTCACTTTCGACAGCTTCGGTCTGTGCTTCTGTAGGTGCTGCCTCTGCTGCCGTCGTTTCCGGAGCCGCTGTCGTCGCAGTCCCTCCACCGCCGCCGCAGGCAGTCAGACCAAATGCCATAGCACATGCAAGCACCAATGCCAACTTTTTCTTCATAATATCATTCCTCCTTTATGTTCGCCGAACTTTTATCGGCCTATGTGAATTATAACACAAAGAAGACGAAATAGGAACCCCTCTGCTGTAAATTCTTCCGAATTATTCCAGTAGTTGTTACTGTTCACACGTTCACAGCAACAGGCAAAAATCCATGAAAATCGCCTTCGTCGACGGGATTTTTGCTCACTGGCCCAGTTTAACCTACGGTCAGCGCAGCAAGTGCGCAGACCTATGTGAACAGTAACCAGTAGTCTACTCACTTCTTCCTATTTTTAAATGTTGCGCCCGGCAGACTTTCCTTTATGGTGGTGCAACTGCTTGTGGATGCATGAAGGTTTACTTTTTCAGCTTCTTCTGCTTCCCGGTAAGCGAAAGAATCTCAATCTTCCATATGGCGGTGACCGAAAGGCTTCTCTGAATAGCCTCATCAAAGTTTGCCATATTCGTCGGTGTATGGCGCTCACACAGCAGCCGGAGTGCATGAATCTTTTCCTTATCATCCGTCACCTCACCGGCCCTGCCAAAAATAACCGCCGATTCAAATGCGGTCGTAAACTTATCCAGTGCCCGGCAGGTATCCCCCACACAGGCTATGGATACTTCCGGGTTTTTGCGCAGGGCATCTATCTTTTTTCCCTCCTTCGCACAATGGAAATATACCGCCATGCCGTCCCGCACAATCGTAACCGGAATTCCATAGGCTTTTCCCTCCGTATCCACCATGGATAGTACGGCATACTCACACTTATCCACCACTTCCAGAGCAAATGTTTCATCCATTTCCCGATCTTTTCTTCTCATGTTTCCTCCATTCTGCGCATAATTAACGCACCTGTTTTCCCCAGAGAATATTCAACAATTACTCCGGGGAAATACCAGTAAATTATTATTCTCCAATGGTCTTATCAAGAAGATTATAGCACAGGCCGATATCTGCCACAAGCCAAAATCAAACCGAAACACAGATTAACCCAGCATTGCCTCCTTAGCCTTTTCAATATCCCTCGGATCGGTAATCGGGAAAAGGATATCGGCAAGAATCGCTCCTGAAGTTTCCCGTTCATTCGCCTCACGGTCAAAACCTGCAATCATAATTCCTGAAGTATTTCCTATGGTTTCCAGACCAGAAGTAACAAATAACGCTGCAAAACTTAAAATCGCCGAATTTTTTACCAGCCCTTTTCCAAACCGCTGGAACAGCACTACAATCGCCAGGACAAATAGTGCTACCGAGATATTTTGCAACGAACCATAATCCGGCGCACCAGCCCCTCCGGCAAAATAATCCACGCCGATCCCCAGCAGATTCCTTCCCCTGCCGGCAATGTTGATTGATCCGGGAAATAAAAAAACTGCTGTAATAGCCAACAAAATACCCCTGGTTATCCCAGGGGCCTGTAGTCAACTATTACGGCAGTTGGTAGAACCGTTCATCCAATCATGAACTTATACAAGCTGATTTCTGCGTATAAGTGTACAATGAACATTCACTCCTGTCAAGCTGTTTTTAAAAAAATGTATAAATCACCACAATTACAGAGCTTTTTTTGTGCATATTGCATTAAACATTAACTTATCTGCTAAATTCCGTTAAATATTCAACAGATCACTGTACTCCTTCAAAGCCCCGTCCGTTTCATGTGCAAGCACCTTCTTGGCCAGAATCTTGCCAAGCTGTACGCCTTCCTGGTCAAAGCTGTTGACATTCCATACAAAGCCCTGGAACATCACCTTATTTTCAAAATGGGCAAGCAGAGCGCCCATCGTCCTTGCATTTAACTGATCCCCGATAATAATGCTGGAAGGCCGTCCGCCCTCGAAGTTCTTATTGCGGTTCTCGTCGGACTTTCCGCAGGCGAAAGCAACGATCTGTGCGGCAACATTTGCACAGAGTTTCTGCTGGCTGGTGCTGTCCTGAATCACAACGTCCATGCCAATCTGGTTATTTCTAAAGCCGATAAACTGCAGCGGCACAATCGCGGTTCCCTGGTGAAGAAGCTGATAGAAGGAGTGCTGCCCGTTCGTTCCCGGCTCGCCGAAAATCACCGGACCGGTCTGGTAGTTCACCCGCTCGCCAAAACGGTTTACGCACTTGCCGTTCGACTCCATATCAAGCTGCTGCAAATGTGCCGGGAAGCGGCTTAATGCCTGGGAGTAGGGAAGAACCGCCGTGGACGGATAATCCAGAACATTCCGCTCATAAACGCCAATCAGCGCATCCAGCATCGCCGGATTCTTAAAGATATCTTTATTCTTTGCCAGCTTGTCTTCCTCGGCAGCCCCCGCAAGAAACTGTGCAAATACCTCCGGCCCAAACGCCAGGGACAGCACCGCACCGCCTACCGCAGAACTGGAAGAATACCGCCCGCCGATATAATCATCCATGAAAAATGCTGCCAGATAATCGTCGCTCTTGGCAAGCGGAGAAGTTTCGCTGGTAACGGCTACCATATGGCGGGAAGCATCCAGCCCGGCATTCTTTAACGCATCCTTGACAAAGGACTCATTCGTCAGGGTTTCTAAGGTGGTTCCGGACTTGGATACCAGGATAAAGAGGGAGTGCGCCACATCAATGGACTTTAACACCGCTGCTGCATCGTCCGGGTCAACATTGCTGATAAACTTTGCTTCCATCTTAAAGCTTCCCTGCTTCTTCGCCCAGTTCTCAAGCGCTAAGTAAATTGCCCGCGGACCCAAGTCGCTGCCGCCGATACCGATCTGGACAACCGTGGTAAACTTCTCGCCTGCCTCGTTCGTAATCTCTCCGGCATGAACCTTCTTGGCAAATGCAGCAACCTTTTCCTGAACGCCGGTATAAAACGCACGCTTATCCACGCCGTCAGCCACAACCGCATTCCCTAACTGTCCGCGGGTAAGATGGTGGAGCACAAGACGCTTCTCACCGGTGTTAATCACTGCCCCATTGTAAAGTTCTTCAAATTTTTCAACAAGCTGTGCTTCCTCGGCAAGCTTTGCCAGACCCGAAAGCACCTCATCGTCCACCTGCTTTGCCGCATAATTGTAAGCCATTCCCTCTGCCATGGGAACCGTGTACTTTTTCACACGCTCTGCGCCGTTTTCTCCAGCCATCACCTGTGCCAGCTCCACCGGCTTAATCTTTGAAAGTTCCTGGATGGAAGTAAGAGTATCCATGTTGTTCCAGTTGATCATCATCTTGTCCTCCTTGATAAAATGAATGCTTTCGGAACCCTAATCACTTCAGGCTTCCGGGCATACTCTAAATAAAATAACTGGAACAATTATACTATCAATTTGCTTGTTATTCAAGCATTTATCGTGGAAAACTTAATATGAATCTCAGGAAAGTTTAAAATACATCTGTTGTATTATCGTCTGTAAATTAACCTGTTGTGCTACTTACATAATTCAAACAGCATAATCTGATGACAGGGCTAAAAAAGCCCAAAAAGTCCCTCT
>ERZ808028.1573-NODE-1573-length-13269-cov-3.464979_pt1 | contig 13269 bp, 14 predicted proteins | sample MGYA00380184_ERZ808028 | MGnify/ENA primary metagenome ERZ808028 (study PRJEB31490, sample SAMN06133397) | mouse gut metagenome | isolation source: J8_1 | host: mice | place: China: Chengdu | collected 2015-05 ...
GGTACTTATTTTTCAACCTGTATAAAATTTTCAAAGTTCACAAATTTCTGCTTGACTTTTTATTTGCAGACTGTTTTTGCCAGTTTCTCTATCGTTGAACAGTGTTGTTATCGTACTCCTCACGTATGGTGTACACTGCGTCCGCAGTTATTTTGTATACGGTCTGTGTGCGTGTTCCTTCTATTAAGAATGCCGTAATTGCAAAGTCATCAAGCCCTGTCGGTTTTTTTGCGTTGTCATCGTGCTCTAGCCCCGTTCGGGAAATGACGTGAACGATTGTCTTGTTTTCATACAAATCCGCCCACATCATAATCGGGAATCCTTCTACCGTTTGGATTGCATCTTCAACCGCTTGGATTGCATCCCTAGAGGCATCTGTTCCCGTATCCTTGCCGGAAAAATGGATATATTCCCGCATCGCAAGATTGCTCGGTGTCCAAACGGATTTCTCATACTGCTCCAATGCGTCATCATTGTTCAAATCGCAGCGGTACTCGTGCTTCCCAAGCGGTAATTTTTCCTCCGCACTGCCGATGATGTCGGCGTATTGATCTATTTTTTCTTTGTAAACTCCGGCATTTTCCAATGTTTCCTCCGCCAGCGTCCTATACTTTTTTGATGCACATTCGGTAATTTTAAAATCATACGATTTGGGCGCAAACATCAAATTCCATGTCTCCGCCTGCACGCCGTCAACATAGCATGTCAGGCTGATGCCGCTATATTCCTTTGTGTCGTAGTCATAAAGCCTGCGGCATAAATAATTTTTTTCGTCATAGCGGATAAAGATAAAGTTTTGATGTACGGCATCATAAGTACACGTCTTTTCAAAAGTGCCGTCCTCCTGCCCCTGATAAAAAACATATTCCGTATAACCGCCGGTTCCGCCATAATAAATTTCTGCTACAATATCCGAAATGCCGTCGTTGTCCCCGTCAACCAAAAGCATTGTGTAATCCCCCGCCGGTTCCGCCAATACGACATCATAGCGCAGGGAGAGATTATCCTTGGCAATGGCGAGGACTTTTTCCTTTGTTAATTCTTTGCCAATCCCAAGGGTATCCACAAGCACGTTTTCTTTACTTTCCAGTATGGCTTCTGAAACGCTGTCCAAAAGCCCCTGCGGAATGGCTTCCTCCTTGTAGTCTACCTTATGAAGCCTTCCCGCGTTTTTTGTCGAAAGGGCTCCCTCGTAGAATTTGCGATAGCACACCTGTACCGCATCGCTGTTTTGCTCCCACTCCGCAATGGGGACAATTTCATCGTACAAAACGGTTTTGTCTTCATTATGATATGCATAGGCGCAAATCCGCACCGCTTCCTCCCGCACTTGCGCGGTACATTCACGCTTTTTTGTCAAGGTCGTCCCTTCCCACTGCCAAAGCGTTTCCGTATTGTCATATCGGTTCCAGTAAGTCGTACCGTCGGCGTTTACCACATAATCCGTATCGTACGACCAAATGGTTTTTGTTTCGGGATAGCGCTCGAAGTCCCAAGAAAAGGTTGGAAATTCTTCGGGCATTTGCGCTGCCTCAAATGTTTTTTTGTCTGTGTTCCAAAGCAATACCGTTGTCGGAGATTCCTTTGGGAATGCAATCATGTCCATGCTCCCGTCAAAATTATAGTCCTCAAATCCGATTTCCGCAGGGCATTTTGCAAAGGAATATTCCATAAACGGAGCCATGAAGTGACCGTCCCGATAGAGGGAAATTCTGCGCGTACCGTCTGTGTGGAGTGTCTGCGCCGCCAACAGGGTACCATCCTGTTCTGTTTTGCATTTTTTGACTTCAATATACACTTCATTCCTATCTCTTGTATCAACCCTCTGCATGGTGTTATCCCAATGAACCCATCCGCCTTTCAGCAGTGCGTCAAAACTGTAATCGCTCTCCGCTGAAACCTCCTCCACAATGCAGACATCACTGCCGCACACCAGTACGTAACCGTTTTTGTATGGCTTCTCATAGGTGAACAGGTAGTGAAGCTTGTCGCCCGTATTGTCGCAAAAACGCAGTGTGGTATCGGGCAGAATGTCAAGCAGTAAGCTTGCAAGCTGCCATTCATTTTCATATGACGCGCCGTAATGTGAAAGCCAAAGGCGCGGCGGCAATGGTCCCCTTGTGCCGTAGCAGCCGTCCATGTCCCTTATCTGCTCCGCGCCGACTAGGTCAATGACACAGGCGGATTTATCGTCCGTTTCGGAGGCAGGCTGGAGCACAGTCTTTACGTCGAGGAGCGTAATGCAAAGAGCGCCGTAGTGCAGGGTGTTGTCGGTTTGTTTTAATTCCGCATCAACAGGCATTATATATGTATCTTTATTTTTGGTCATTGGAATGGTTTGGTATGGCGTGCTGTTGTTCAGTATTGCCATACGTTCTCTCGCATCATCCAATATCGTCCTATGGTCTGCGTTTTCTTCTATTCTGACAATATCCGGCGCGTTTTTCGGTGATATCGTCCGCCATACAATACAGGCAGTCAGAACGAGCGCGGCGATTGCCACAATGTATCTTCTGTTTTTATATTTTCTATTTTTCATGATATCCCTTTTTCTCTTTGGCAGTTCAAAAAAACATAAAATTCCTCCTGTTTGCATCTTTTATATTTTATCAAAATCGTGCATCAAAGCTGCATCAAGAAGCAAAACGAAATGCATTTTTAAGCGGTGGTTTTATGCTGACATATTTCATTCGGATGCCCATGTGCATAAAAACAGCAGCAAACCTTTTAAAGATTCACTGCTGCCTGTCCCCATCCGCCTTGTTGCATATGCATGGATTTTATAAATAATCTGCCGCCTGTTCCGCAGACACCCCGTATTCTTTTACGATCGCCTTTATGATTTCCGCATCCTCCTGTCCGCAGTCGCGCAAAACCGTTACAATACTTTTGGTTCCCTTCCTTGTTACCTCTCTTGTTACCTCCACCTTGACATTTTCTTTTATCTTATTAATCTCCGGTTCCATGATCTCCAATAACGCCTGACACATATTTTCATCTCCTCTCAGCTCTTCCACTACCTGTTTGTTTGCACTGACACTTACCTGCAGTACCGAATCCGCAAGCTCCCTGTCCGGCAGAAATGATTCCACTCCCGCTGTTCCTAATGCCGGAAATACAAGTGATAATAAACGCTCAAACTGCAACATCTCCGCTACGCTCACTGTTGCGGGCAAAAATCCATGCATAATCGCCTTTGGCGATGGATTTTTGCAGAAAGCCACCGCACTTTCGCACGGTATTTGCAGCAATGTGCAAATACCTGTCCAAACAATTTTCTCAAACATCATATAGCATCCTTAAATCCTGTAAAATCAGTTGATAAATGTCCTGCTCCGTACTGCACACCGCGTAAAACGCTCCGTTTTTGGCGCACGCGTGTTTAAACTGCCCGATAAATTCCCCAAGCGCCTTCTCATACACCCGAATGCTCGCCGCGTCCAGCGTCAGGCGCAGCGTACTTTCCTCTTCCATGTCTATGAAGTTTTTCGTGCCCGCAAGGTTTACCGCAAGCTCCTCGCCCGCAAGCACATGCAGCAGCACGCTCTTTTGCCGTCTGTATGCCAAGAAACGCAGCAGCCTTGTCACCGCAGATGCCGCCTCCTCCGCGTCGTCCTGCACAAACTCCTCCTGCAAAAAATCGCTGATAATCACGGTGATACCTGTCCCTTTCGCGGGGAGCTGCCTGACCGCCGCACCAATGTCCGCTGTCCCGTCAAAGGTGCACTGCGAAAGCCACTCCACAAGGCGCGGCAGCGCCCTTTTTCCGCCGCCCGCCATAAATGGTTGGTGCATATTTTTCATGTCATAGATAAACACGCGGTCCATGTTATTCAGTCCTAAGTACGCGAGCGCCGCCGCGAGCGCACAGGCAAGGTCGCTCTTTTTCTTCGCGCCGTAATCCATCGAGGCGCTGGTGTCTAGCAAAATCGAGACGACCGCCTCTTTTTCTTCCATATATTCCTTTACATAAAGCCTGTCCAGCCGACCATAAGCGTTCCAGTCAATGCGGCGGATGTCGTCACCTGTCATGTATTCCCTGAAATCCGAAAATTCCATTGAGGTGCCTTTCTGCATGGATTTGCGGTTTCCCGTCAGGTTCATGGAGGTTCTTTGCCCCATCGATAAACGCAGACGGGACAGCTTGTCGAAAAATGCGGTGTCGAGTTTCATATAGCACTAGCCTCCGTTTAAGTATTCTTATTTGTATCTAAAATCTGCTTAATAATATCGTCTTCCGACACCCCCGCACTCACTGCGTCGAAGCTCGGAATAATACGGTGGCGCAGCACAGGAAACGCCGCCTCCTGTACATCCTGAAACGAAACGTTAAACCGTCCCTCCAAAAATGCCTTCGCCCGCGCCGCGCGGATTAACGCCTGCGCCGCTCTCGGGCTTGCGCCCTCGCGGATATACGGGTTTTGGGCATGTGTCGCCATGACAAGCTCCAACAGGTAGTCCATCACCGCCTCTGCAATCGGGATTTGGTTCACCAACGCCTGCGCCGCAAGCAGTCCTTCGCCGTCCATCTGCTTTTCAATCGCAGGCGGCTGCGCTCCTTCCGTCAGTCCGACAATGCCTTTTAGTTCCTCTTTTGACGGAAAACGAACCAAAATCTTGAACATAAAACGGTCAAGCTGCGCCTCCGGCAGGGGATATGTGCCTTCGTTTTCAATCGGATTCTGCGTCGCAAGCACAAAAAACGGCGCGTCAAGCGTATGGCTTTCGCTGCCCACCGTAACCGTGTGCTCCTGCATTGCCTCAAGCAGCGCCGACTGCGTTTTCGGCGTGGCACGGTTAATTTCGTCCGCTAAGATTAAATTGGCAAAAATCGGTCCGCGCACAAATGAGAAGCTGCTGCCCTGTTCACCCTTCATAATAATATTCGTACCCGTTACGTCGCTCGGCATTAAATCGGGCGTAAACTGAATGCGCTTAAACGGCAGGTCGAATACCTTTCCGATGGTGCTGACCAGTCTTGTCTTTCCAAGTCCCGGCATACCCTCCAACAGCACGTTTCCGCCTGTCAGCATTGCAAGCATGACCTCGCGGATTACCTCATGCTGTCCGATAATGCCTTTTTGTATTTCCGCCTCACACGCCGCAATCCGCTGTGCCATATACGCCGCATCCTGCAGCCTGTTTTTGTCTAATTCGCTCATTTTTAAACCCCCGCTTTCAAAATTCTCTTCCCGTTATCACAAATTGGAAAACGGTATCTTGCCATGCACTTCAAACAGATACCGCCCTGTCGGCTCACCGTCCGTACCCATCTCGCAAAGCTGACCGTATGTGCACTTTTCAAAAATCTCGTCCGAAAAGACATCATCAACCTCCGCGCCGCTATTGTCGTCCAACTGATACAGCAGCGACTCATAGCACTCCAACACCAGATTATATGCATACTGCTCAATAACCTCTGCAGGAACGCCCGCCTCAAGCATTTGAGCCGCCTCCGGATCCCGCTTTTCAAGCATACCCTCCGCGTGCTGCTTTTCTAACCATTTTCGATACCCACCTTCGTAAAATGTCAAACTGTCGTTCAAGGGTTTTAATAAGCGAAACGTCGGAACCACCGCCCAAATGTCGTTATCGTATTGCAGATACCACTCTGCCTGTTCCTCGGTTAGTCCTAACTTCATTAAAACCTCTTTTTTCTCTTCTTGTGTCATTGTTTTTCTCCTTTTGTTTGTTATTTATTTCACAATTTTTTCTTTTCTGTACGTTTGCGTCTCTTCATCACATTTCTCTAAGTCCCAAACAATAAATGCCTTATCCTATTTCATACAGTAAAAGTCCTTACTTCTAATTCGTGTATATATATTTCCTTTTGTTATTTTTTTACTTTTAATGACCCCACAATCAGTCAGTGCTTTTAAGTATCTGCGGACTTGAGCCTCCGATTTCCCTGTAATTTCCTTTCCTATTGTCGTTGTAATAACGTCGTTATTTTTTAAATACTCCAGTATTTGTTGCACAGGTTCCTTCATCTTTCCACTCAATAATCCGCTCATGATTCGCTCATTTGAAGTGAGCGAATTATTTTTTTGTCATAAAGCAATTCCAAATATTTATCACACGCCTTACAAAGCACCATAATCCCCGACGCGCTTATCGCATATTCCGGCAGCGGACCATCATACTTTGCACAGGCTTCCTTAATCTTATCAAATCCTCGTCCCCATGCTTCAATCATTCCGCTTTTAAAGAAAACACCCGCCAATTTGGGATTATAAGGCTTGGAAGAATGTTTCATAAACAGCTTATCAGTCGAATCTAATTCCGACGGCATTTCACCATCATTCCAAATATATATTTTATCTTCATATACACTGATTTGAATAGGATTGCAGCTACTATAATCCTTATGAGCAATCGCGTTTAACAAAATTTCACGAAACGCATCTTGATGAAACATAAACTGCTCCACTCTCTGAATACCCTCATAAAAAATCAATGCCTTCATATATTTCGTATAAACTAAATCAACCGTCTTATCCACAAATTTCTCCATACTGTCAGCAATGATTTTCGCCCTCTGCGCTTCGAATTTATCACTGACAAATTTTAGGAAAAACAAACTTAATACCACATGCTTATACTCAGACGGTTCAACCGAACCTCTCAGCTTATCCGCCGACTTCCACAAAGCCTCTTCCATCGAAACCTCTTTTGTCTTTGTTTTTACTGCCACTCTTATGTCCTCCTCCGGCTTTTAAATCGTGTGTCGTTTACGCCCAATATAGTTCATATCATATTACGAAAGCGTTGTATTCTCTACCAATTTTGTGTTTTGTTCCGTTCCTGTATCACCTCTTCTAACCTACTCATCTGCATCAGCCTCCTTCAAAGCTGCTTTCTCCTTTTGCTGCAACTGGAAAATTGCTTTCTGTCTGCTAATTTCCCGTCTCAGCTCATCTTCATCTGGTAGATATAATTTATATTTGGAGGCAAATAACTGTTCATTTCCATGAAGAATAGAATATCTCGCAATATCCTCGTCCGTTTCTTCACAAAGTACAATCCCGATTGTCGGATTATCGTCATCTCTTTTTTTCAATTCATCATACATGCGGACATACATGTCCATCTGCCCTATATCCTGATGCGTAATCTTATTTGTCTTTAAGTCGATAAGCACAAAACATTTCAAAATATAATTATAAAATACCAAATCAATATAATAATGTTCTTTCTCTGTATGAACATGCTGTTGTCTTGCCACAAAAGCATATCCTTTTCCAAGCTCCATTAGAAATTTTTGAAGATTGTTCAGAATTGCTGTCTCTAAATCACTTTCTGTCATGTCTGTATTGGAAGACAGCCCCATGAATTCAGTAATAACCGGATTCTTCACAAACTCCAGCTTATCATTCTGATAATTTATAGTTTTTTCTTTCATCTCAGCTTCTACTGCACTTTTATTCCGCGACTGCAGTAGACGGTAATAATACTGCGTATTAATATTTCTTTGTAAGGTTTTCGTACTCCAAGTCTGCTCATACGCTTCCTTTTCGTACCAAGTGCGGGCTTTTAAATCATGTACTTGAAGCAGTATTCTATAATGTGTCCAAGATAACACCATACCGGATTTTCCACTCGCAGGGTGGAAAACGTTAATTCCTTTGACAATTTTTTGATTATTTCTACACCATATATTTCGGATCTTCTTTTTCCGTCTAACTCCTCTTCCGCAATCCGTTTACCAATCAACCAGTTTCTTTGTAACAGAATTGTATCGACTGCCCTATATGCAGTCTGTTGTGCCGTAAGAATAATCTCACCTATATCATTTGTAATGTTGTTCGTATTCTTATAATTTTCCATAAGAATATTGTTCATTGTGACAGACGAATTATTCATTGCTCCCCTTCTCGGTTTCCGCACAATCTTCCAAACTAATTTTACTACTAAATATCCAAATTGTCATTTAAGTTCTCCTTAAAATTGTATAAACCTCCCAACTCCCCATTGTAAACACCACCCGACTATCCTATAATAAAAAAAGACTTCAAATCCCACAAACGGAGGCAGCAAAATGAATTTCCCTGATATGGTCCTAGGCGAAAACGGTTTATTGATAGAATTACGCTGCTACAACACGTTCAATGAGCAACTCTTTGCAGACATTACAGACTACCTAAACAAACATTTATCCGAATGGAAAACAAACGGCTCCATCCCTGTTGCTGACGCAGTATCTATTTTTAATCTGATTGACGATTTAGCAGGTGGAAATCGATTTTTGAGTGAAAAAACCGCACTTCGCGTAGAGGACGCCGCACTTGAAATTCAAGATATCATTTCCGAATTAGAACCCTAAATCAGATATCGGATTCTGTAGATATTGCATAAGTCAACGATTTCACAAACAAACTGATTTGTTTTGCACACATTAAAAAGCTTACACTTTCCACTGTAAAAATACGCAGGCATTTCAGAAACGGAGGGTTACAATGGCAGAACGCCCGGCATTTTTTATCCATAACAAAAATATTATTAGTAGACAATACACATTCGACTGGTTTTCCGGCTTTGCGGTATCGCAAAAGCAAAAGTCCATAAAAAGTCTGCACGCTGCAATCCTGAAAACAGACACCCACGCAAAACAGCTCGAAATCAGCACCAAAAGCATCGAACCGCTCGGCGTAAACTTAAGTGCCTTCAACCTCAAATTAAACAATTACCCCCTTGAAAACATCTTCCAAAGCGCCAAAGTTTTTGAGAACGGCGGTCCCTACCTTGACTTACTGGAAATGCCGCCGAAGGAGACGAAACGCGATGAACGATTGCATCATTCCGGAATTCTAACCGCATTTTACTACCAAAATGAAGAATTCCCCCTGACTCCTAAAACGGCATTTTACGATTACATCTATATCGCCGCCGTAAAACAATCCCTTACAAAAGCGCAAATCCATGCGATTACAAACTACAATTATTTTACGGATATCGAATTTAATCCTGCAAAAAGCATCAACACTCAGGCAAGAACCGTTGCATTGATCAAACTGATTTTAGAAGAATACGGACATCTGCCGGAATTTTCAAAGGAGGACTTTATCCGGTACCACAAAGAGCATATCGCTGAAATCACTCTACCATAATTGCTTCGCAATTACGCTAAGTTCATGCCCATTCGGGCGGGTATAATGTCTATCGACATTATAATACCCTGACCGCCCCAATCCGTTCCTGCAGAAACCGTTTCAATTGCTCCGCATAACGGTTCAACGCATACGGATTGCCGCATTCCAACAAATAAAGCCACACAGCGCTGCCGTTTTGCGTCGGCGTCACAAACACCCGATACCGCGCTTTTTCACAAGCCCTGCACCGCATGGAAAGCAGATACCCGTTCTCTTTGACATTCTCGGTTTCCTTTTTCAGCAAAAACGCACCGTCCGTTTCCTGCCCAAGCATTTCAATAACCGCATCACACGGCAAATCCGCAAGATATTTCATTCTCGTTCTATGCCCGTCGCACGTCCGCGGTTCTGTTCTGTGCCGCAAGACAAAAAGCAGCGCAAAAAAATACAAAACAACGATACAATACCCTGCCGTCCTGAAAGGAAAAATCTCCGCCATAGCAATCGTCGACAATTCAAAAACAAAGGCAACCGCTATCATAATCCCCGCCGACACATTCTGCTCCTGCCAGTTCTCTTCCTCGGCAAACACAAAGTCCGTTCCCGGCACGGTAACAACCCTTATGAATTCTTCACGTTGATACCGTTTGAGAAACGAACCGCTTGACCGTATCAGCCGCTCTCGTTTCTCCCCGTTTTCCACAACTTCAATCCATAACTCGTAAACCGTAGGACGCTGCAGATAAACTGCTTCCCATCGCCTGATTTTTGCCAACTGCACCCTGCCGTTTACTTCCTTCATATACCGTTTAAACCAATTACGGTCAATCCAAAAAACTCCCGCAAGTGCAGCCAGTCCCAAGACAATAATGATATAAAAGACCGCGATATACACTATATACACGCCTCCCCGCCGTTTTACCGTCAGAATTTTTCGTCAACTGATGCCATCATCAACATCACACTCAAGCAAAACACCCCGTCCTTCACGTCAACCGCAAGCTCTCCATTATATTTGTGTGCCACCCTGCGGATATTGGACAATCCATACCCATGACCATCCCCCGGCTTTGACGTAATCGGCAGCCCGCTCTGCGCGTCCCATTCCAAAGTCCCGCAAAAGCTGTTGCAGACCTCTATCATATACGCATTCTTCCTGTGATAAGACCGAATGGAAATAAACGGCGCCTCACACTCCGCCGCATATTCTATCGCATTTTGCAGCGCATTGTGCAAAATCACACTCACATCAAACGCATTGATAGCCGCCCCGTTCGGATAATAAAACGCAGTTTCAAAACGTACGTTCTTTTGTTCCGCCTCTTTTTTCCGCTCCTGTAAAATAACGTCCGTCACAGGATTGCCGCTTTGGATCTCTCCCGTAACTTCCAAAAGTGCAGCCTTTAAGTCGGTTCCGTACGCGACTGCCTCCTTCGTCTTATTTTCCTCATAAAGCCGTTCCAGGGTGACAATATGGTTCGTCATATCATGCCTCGCGCTGCGGATATTTTGATAAAGACTCTCCACATGCCCAATATGCCGCCGGATACTGTCCATCTGCATGGCAAGAAACTCCGTCTGCCGGTTTTCCTCCTCCTTTGCCCGAATATCCTGATACAGCACAATGACCACGACAATCGCAATCACGCTCGCCGCGTAAAACAGCACCATCAGAAAATCATAACCGGTCTTATTTTCGCCGCCCTCCACAATGTAAAACATGCGGTGATGCTGTATAATCTGATACGCCATCACGCCCATAAGCGAAGGGAGCGACAGCATAATCAGCTCCCTGCCCCGCATGTCCGTCCGCTTGTTTTTGTACGCCCTTAGCACCTGCCAAATCGCAACCGCCGTAAACAAAAACTCCAGCAAAAGATAAACCGCACTTACCCCGATATAAAGCGCAACCCACATATCCAAATGACTTCTCATGTAATCAGTGCGCTCGGCAAATGCATACAGGTTATCGTAAATGATTTCCGCCATTGCCGAAGAAAGCCAGTTCAAGGAAAAAAAGACCATGACAAGAAACGCTTTCTGTTTATAGTTTCTTTTATCTGTCAAACAAAGAACCAAAAACATCATCAGACTTCCCAAACCATACGCCGTATAAGCGTCCCCGACAAACGGCATGATAGGAAGCAATATCATAATTAAAGCGTATGCCACACCAACCAGGCGCACACGCCCCCGCTTTTGCAGCATCCCGGGAGAACACAGAAACGGCTTTACCAAACGGTAAAAACAATACGCCCTGACTGACGCCTCCGCAATAGGCAACATCCTGTAAATTACTGTATATGTCATTTACCGTTCCTTTCCTGTTCCCTGGTTCCCAAAACCGTTCCCATACGCTGTCCTTCGTATCCAAAATACTTTCGCAGCACAACCGAACGCACATTCTTCTATTATGGCGTGTTAAAGCTTGCAAAATACTCCTTAATAATATCCTCCATACCGCTTGGATATTTCCCCGCCGAAATGCCCTCATAAGCGTTCTGCTCATAACTGCCGATAACCGCCTCGTGGGAAATATGCTCACCTTCCCAGCTCAATCCGTTCTGCGCGCGGAAAAAGTCGGAATCATCATGATTTCCGGCGTTTCCCGTCAGATTTTCACTGTCCGCAATCGCATTCGGAACACTGACATAATCATGCACATTGTCGCTGCTGCCCGTGCCTCTGCCGTTCCCGCCGTTTCCGTCACCGTTGCCTTGACCGCCCTGACCATCGCCGTCCTGACCGTTCCCCTGACCGCTTTGACCATTCTGTCCCTGTCCGCCCTGACCGTTTCCGTTCTGTCCGTTCTGTCCATTATTCCCGTTTCCGTTTTGTCCGTTCTGCCCATTCTGACCGTTTTCGCCTTGACCGTTCTGTCCATTATTCCCGTTTCCATTTTGTCCGTTCTGCGCAAGCTGCTGCCCGCCCATTTTCTGCAGCTGCTGTGCCATCTCCTGCATTGCCTCCAAAGACGCCGCCGACACCGACGCGCCGTTCTGCAAGCTCTGCGCAAGGGAGGACATTTGATCCGCCATATTCTGATACTTATAATCCAGCTTTTGTGACGCCGCCGCAAGCATCTGCGACGAAACCGCCTGCTGATACTCGGATAGCGACGACTCAAGGCTCTCAATCATTTCCTGTAATTGCGCCTGCTGCTCCGGCGTCAGCGCCTCCTCCTGCGCAAGCTCCTCCAAGGTTTCCACAAGCTCCTCCAGCTCCTGCGTCTTCTCCTTTGCCTCCTTTTTCACGCTCTGCTGTTCCGAGGCGCGCTCCTTCGTCACAGAAGGCACAAACGCAAGCCCCGCTACAAGCGCCAACATTCCCAAAAGCAAAAAGATTTTCCGAAAAGGCGGCATCAGCGGAATGCGTATCCTGTCCTGATGCGCACGCAGCTTTTCTATCGCGTCCTCCCGCTGCAGCACAATCAAATCGCCCTCCCGCGCCAAATTCTCATAAGCAGTCACAATCCGCTCCGCAAAACCAAAACGGTCCATCACAAGCGCCGCCTGCTCCATATTTATCCGTTTCACAAACGCGCCTGCAACCGCCGCCAATACTGCAAAAAGCAATGCCATAATGGCATATAGATTCACATAATATATCGGTGTGATAAAAGCCGCTGCCTGCAGAACAATCCCCGCGCCAGCACCGACGCACAGCGCAAACAACAGGATTCTCAGAAACTCTGCCATATTCAGCCTGCGGCGGTATGTTTTAATGATTTTCAGAAATTCGTTTTGTTCCATTCCGTTTTCTCTTTCTACATCTGTCTAAACTGTTGTAACCCATATTTACAGCCCCAAAATCTTTGCTCCCTAACAAACTCCTGTACTTTTATCATACTGTAAGTCTTCCCACTTTTCAATGACTTCTTCGCTTTATGCAAAAACCGCTGTTATTGTTCACTCCGTTCCAGTAACGAGTATAAATCCATGCAAAATTTGCAAAACGAACAAGTTCGTTGCGCAAATGGATTTTTACTTGCTGCATGTACGTTTCCGTACGGACTTAGCAGTAAATGCTAAGTCCTGTATGAACAGTAACCTTACTTCCTTACTTTCTTCCCAACTGTCCCATGCATCGGATTAATCTTCCATGCCGCAGCAATCATAAAGACCAGCGACAATACAAACAGACACGCCGCCGACAAAAACAGCCACGTTTTCCCCTGCGA
>ERZ808028.1574-NODE-1574-length-13266-cov-4.745166_pt1 | contig 13266 bp, 9 predicted proteins | sample MGYA00380184_ERZ808028 | MGnify/ENA primary metagenome ERZ808028 (study PRJEB31490, sample SAMN06133397) | mouse gut metagenome | isolation source: J8_1 | host: mice | place: China: Chengdu | collected 2015-05 ...
GCAGTGAAGCACCATTTGAACTCCTCCTCAGCTAAATAAATTGATTAAATGATGAAACCTAAACTGCAAAATGATCCGCTTTTATGGAAATAAAAAAACCCCTATCGCCAAAAAGGACGAAGGAGCTGTTCGCGGTACCACCTTTATTTATGCATACTAAAAAAGCTATACATCTTAATGTCGAATAACGGCTTCTAACCGGCTTTCACTACTTATCAAAATTTTCACGAAAGCTGCTCGCGGGTGACATTCGGTAGTTGCTTTACAGAGCTTTCTCACCAGTAGCTCCTCTCTTTAGTAAAGACCATTACGTACTATCCCGTTCATTGCATCTCTATGCAGTTAATTTTATTATAGCTGAGCTTTTATTGTTTCGTCAAGGGAATATGATGAAAGGAGCTTTTCAATGAAACGAAAATACAATCCTTACTTATTACCACCTTGGTTACGGAAAACAAGGTTTTATTGTAAGACGATCATTATCCCCATTACCGTCTTCCAATTACTTAGAATGCTAATCGTGCCGACGACTGGTGATTTCATTTTACTCTGTATATTAATTGGACTTTCGTTCGCACTTTACAAAGACATTATCTAATAAAGCTTTTCGTCGAAGTGCCATCTTTCAATTGTTGAAAAAATGCAGGAATCTGTTCACTTGATCTTTCCTTTACAGGTTGTTTAGCCGTCTCGTTCTCTAGATTTTCCGCTACTACTTGCGGCTCTTTTTCAACAACCTCTTTTTGTGCCACTGGTCCAACTGCTTCTGTTGATTGCGCAACTTTTGGTACTTGTTTTTCGACCGGTGTTTCTGTTTCAACTTTTTCCGCCTTACCTTCCTGCTTTTCTTGACGCGTCGCTTCTACGGAATTTGTTTCTGTCGCTAACGTCTGTAATTCTTTTTCAATACCTTGTACTTCATATTGGCAAATCACTTCCCAACTAACTTCCACATGCTTGTCATCTGTTAAAGTAGCCTGCACTTGATCAATTTTAAATTGAACTGGTGTGTTTGCTTCCGGTGGAAAGTCAATGTGAAAAGGTAATGCATATTCGAAATAACCAGTCGCCTCGTTTAATTCTACTTCATCAATGACGATGGCTTCTTCGTGTTCAATCGCTGCTGTATGAGATAAATCTGCTTCATATTGCACAGCTAAATGATAAATGCCCGATAATTTCGGTCGCCCTTCTACCGTTTCTATCGAAAAACGAGGTGTTACTTCAACATTTTCTAATTTTTTAGGTTGCGCTAAACCTTCTTGAAATGCTAATACTTCTTGCATATGCCAATTAATTTTTTTCAAAGTCCATTTCCCCCTTTTACAACTTATCATATGTAGCATTGCCAATAAATAGAAGAAAAAAACGAAAGCCAATCAATCTTTCGGCTTTCGTTTTTGAATTTAGGAACGTGTTGCAGCAAGCTTTTCAAAGACAGTATGGAAAGCTTCCACTGTTTTTTCAATATGTGCTTCAGTATGAGCAGCTGATAAGAACATACCTTCAAACTGTGATGGCGGTAGAAAAATACCTTCTTCAGCCATTAAACGGTAATACTCAGCGAATAATTCTAAATCTGAAGACTTCGCCGTTTCATAATTGATGACTTCTTCATTCGTAAAGAAGAAACCAATCATCGAACCAGCACGATTCACCGTGTGTGGAATATTGTATTTCGTTGCTGCTTCACGGAAACCTTGTTCTAATAAGTCCCCTAATTTTGTAAAATGTTCATAAGATGCTGGTGTTAATTTTTTCAATGTTTCAATTCCTGCTGTCATTGCAAGTGGGTTTCCTGATAACGTACCCGCTTGGTAAACCGTACCTGCTGGTGCAATATGACGCATCACTTCTTTCGTTCCACCGTATGCCCCAACTGGTAAGCCGCCACCAATTACTTTTCCTAAACAAGTCAAATCTGGTGTGATATTAAAATAACCTTGTGCACAAGTATAATCGACCCGGAATCCCGTCATCACTTCATCAAATATAAGAAGTGAACCATTCGCACTCGTTAAAATTCTTAAGCCTTCTAAAAAGCCGCCAACTGGTGGAACGACACCCATATTCCCTGCAACGGGCTCCACAATAACAGCTGCAATATCAGGTCCGTATTGTTCAAATGCCAATTTCGCACTTTCTAAATCATTATACGGCACAGTAATCGTGTTTTTCGCTACACCTTCAGGTACACCTGGACTATCTGGTAACCCTAATGTCGCAACGCCGGACCCCGCTTTAATTAATAAAGAGTCTCCGTGCCCGTGGTAACAGCCTTCAAATTTCATAATAATATTACGTCCTGTATAACCACGTGCCAAACGCAATGCACTCATTGTCGCTTCTGTACCTGAAGAAACCATACGAACCATATCCATCGACGGGACACGTTCAATGACAAGTTTCGCTAATTCATTTTCAGCTAAAGTAGATGTTCCAAAACTTGTACCTGTTTCGGCAACCGATTTTAATCCTTTTACGACATCAGGATCCGCATGTCCTAAAATGAGTGGACCCCAAGATAAAACATAGTCAATGTATTCATTGCCATCAATGTCTTTGACGATTGCCCCTTGTCCACTTTCCATAAAAATCGGATCAATATTAACCGATTTAAATGCGCGCACTGGAGAATTTACCCCACCTGGCATCAATTCCAATGCTTCTTTAAATGCTTTTTTTGAATTTGATAATTGTTTCTCCATTTACTTCCCCTCCAACCAATTTGCAACATCTTTTGCATGATATGTCATAATTAAATCTGCACCCGCACGTTTCATACTCGTTAACGTTTCAAGTACAATCGATTTTTCATCAATCCACCCATTTTGTGCAGCTGCTTTAATCATCGAGTACTCTCCACTGACATTATAAGCTACAACAGGAAGTGTGTGTGCATTTTTCACTTCTCTCATAATATCTAAATACGAAAGCGCTGGTTTAACAATTAAAAAATCTGCGCCTTCAGCTACGTCTGAAGCCGCTTCACGCATCGCTTCCAGTCGATTTGCTGGATCCATTTGATACGTTTTACGGTCCCCTGATTTCGGCGATGAATGTGCTGCATCTCTAAACGGCCCATAGTAAGAAGATGCATATTTCACCGCATAGGACATAATTGGAATATGCGTAAAACCAGCTGTATCTAAACCTTGCCGAATTGCCGTGACAAACCCATCCATCATATTTGAAGGTGCAATAATATCCGCACCTGCTTTTGCCTGGCTCACTGCTGTTGTCGTTAACAATTGTAAAGAACGATCATTTTCAACATAACCATTTTCAACTACTCCGCAATGTCCATGATCTGTATATTGGCATAGACAAGTATCGGCAATGACAACTAATTCTGGATGTCGCGCTTTCGCCAAACGAATCGCTCTTTGCACAATCCCTTCCTCATCATAAGCACTGCTTCCTTCAGCATCTTTTTCTTTCGGAACTCCGAATAAAATAACAGATGGAATGCCTAAACGAACGACTTCATCTAACTCATGCTGAAAAAGGTCCAAAGATAATTGGTAAACTCCTGGCATTGAAGCGACTGGATTTTGAATATCCTCTCCTTCAACGACAAAGATTGGATAAATTAAATCATTTTTCGTTAAAATCGTTTCTCGCACCATCGAACGTAATGTGTTCGAATGACGTAAACGTCGATGACGATTAAATTGCAGTTCACTCATTAGAAACATCCTTTCACTTCTACTAATTTTTCAACTAAGGCTTTTAATGTATACGTATTTGGACGAATAGGAACAGGTGCACCGACATCTAACAAAGCCTGTTCTGTAACATGCCCGATCGCACCAATTGTATAGCCTTTCCAACCGACTTTCGGCTGGATTTCTTGCGTAAAAACTGCTACGGCTGAAGGACTCGCAAAAAGCACCGTAGATCGTGCATTCTCCTTTAATTGCTGAATCATTTCATTGCGACTCGCTAGATTGGGCATTGTTTCATAAACCGTCCATTCCTCTACCTGAAATGGCAATTGTTCACGAATTGTTGGTCCTGCGATCGACCCTCTTACAAAGAGTATACGTAACGACCGATTCGTAGTCGGATTAAATTGCTGGACAAAAACGTCTGCGCTAAAAACAGTCGGAATGAAAGCTACTGTAAAACCAATCTTTTCCAATGCGGCAGCTGTTTTTGTACCAACTGCTGCAATTTGGGCATTGATTTCAGTCGCTTTCAGTCCTTGTCTTTCCATTTTACACTGAAAAAACTTTACCGCATTTTGACTCGTAAAAATCAACCAATCGACTGTTTTACAACTCAATAAATATTCTGAGTCCAACGCATCTACCACTTCTTCCACTTGAATTAATGGTAAGGAAATCGGTCGACCCCCGTAAGATTTTACGAAATCAAATACTTCATCAGACTTTAATGTTCCCGTAAAAAGCACTGTTTCACCTTTTAACACATTACTGCTCCGCATCATTTAACTCCGCTAATACGCGAGAAATAACATCATCTGCCCCTTGTTGTCGAAGTGCTTTGGCAACTTCACTACCAGCAGTTTGAGCGTTCTCATGCGTGACCGTCTTTTTGAAAATTTCTTTCGCATCCGGCGAAGCAATAAAGCCTGTAAATGTAATTTTTTCATCTTGTAATTCCGCAAATCCTGCAATCGGTACTTGGCATGAACCATTCATTTCACTTAAAAATGTTCTTTCTGCTTCAACTTCTTGCCATGTTTTTTCATCATTTACTTTAGCTAATTCTTGTAGTAATTCCGCATCATCAGAGCGACACTCGATGGCTAATGCACCTTGCCCTACTGCCGGAATACAATCTTCTACTGACATATATTCTGTCACGATCTCGTCTTTCCAACCAATACGCTTCATACCTGCCGCCGCTAATAAAATCGCATCATATTCTCCGTCATGTAATTTACGTAAACGCGTATCGATATTTCCGCGAATCCATTTAATTTCTAAGTCCGGTCTTAACAATAATAATTGTGAACTACGACGTAAGCTCGACGTACCGACAACTGCTCCAATCGGTAACTCCATAAATTTCACATGATCATTTGAAATGAAGGCATCCCTTGCATCTTCACGCTTCGGAATACAACCGATCATTAATCCTTCTGGTAAATTTGCGGGCATATCTTTCATACTATGTACCGCAAAATCGATTTCCTTATTAAATAATGCATCCTGAATTTCTTTCACGAATAAGCCTTTTCCACCCACTTTAGACAAAGTTACATCTAAAATACGATCGCCTTTCGTCACAATTTCTTTAATTTCAAATTCAAACGGTGCACCTGCTGCTTTCATTTGATCAATAAACCATTTCGTTTGTGTCATCGCTAATTTACTTCGTCTTGAACCTACTACAATTTTTCTCATTGTTTTCAAACCCTTCTTTGTCAAATAAATGGTTGATTTCATAATGAAGTCCTGTAATATTTTTTGAGTTTCCTTATTTACTTTAAAAACTACAAGACGTTTCTTGTTGAACTTCTTTTAAATGCATCGACTTTAATCGGTGATTCGCTTTTTCTGCCAATTCAAGTTGCTCATCATTAATTTTTTTTGCTTCTTCTACACCAAATAGTTCACCAATGAACTGTAATTTTTGATCGCGGTCAGAGTCAGACGCCAATGCTTTTAAATGTTCGATTGGCTCCATTAGTAATTGATTGACAATCGATGCTGTATGCTTCGTTAATACTTTTTGTTCGCGGTCCGTAAGATTTGGCATTTTATTAAAAATACTTTCCAAAGTCGATTGCTGAATCGCTACACCTTTATTTTTAATCGCTTTGATCGCCGGCACGACACTTAATGAAGATAACCATTCATTAAAAATAATTACTTCTGCTTCAATCATTCGACGTATTTTCACTGCAGCTCGTTTTCTTTCTGCTAAGTTCGCATCAACAATTCCTTGTAAATCATCAATGTCGTACAAGAACACATTCTCTAATGCACTAACTGAATGTTCAACATCTCTCGGTACTGCTATGTCAATTATAAAAAGTGGTCGATTTCCTCTCTTTGCCATGACATTTCGAATCATTTCCTGTTGAATAATCGGTGTCAGTGCTGAAGTAGAGCTTATGACAATATCCGTTTCAAGCAAATTACGAGACAATTCTTGCATTGATTGCGCTTGCCCACCGAATTGTAATGCAAGCTTTTCTGCTGTTTCAAACGTCCGATTGATTACCGTAATATTTTTAGTGCCATGGCTTTGTAGATTTTTCAATGCTAATTCGCCCATTTCACCTGCACCGATAATGCTAACTTGTTTCTCGCCTAAATGTCCAAAAATTTTCTTCGCTAGTTCTACCGCAGCGTATGAAATCGAAACTGCATGCGAAGCAATATTAGTAGTTCGATGTGCTTTTTTCGAAAAAGTAATCGCTTGTTTAAACAGTCGATTAAAAATAGGTCCTGTCGTTTGAATCGTTTGTGCAAGTAAAAAACTATCTCTTACTTGACCTAATATTTGTGTTTCACCCAGCACCATCGAATCCATTCCAGCACTTACTTGCATTAAATGCTCAATCATTTCATCATTTTGATAGGTGAATAAATGATTTTCAAATACTTTTTTCGGCAAATCAAACCAGTGTGCTAGAAAATCTTCTATCGCGTGCAAACCGCTTTTTTGTTCATCAATAACAGCGTAAATTTCTGTACGATTACATGTGGATAGTATAATGTTTTCTATAATATGTGGGTTTTGTTGTAATGATTGCATCGCTCTAGGTAAATCTTGCTCGAGAAACGACAATTGTTCACGAATTTTTACAGACGTCGTTCGATAATTAACCCCTACAACAATTATTTCCATAACAGCGTCGCACCTCTTTCGAAAATTTCAATACGTTCAGTATAACATAGCTATTTCCTTGTTTAATATGTAAATGTGAACGTTCAATGAAAAATTATACTTACTAGTCTATATCAATTAAATTTATCTATTCCTCGCTGGTTATCTTAAACCATAATACTTTTAAGCTCGACAAGTTTAGCGTAAGCGAAGCATCACATTTCTTCTCAATAAAACTTTTTATACCCCAGGATGATTTGATTACTTACAGGATTAATTTGTTGTTCAAAGATATGATTCGAACATTCAATTGATTAATTCGTCGTTCGAGGAAATGATTCGACCACTCAAACAATTAATTCGCCGTTCGGGGAAATGATTCGACCATTCGCAAAATTAATCCGTCGCTCAAGAAAATGATTCGATCGCTCACACGATTAATTCGCCGTTCGAAGATAGGATTCAACCACTCAAACAATTAATTCACCGTTCAAGAAAAATAAATAAAAAAAGAGATTCGACGATGACGTCAAATCTCCATTTGTATTTACATTCTCTTTTCAATTTCTTTCCAAGCTACGTCAAATCCAAGTCCACTTTCAGATGAGAATGGAATCAATGGATCTTCCGGACGCATGTTCAGCTCATCTTTTACGATTTTCACATGCTTGTTTACTTTGCCTTTTGAAATTTTATCAGCTTTTGTCGCAATAACGATTGCAGGGATATTATAATGTACTAAAAAGTCATACATCAGGCAATCATCGGCAGTCGGTGGATGGCGTAAATCCACAATTAAAACGACTGCTTTTAATGTATCTCTTCCCGTTAAATATTGCTCAATCATACTACCCCATGCTTCACGTTCTCTTTTTGAAACTTTCGCATACCCATAACCAGGTACGTCTACGAAAAACAATTGTTCCTCGATTTTATAAAAGTTTAAAGTTTGTGTTTTCCCTGGTTTAGAAGATGTTCTTGCTAAACTTTTGCGGGCAATCATTTTATTAATAAAAGATGATTTCCCCACATTTGAACGTCCTGCAAGTGCGAACTCTGGATATCCTTCTGTTGGATATTGTTCAGGCTTTACAGCACTCATAATCATCTCAACGTGATGAACTTTCATGTTTTTCCTCCTCTAATGCAATGTCTAGAACTTCTTTAACATCCGTGACAATTTTAAATTGTAATTCTTTTTGTACAGCTTCTGGAATATCTTCAATATCGCGCTCATTATCTCTTGGTAAAATAATCGTTTTTAACCCTGCACGGTGCGCACTTAAACATTTTTCTTTCAATCCACCAATAGGCAAGACACGACCTCTAAGCGTAATTTCGCCTGTCATGCCAACTTCTCTTTTAATTTTACGATTCGTTAATGCTGAAACAAGTGCTGTTGCAATCGTAATACCAGCGGACGGGCCATCTTTTGGCGTCGCACCTTCGGGAACATGAATATGAATATCATAATGATTTTGGAAATCAGCTGCAATACCAAATTTTTCCGCTTGTGAACGAACATAAGATAATGCGGTTTGCGCAGACTCTTTCATCACATCGCCTAATTTACCTGTTAATTGTAACTCGCCTTTACCTTGCGATAAAGACACTTCAATTTGTAGTGTGTCCCCGCCGACTTGCGTATATGCCAAACCAGTTGCAACACCAACTTGATTTTCTTCTTCCGCTAAGCCATGTCGGAACTTTTTCTTGCCTAAATAGTCTTCTAGCGTTTTCACAGTAATGACTGCTCGACGTTTTTCTGACATGACAATTTGTTTAGCAGCACGTCTACACACGGAAGAAATCGTTCTTTCTAAGCTACGTACACCCGCTTCACGCGTATAATAACGAATGATATCTAAAATGGCATCTTCATTAAAACGAATTTGTGAACCATTTAAGCCATGTTCTTTAATTTGCTTTGGAATTAAATGATTTTTAGCAATGACTAATTTTTCCATTTCCGTATAGCTCGATAAAGAAATGATTTCCATACGGTCACGTAGTGGTCCTGGAATTGTACTTAACTCATTGGCTGTGGCGATAAATAAGACATTCGATAAATCAAATGACTCTTCAATATAATGGTCACTGAATGTCGCATTTTGTTCTGGATCCAACACTTCGAGCATTGCTGAAGATGGGTCTCCTCTAAAGTCATTCGACATTTTATCAATTTCATCAAGTAAAAATACAGGATTATTCGTTCCAGCACGTTTCATCCCTTGGATAATTCGTCCAGGCATCGCACCGATATACGTTCTTCTATGCCCTCTAATTTCAGACTCATCACGAACGCCGCCCAGTGATATTCTAACAAACTCGCGGTTTAATGACTCCGCAATTGAACGCGCTAAAGATGTTTTACCAACTCCTGGAGGTCCTTCTAAACAAAGAATTGGCCCTCTTAATGACTGCGTCAATTGGCGCACTGCTAAATATTCTAAAATACGATCTTTCACAGTTTCCAATCCATCATGATCGCGGTTTAATACTTTCTCCGCATATTTTAAATCTAAACGATCTTCAGATGCTTTTGACCAAGGTAATTGTACAAGCCAATCAATATAATTGCGAATCATGCCACTTTCTGGAGAAGCCGCTGGAATACGTTCATAACGATTTAACTCACGAGTTGCTGCCTCTTCAGCCTGTTTTGGCATATTAGCTTCTTCGATTTTCTTTTTTAACTCATCAATTTCCAAGCCCTTACCATCTTTATCGCCAAGTTCAGTTTGGATTGCTTTAATTTGTTCACGTAAATAAAACTCTTTTTGCGTTTTTTCCATCGCTTTACGAACACGTTCATTAATTTTCGCTTCCATTAATAAAATTTCATGTTCACTATTTAAACAATCGACAAGCCATTCTAGACGATCATCAACATTTAAAATCTCTAATATTTCTTGTTTGGCAGATGTTTTGATTGGCAAATTAGATGCGATCATATCTGCTAAACGTCCAGGTTCCTGAATATTGACAATCGATTTTAATGTGTCTTTTGAAATACGTTTAGATGCTTTCACATACTCTTCAAAATGACGTTTTAAAATACGCATTAACGCTTCAGTTTCTTCACTGAAATCATCTTCTTCTGTTAATCGGACTGCCGTTATATCCGTATAAAGTTCTCCTTCATAATACTCATCCCATCTTGCACGTGCTACACCTTCAATATGTATGCGATACGTTCCATTATTTAATTCCTTCATCGCTTTAACTTTCGCTAAAGTACCTAACTGGTATAAGTCATTTGGTTCAGGATCGTCCACATCAAAATTAAATTGTGTTGCTAAAAATAAGTATGTATCATCATTAAATGATTGTTCGATGGCAGCAATTGAACGTTCACGACTGACATCAATATGTAAGAGCATTGTTGGATAAATAATAACACCACGCAATGGTAATAGCGGTATTTTTTCATATTCTACTCCCAATACAAACACCTCCAAATTTTTCACATCAATTAAATTACAATGTTATAACTATGTATATTGAAATAAATGATCTTACTTTAATATTCATTGGTTGAAGTGCAAGGGCGCGACTCGGGTAGAAGTAGCGCGACAGGTGAGATCCCACAGGAGCATGGGTTCCGCGACGAGGAGACTCACCGTGCGCCCCTCCGAAAGCGTCCGCCTGGAATGGAAACCAAATGTTATAAGCAGATTCTTTACTTCAATTTATGTGTGTATCTTCTCATTATAACAGTCTTTGAAAGATATATTAAATATAAGCTGATGAAAGATAAAAAAGCTGACATCTATATGCAGATGACTGCACATTAGATGTCAGCTAAATCATAATTTTAAGCTGTATCCTGGTCTTCTAACACATCAAATTCAGAGCCATCTTCTCTTAACAAAATTGGGTTTATTTTGTTAACAACTGTCTCTTTCGTAATGATACATTTCGTTACCTCTTCTAATGAAGGTAATTCATACATAATGTCTAACATTAGATTTTCAATAATCGAACGTAAACCACGTGCGCCTGTTTTACGGCTAATTGCTTCTTTTGCAATTTCGATTAAAGCATCATCTTCAAATTCCAGCTCTACGCCATCAATTTCAAGCATTTTTTTATATTGTTTAACAATCGCATTTTTCGGCTCAGTTAAAATTTGATACAATGCATCTTCATCTAACTGTTCCAAGTTAGCGATAATCGGTAAACGACCAATAAATTCTGGAATTAATCCGTAACTTTGAAGGTCTTCAGGGATTAGTTTAGATAACACATTATCCTCGTCCACTTTCTCTGTTTCCGAACCAAAACCAATTAATTTTTGACCGATACGACGTTTAATAATTTCATCGATGCCAGCAAATGCTCCGCCGACGATGAATAAAATATTTGTTGTATCTATTTGAATGAATTCTTGATGTGGGTGTTTACGTCCGCCTTGAGGAGGAACACTTGCAACAGTACCTTCTAAAATTTTCAGAAGTGCTTGTTGAACACCTTCACCTGAAACGTCACGCGTAATCGAAGCATTTTCAGATTTACGTGCAACTTTATCAATCTCGTCGATGTAAATGATTCCATGTTCAGCTTTCTCAATATCGAAATCTGCAGCTTGAATCAATTTTAATAAAATATTTTCAACGTCTTCTCCAACATAACCAGCTTCCGTTAAAGATGTCGCATCTGCAATTGCAAATGGTACGTCTAAAATACGTGCTAATGTTTGAGCAAATAATGTTTTACCGCTACCAGTTGGACCGATTAAAACGATATTCGATTTTGAAAGTTCTACATCATCTATTTTACTGCCTGAATTAATACGTTTATAGTGGTTATAAACCGCTACTGCGAGTGACTTTTTAGCCCTATTTTGTCCAATAATATATTCATCAAGAATACTTTGGATTTCTCTCGGTTTAGGGACTTCTTTCAGTTCGAAATCTTCGTCTAACTCCATTTCTTCTTTGACAATTTCAGCACAAAGTTCAACACACTCATCGCAAATATAGACACCTTGGCCCGTTACAAGCTTACGAACTTGCTCTTGAGACTTTCCACAGAAGGAACAGTTTAAATTGTCTTTTTCATCATCAAATTTGAACATTCATGCTCACCCCTTTTCAAATTCCAATATTACAAGAATCTATACGGATAATCAACTAATTAGATTTTGTACGTATATACGATATAAGACAAGGTACAATTTACAGTACCTTGTCTTATATTTTCTGCTACTTGTATGGTTGTAAAATACTGCTTTAGATAAACGAATTACTCGTTAATTTTTGCGTTTTCTACTAAGAATTCAACAGTCTTTTGTAGACGTAAGTCGTTTTCTAACATAGATGTTCCGCCTAAAGCTGCTTTAATTTGATCTGCTTCCATACCAAATTGCTCAGCCATTTTCGCAACTTCTGCGTCGATGTCAGCTTCAGTTACTTCAATGTTTTCAGCTTGTCCAATTGCTTCAAGTGTTAATGAAACTTTCACACGGTTTAAAGCATCGTCTTGCATTTGACCGCGTAATGCCGCTTCATCTTGACCAGAAAATTGGAAGTATAAGTCAAGGTTCATACCTTGTTGTTGTAAACGTTGTTCGAATTCTTGTAGCATACGATCTACTTCTGTGTTGATCATTGCTTCAGGAATATCGATTTCAGCATTGTTTGCTACTGCTTCTACTAAATCATCGCGCAAACCATTTTCAGAAGCTGCTTTTTTCTCTTCGATTGTTTGTTCTTTCATTTTCGCACGTAATGCGTCTAATGATTCAACATCTTCATCGATTTCTTTAGCAAGTTCATCGTCTAGCTCAGGAACTTCTTTAGTTTTGATTTCATTTACTTTTACTTCGAATACAGCTGGTTTACCTGCTAATTCAGCAGCATGGTATTCTTCTGGGAAGTTGACTTCGATTTCTTTCTCTTCACCAAGTTGCATACCAACCATTTTTTCTTCAAAGCCAGGGATGAATTGACCTGAACCAATTTCTAAGTCAAAACCTTGTGCTTCTCCGCCTTCAAATGCTTCACCGTCAGCGAAACCTTTGAAATCTAGGTTTACTGTGTCGCCTTCTTCAATCGCACCTTCTTCTTTAATTACTAATTCAGCGAAAGAAGTTTGACGATCTTTTAATTGCTCTTCGATTTCTTCATCTGTTACTTCCGTTTCTTGACGAGTAACTTCTAGACCTTTATAGTCACCTAATTTAACTTCTGGTTTAACTGTAACTGTCGCTTTGAAGATTAGAGATTTGCCTTGTTCCATTTGTTCAACGTCGATGTCTGGACGATCAACTGGCTCAATGCCTGCTTCTTCAACTGCTTTTGCATAAGCTTCTGGAAGAATTTCGTCTAATGCATCGTTGTAAAGTGCCTCTACACCGTACATTTTTTCGAACATTTTACGTGGCATTTTTCCTTTACGGAAACCAGGTGCTTGTACTTGTTTAACTACTTTTTTAAATGCTGCGTCTAAACCTTT
>ERZ808028.1575-NODE-1575-length-13236-cov-4.630443_pt1 | contig 13236 bp, 14 predicted proteins | sample MGYA00380184_ERZ808028 | MGnify/ENA primary metagenome ERZ808028 (study PRJEB31490, sample SAMN06133397) | mouse gut metagenome | isolation source: J8_1 | host: mice | place: China: Chengdu | collected 2015-05 ...
TCATTTGATTATAGTCTTTACTCATACCTATTTCTCCTCTATAATTTTGAAAGTTTTTCTTCCCATTTCATATTCTTTTTCAAATGAAATGGGATTTGTTGTTTTATTTATCAAATCATCAATCATAATGCAATCTGATTCATAATGAATTCTGTATGTTGCTCTGTGAGAATAGCAATCCCATAAATTGTCCTGATATTCTCTTCCTACAATCAGTTCCCCCTCAACCGGTATGATTTCTCCTGAGCTTACTTTGATTGATACAAATTTCTTTTTTGTTTGCAATCTATCACCATATACTACTGTTACGGGAATAGAGTCTAAAAAGTTTCCGCAATTTTCACAACGCACGGCTGTTTTCTTATTTCTGTATCCGCAAGAACAGATTTTTGCTAATGTTGAGGAATGACTAATCGGAGTTTCAATCTCCTTTGACGGCAATATTGCCTGACAGCAGGTGCATCTAAATAATTCAGATGCACACTCTGTTCCGCAAACTACACACTTTTTCATTAATAACCTCCTGTAGAGTCAGCGTATAAGGCTCTATCTTCGCTTCTGTAACTATAAAAAGACTCAGTCTCATCATCTTCATCAAAATCATCAAGATCAACCTTGAGAATGGTATTTTCATTAAGGCAAGCAGTATCAGTTACCTCAAATGCAACACCATTATTATTAAGGCTTTCAATAATTTCCTTTAAACCCCTTTGACAAAAGCGTCTTTCATCAAACTTAATTTGAGAGTCACTTTCATCCTTTTTGCCAAGCAAATCAAATGAAATAACACCCTCGTTTGTAGTGGTTGCTTTAAGAACAGACGAACCAAAGGAATGATAGCTTTCAGTACCATAAGGCTTTTCTTCAATCTTTATAACCTTATTGCCTGTTGCTTCAATTGATTTTGCAACAATACTTGCCATAAGCTTATTGACTTCAATAATTTCGGTATTTTCCTTCGAAAGCTTTGATGCTTTTTCCCTGAGCTTATTGCACTGAGCCTGAATTGTTCTTATCTGCTCCTGAGCACTTGACGGATTAAATTCAGGTATCGTTACTGTTTCACCGCAATATTCGGCAAGCTTTTTCAAAGCAGTTGTAACACCTATAAACTGACCTTCAAGATATTCGTGATTTCTGGCGATTTCTTTATACTTATCAAGCTTTGAAAACAAATCAGTCTCAATTGATTTAAGGCTATTTGACTTTTCAGTTGCATCAATATCCGATAACATACAAATGCTTTCCGCCTTATCAAGCAGTGAGTGAATTTCCTTGTGTACCATTGAAGAATTGAATGTAGTAGCAAGAAGAGGATTGGCAATTTTAGAAATTGAATTATATATTTCTCTTGGAGTACGAATAAAACTGTTCCTTTTTGCATCTGCAGCACTTGTGACATTAGCTGTTGCTGCATTCGTCGTAATATCAAGTGCCATAAGCTTAACAAGCTTTTCCTGAACAGTGCCCTGCACATCAGCAAGCACCTGCCTGCTGATACCATTATCAATAAGCTTATTATATAAATAACAAAGTTCCTGTTCTTCTTTTTCTGCAAGCCTTTCAGACATAACATTTGACTGATGATTATAATTATCAAGTGAGTGTTTCATTTCGGCTTTTTTGCATGATATTGCTTTTGAACAATCATTAGCAATCTGAAACTGCTCGTATGTAGCAATACCGCCTTTTACTGCAACCTCACCTGCACCTGCCGCAACTGTAGCAATTCCCGAAAGGCAGCCTACCAAAAGACCGCCTATACCTAATACTGCACCGCTCATATTTACGCCTCCTTAATTTCTCGGTCTCCTTGGAATGTATGTCCAAGAACTATTATTCGTAGTTTCATTGATTGGCGATGATGTATCCGTAGTTAATACGGTTTCCTGTGAATGAATTGGTTTTATAACATCTATTTTAGGAACAATATCCTCATTACTTTCTGTTGATACCGTTGTCCCCTCAATGAAGCTATAATCAACATTTACAATTTCGCCATCATTATTTTCAATAATGTCATTAATGAATATCTGACAGTCAGCAGTTATATTATGATTAAGATAAATCTCTTCAAAAGCATCCTCGATAATAGAATTTACTTTATTTGTAACGTCTCTGCCGCCATATTCACTGCCGAAGCCTGCCTTATCCATAACAAAGCCAATGAACTTATCTGAAAACTGAATAGAATATTCCTTTTCCTTAGCATTTGCAATAATCTTATTAAGCTGCTTTTCTACAATTTCCTTAGCAACAGTATCATCAACTTTATTAAAAGGAATAATCCCGCTTTTTATACGTCCATAGGTCTCTTTCCTGTTAATATCTGAAAAATAACTTTCAATAGATGAACGAACAATTTGTGAAGCTTCCTCATTTGTGTCACAGGATGAAGATTCTTTAGCACCAAGATTTGTTGTAAAAAATATAAAAGCATTGCTGAAATCACATAAAATTCCTCTGCCGTCTGTCAATCGGCCATCCTGAATAATAGTCATAAAATAGTCCCATATTGTCGGATTTGCTTTCTCAATTTCATCTATAAGAATTACGGAAAAGGGCTTTTCAAGAATTGCATTTGTAAGCTGACCTCCTGCCTCGTGACCGATATATCCCGGCGGTGAGCCAACAAGGCGTTGTGCTGTATGAGCTTCCCTATATTCGTTGGCATCAATCCTTATCATTGCATTTTCATCACCGAATAAAATAGAAGCTACCTGTTTAGCCAACTCTGTTTTACCAACACCCGTCGGACCTGCAAGCATTAATGTGCCCTTAGGTGAATGAGGGCCATACACTACATCGGTAATTCCAAGACAAGCGCTTCCAACTTTTTTAGATGTAATGTCTATAGCATAATCCTGACCTTTAATTTCAGCCTTAAGAAGTTCTTTTAACGCACTTATTTTCTCTTTACTGAAGGTCTTCCAAGGATTATCGGAATAGCCTGTTATTTCAAGATTTATTTCATTAATAATATTTACTTTGCTCGGATTTCTTATGTTTTTACAAGCGTTCTTGATAACCTTTTCCAATCTCGCTATTGTCAATGAATCCGCTGCATTTGCAACACTCTCAACCTCATCCTCAAAAAGATAATCCAACACATAATGAACAAACTCTTTTCTTTCAGGTTGAGTAGGCTTGGTAACAACAATCTGTGAAAGAAAATCCGGAGATGCTCTTAAAGAACCGGGAACATCTGCAGCATCATTAAAGAGAAGTATCAGCTTACTGTTATTTCTGCATAAATTAAGAGAAATCCTAAGCTTTACCCATGCATCGTTTTCCTCAGGCGTCGGGTGATATCTGTCACCATTAAGAAATGATGCATCTTCAACCACCCAAACACTTGACGGAACATCATTTTTAATGCACTCTTTTGTAACCCTATCAGCCAGAATTTCAATAGGTCTTTTCTTATGCCTGCCGCTGCCCGTATCAATAAGTTTGATTTCTTCTGAATGTATATCAAAAAAATCTTTGGCAGGACTGAAAAACTCTATATTCTCATATCCGCTCTTTTGACAAAAATCATAAAGCCAGTCAAGAATTCCGCTGTATCCGTCGCTGTCACACGACACATACTTATCATTCACATTTCCGCAAAGAGCAATAATGGAACTGCTCTTATATACCTGTGCAAAATTCTTCTGCCAGATTGGTTTAGTAAACTTATTCATATATTTTCCTCCAAACAATTAAATATTGTCACCGACAGCATTTTCAGGCAGACCTGCATAAATCGCTTCATTTTCTGTAATGAATACCTGAAGACCACGGCTATGAGTATCTATATAATCTTCATATAGACCTCTGTATTTTTCTTTAAAATATGTAAATGTCTGATTTGAACTGCCCTTAAGAATATGCCCATCGTCAAGTTCCTTTACATATCTTCCGCACTTAAGCACGGCTGCCTTTTTTTTAAGTATTTCATATACCGGCAACTTCTGAACTTCAATTAAATCATATCCTGTGTACAAAAGTATATCGTCAATTTCAATACGATTCAAAAAACATTCAACTGCCTCACAGTCTTGCTCAAGTAAATCTCCGCCCGATATTGTTAAACCACCAAGCTTATATTCCTTGATTTTATCATTAATAAAATCCGCCAGCGCTATGGGATTACATTCAGATGAATTACAAATACTCTGTAATTCAGGTGAACAACAGCACGGGCAATTTTTTGAGCATCCGGCAAACCAGACTGCCATTCTTTTGTTTGGTCCCAATGTTTCAACATTCGGCAGCCAATGTGATACAAAAAGTTTTTTCATATATCCTCCTATAAGCCGCTGCACAAGCCTGCAATAATTGCAATTATCAATGCACCAATAGCGATTGCAGCAATGACATAAACAATCAAAATTATGATTCCGACAGCCGCTGCAATTGCGGCAATTACGCCAAGAGTTATGCCTATACCTTTCAATATAGCCCATGCTCTTTCTTCACTTATTTTGCTCATTTCAGAACCAATACGATCATTGTCTGAAACCAGGTTCTTGTCAAATACATAAAGTTTTTTACAAAAGCAAAGCATTTTCATATATGCAACAGGATTTTTTGAATTAACCGCATTCATTGATATGGATACTTTTTTATCAAGGCATTTAAGTATATTTTTCTTTGTTACATTCGTATAATTACACTCTGTACCTGACCGCGGCAGTGTTCTCAAATACTTGAGAAAAGCTGCAGCAGAAGCAGCATCGTCAATATTTAAAGATTGAGCCGCATTTTTAATCTGTTTTTCAAAAAGGATAGGTTTACCTTTATGTGCAAGCTCAAGCAGTTCAAATATAATATCCTCCTGCAGTGCATTAATATCTGTCTGCACAGTATTATTTTGATTTGATTCAGCAGTTGCCGCCGAAACCGTTTGAGTATAATTTCTTCTTATACGCTTACCGAGCCACTCATTATCAGTGCGGGCTTTTGGATTATCCGAAAGAAGGCTTTTAACAAATTCTCTGTATTCATCAGGAAGCTTATTGCAGTCATTCATAATTTTTGAAGATTGAATATACTCAATTATTTCTTCCCTGTTTTTATCAGCAAATAAATCGGGAAGGTACTGTTCAATAATTGATACACCAAAAGAAAAATAATCGCTCTCTTTTGAAAACCTTCCTGAATAAAGCTCAGGCGAAGCAAACTGACTGACCTCTTTTGTATAAGCAGTACCGATTTTGGCAGCACTGCCTATATCAATAAGAACCACATTGCATTCAGCATCAAACATAAAATGCTCGCTTTTAATATCAAGGTGACAATATCCAAGATTATGAAACGCTTGTATTGCTTTAAGCTCTCTTCTCAAAACTTCTGTTTGATTATTTTTTGAAAGCCTATTGAGAGGTGGGATCATATCATAACGTTTTACAATTTCATAATAATGATTATCATAAGTACCGTTTTCAAGAATTTTACATACCGACGGATTCGTTGTGTTTTTCATCAGCTCTGACAATTCTTTGTCCGGTTCACAACCCTGAAAATACACTCTGGCAATCTTGTCACCTTTTTCATCGAGCGTAAAAATTGTGCTTTGACTCGATTCAGCATAAAACGCATTAATAGTATATGAGCCGATTTTACTGCCTCTTTTGAAGTTTACAGAATTTTTTGGTTTTATCTGTGTAACTCTGTTATCAGTCATTTTTCTCACCTCGCACAATACAATCAATTAAATTTAAAAAGGTATGTCCAAATCCTGTCAAACCAATTTTTCGTTTTTGGTTTACCTGATGAAACAATCGACTTTAAATTGTCATCATCAATATTTTGCTTTGGATCTGATAATTGCTTATCGTTTTCATCAAATATAATCTTATTATATTTAGGAACGATGTCAGGATTTTTTCTTTTATACATAAAATTTGTTTTTAACTCAAAGAGCAGATCGTCTCCCGGGTAAAACATATAAACGACCTTGGGCGTCTGCATTGTTTTACCAAAATAGAAAGCTGATAATCCTCTGTTCGGGTCAACAATCTGTGTAAGCCACGGCATTGTATCGTAGTCAAGACTTTTCTGATGATCTTCAACGTCAATTCCTGACATATTTACATCAATACCGTTAAGGTTAGGGTGAGAATGTCCTGCGCCGATAATTTTCAGCGGACCGAAGCCACTGATAAAATCCATTTCGCTTTCCTTAAGACAATCATTAATCATAGAGGCTTGTCTCATACAATCAACTACGCCCTGAGCAGAAGTGCTTACTGACGTTTTGCTCCTGTCAGACGCGACAACCTTTATAAGAAAACGAGCAATAAGAATTGTACTGTTTGTTTCAGGATTATGCAAAACCTGTCCGGCAATACGGTAAGCATCCTCATAATAATTATTCGGATGATTCTCACCCCAATGATAATAAGCAATCAATTCATGCATAAAATTCGGGTCGCAAATAACCGAAACTGTCTTAAGACTGCCTTCATTAACCGTATAGCTCGGGCTGCATTCGCATGACTTAACAATTGATTTCAAAGCATCAATTTCAGAAATCAAATAGTCTTCTTTTTCATGCGGCTGAAGTTTAAATTCTCTTCTCATAAAATCACCCCATATTATACAAGGTTGAATTGCCTTCTTTTTCTGACGGATACATTTGGAAGTAAAACAGATTTTTCTACAGTTGGAAGACTGCCTTCACTTAATCCTTTTTCTGTCCACTCCTTATAGTGCATCATAGGTCTGCACATTGATTTATAATTAATGCTTTCGGGGCAGTTCGCTGCAAGACACATAAGGTTTTCGATTTCCTGAATCAACGTATGTTCTTCAGGAATATAAGTAGTATGCAAGCATAAGGTTTTGTCACCCCAGCAATGCACGCTTGCAATATTTTCAGGAACATAAACGATTGGTCTTGTATTTGGATAACCTGTAGAATACTTAATACGGATATCTTTCATACCGTCAATAAGTAAAGGCTTACCGTTTCTTTCAACATACACAGGATAATTAAGATCAACCCAGACTGAAAAAGGATCTTTCTTTTCTTTATCGCTATGATCGGTGTAATCGTGGATTGTTATGTATTTATTGTTTTTAAATCTTTTATTTGCATCAATTTTATCTTGTCTGATGCGTGACTGAATTGCCAAAGGTGTCATTGTTTTACACTCCTTATATAAATTTATTGATAATTTTAATATCGTTTTTCATAGTGAAAATATGCTGCTCATCATCACTATCCTTTACGATAATATTATCTCCATAAGCATATCCCAGCTGGTATAATGAGAGCTTTTGAAGTTCTTCAGTCAGCTCATCAAAACCTGTAAATGAATGATTACGAGCTTCAATACGATCGTTCATATGATCATAGCTTTGCTGATTTCTACATTTTTCGCAAATTAAATCCGAAGCTGTTATTTTTCTGCCGGGTTTCATGAATTTGTGTTCCTTACCGCAAACAGGGCAATTGTCTGTAACAACAAACACATCAGACAAACAAATCTCTACAGGCTTTTTTAATACCGTTTCAACTTGCGATTTAAAGCTTTTAAATGATGTATCATTAACCGAACCGGCAATTTCAATAATATTGTCATACTGTTCGTCAAAAGCACAAACATCACATTTAGAATTTTTGACCATATTATATGTTTTAAATGTAAAGGTTTCTCCATCTAAAATGTGTTTAATGTTACACTTATAGTTTGGATTGGAAAAATATTCCATTAATTCCCGCATTGCTTTAATTGTAACCATATTTCCCGCAATATCGGTATTCGGTACTATGCCTTTACTTAAATCATTTTCATAAACTATTCCGCAGCTTTGATATGATTTTACTTTCGGAGCTGTACAGCAATAACACGGTGCATCTTTATCATGATTAAAGAGCTGAACCTGTCCGCTGCCCTTATTTGAAATTCCGACCTCAAGAAAAGGCACACCTGCTATTCTTGACATTTCGTATAGATGCTTTCTTGCTGATACATTATCAAAAAATCCCAACACAATATCAAAATGCTTTAAAATATTAGGACCAATATCTTTCACATCCATTGTTTTACCTACAAAATTACTTTTTTCGAGTGCCTTTTCATTGGCCCTCATAGCAAGTGTTTCCGCCTTGGGCATATTTACATCATCAGGAAAGTGAAGTAAAAACGACGAATGAGCAAAGTTGTGTTTCTCATAACCTTGTTTATCAAAGTCTACAATAAAAACATTTTTCACAAAGTTATGAAGAAAATGTTCTACCATATGCGAGCCGGTATTGCCCGCTCCGCCTAAAAAGACCTTAAGCCTCTGCATCGTTTCAATATCAATACCTGCGGCAATTTCTCTACTGTATAATTCTTTAACCATTTATATGAACCCCTGCCGCATTCTTATTAAAGCTATAAACCACATCTGGTGAAAGCCCGATATCCGTAATTGTCTGATCCCCATTAGCATGATCTCGGAATTGGATATTCTGACCTGTAGCTTCACAAATGATTCCTGCATCAGAATTTCTCATCATCTGATGAAGTTCATCATCTGAAACACTCGGACTTACATCTTCAAGGGTAGCGAAAAGTTCATCAACATAACAATCATCTGCCACCTCTGCTTTACTGATTCCTCCGTTAACATTAAATTTAAGTACCATAACCTTTTTTCTCCTTTACTGATAAAATTTTATTTCAAATAAGCTCTCGCCTATCTGATAACACCATTATGCACTATGAACATAATTTTAAGATAACAGACAAATAATTAATTGATAATTAATCAATTTTTAATGCAAATTTGACTCAATCATGATTTATCAATTAAAATTTTCTCTGTACATCTCTTTAATAACATGATTTACATCTTAAAATCAAATAAAAACAATGATGATATATCATATTACTGAAAATACGAATTCACAAAATCGGCACGAAGTTCATTATCGGGTAAATCATTAATCATAATTGTATCCGCCAAAGCATCTTTAAGATAATTATCAGAAAATGAAAAAGTTCTGTATGCAGATAATATAGTGCAAAAATATTCTTTTGTTGGCGGGGTGGGAACAAATTCATTCATCACATACACCATTATTTCTTCCCGCTCACCTTCAATAAAACCTTTAATTGTTTCTTTATGATAAAGCTTAGGATAACCTTCATATATATCCAGTTGATTTTCGTAATCATCAGATATTTCCCAAATGAGAATCGGAACAGATGAATTTTTATCCTCAACGATAGTTGCATAACGATTAAACATAAGCCTGTAACCATTAAGATATCTCCGCCCTACGACTTTTGCCGCAGGACACCGTAATTTCATATCTTCAACATTCATATTTGAACCATAAGCCATATAATACTTTAACATTTATGCCACCATCCTTTTCTGTGTTTTGGTTTTTTCTTTACCCTCATTGAGAATGTGTATTCGTGCAGTTTTAAATTCTTTGCCATCAAGGCCGATATCATAAACAAATGACGAAAAATCATCAAAAGAAGTAATCTCGTCAAAATCTTCAATAGCAAAATAATCAACACATTTGGCATAATTACAGATTGCCAAACAAAGCTGAATATACGCCTTGACCTTTCCTGCATGAGTAGTACTGTTGAAAAGTCGGAATTCTACACCCTTATCCTGCCATAAGCTATGCAAATTAAGAGCCTGATAACGGCTTGAATCATAATGGTAATACTGTCTTAATCTATTGCCGTCATACCAAGATGACATAATAAAGTCAGAATCTGCGTTTTCTGATTCATTGATTTTTTTAATAAACGAATTATCAATATAATCACACCAATTGTTGATTCGGACTGCAGGTATCTTTAACTGAGAAAAAAGAATATGCTCGAACTTATACATAATATTTGCTATATTACGAATACAGGAGGCATTATTCTTATCAACATCAATATGAATATGAATTCCGCAGGTATCGTTTACTTTCATGCCCGCATATCTTAACTGCCTGACAATTTCCTGTATCGTTTCGATATCCTTGTAACCGCAAAGAGGTGTTACAAATTCGCATTTATAAAGTTCTGACGCTTTATTTCCTGTTGTATTGAGCTGATTTATACTCATATCACGAATAATTTTCCAAGTGCGGTTCTTTGAATCGATAATCTTATAATTCGCACATTTAGTCCCGTATTTTTCAATACGGCCATTGAGAAAAGCAGCTATCGTTTTAGCAGCTTTATATCTTGTTATACCTGTAAACTCGATTTCAACACCAAAGTACTGACTTTTTAAATTGCAAGCATATTCAGCTGTCTTTTCAAGACGACCGAATATCCAATCGTACATCATTTCAACAAATGAAAAGCCTTTGATCATTGCAGCTGCATAATTCTCTTTAAATCCCCAGAGCGTTTCAAGGCAGTTTTTCATGCATTTTTCATCGCTCCAGCAATCAACAAAAAGATTGTTAATCAATTTGCTGCCGTCTCCTGTCAGCCAATAAAATAAATCTTTTTCTCCGTGCTCCTCATAATCTGTACAATGAGGAGCAAATACAGCTTCATAGACTTTGTTCCACTGTAAACCTTTTTTATTTATATCCTTAGCCATATAAACCTGAAAGAAAAACTTACCAGAGTCAATATAGCGATTTGATATGTAATATTTTTTCAGAGTGTGTTTTTTTACATATTTAGTTTTGCCGTTGTTATCAATTACCCACTTATTGAGTTCATTATTAAAAATCACCCTGCGTCCATCCTTAGCATTTGCATAAATGCCTGTCTCGCAAGGAATAACCACATTGCGTGTAATAATCGTATTATTGTAATTTAAATCAGCCATAAAATTCACACCTTCAACTTTATTAAAGCGACTAACGAAAAACAAATAAAATACAATATTCTAAGTATTTTGATTGTCTTTTAATGGAATCATACTCCATTAAAATAATTATTCTATAACTAAAAGATAATAATTATGTGGTTTTCGTCTTTTTCTTCTGCTTACTTAAATTAAAACATGCATTTTAATACACCGTCAAAAATACATCGACTAGTATCGCCAATAATATGAACTCTTGAATTCACAGTATTATAATTGCGTTCATTAGTAAAATATATAAAAACAGCCAACCGTTACATCATCTTCGCGGTTGGCTGTTAATTACTCTCTATTAAATTCTCTCCGTTTTCCACGGGTAATAACTCCTTTCGTTAACTTGCTTTTCTGTGTCCTATATCGTTTCTTTTAATACCTAAAAATGTCATTGGAACCTTCATTGCCATTGATCCTGAAGGTGTTGGATTGAATCCAATACGACCGACATACCTATCAATCTCTGCAACCATATTTATAATATCTTCCTCGGAAAGGTAAGGAACGGCCTCTTCAATAAGCGTTCTTGCATAACATTCGTCACGCTGTGTAAAAATACCATTGAGAAGACACTGACCATACATAAACTTGCCATAGTTGTTATTCATCATACTTGCTGTTCTGAATAAATCCACACATTTGCTCTGATCTTGATAATGTTTGTCGCTCATAACACTGTAATCTTCAAGAAGATTATCTCGAAGTGCATAAGTACCAAGAACAACATAAGCTGATGAACAACCTAACTCTGCAGCCTTACGGCAATGGTTCTGGACAAAAACATCATCGAAACCGTTTCTATCCATCTCGCAGGAAAGTTTGTAGACAGCCCAGCCATCTCCCTGACACTCACCATCAAAATATACTTTCATTTCAGATGTAAATCCATAGCCCATAACTCATTCCTCCAAATTAAAATATTTTGACAAGGGATAGTTTGTCCCCTTTGAGTTAAGTATATATCGTCACAAAATAGTTTTCAATACATTATTTTCATTGCGTTCTATCAATATGAATTTTTATATATTATTGCTTTTTTAGCATAATGTAGTGTTCATTTTTATGAACAAATTCACAACGTTACATTTGATGAAAAGAGTGATGTGCTGCTACGCACATCACTCTCATCATTACTTTTTCAATTTTGCTAACTCGCTTTGTATAAAGCGTGTAATCGACTTTTTAGCCAATTCGGTTTTAACATAGTTTAACCAATTAACCTCAATTGTATAGTCTTTATAAGGGACTTCATCTCGTTTAACATGCTTTCCGGTATGCGACTTAATCTCAATCTGATCATTATTGTGAAGAACTGTGATTGGAGTTGCAACCTTGTTGTTAATAACGACTTCATATAATGATAATCCCATATTGGTATGAAGTTTATAAGCAAAATCAACAGCACAAGATCCTTTAGGTAGTTTCATTTTGTCACCATCGCGAGTAAGAACCGTTATTTGTTCACCAAAGTCATCCACACTATACAATTCCTTTTCTACCATTCCACCTCTAAAGCCATTTTGATAATCGTTATAATCCCTTCTCATCATGAACAAGCACTTAACATTATTTTTATACTTGTCCTGAATTGTAACCTGAATCAGTCGGATTGATACCTATCTTAACATATTCATTTTCTATGCTCTTTGCAAGTTTTGGAATATCTATCTTTTCTCCCTTTAAGGAAGTCTTAAATATTTTGGAAAGTTTTTTATGTAATTTTACAGCATCATCTTTCTCTTTGAAGAATTGTGCGTAAGATTTGAACGAGTTTTTGGCCCCATAGTTTAAATTAACTTCTTCAACAAGACTTACCACTCCGTATCTTATCTTTCTTGAGCCTCTCTCGTTTTCGGTGTAATTCTCCTTAGACTGATCAAAAAGATAAATCATATATGCACCAACCATATCCTTACGAACAAATTTTGATTGATCAAGTACAGGAGTAGGATCGTTAACGATTTTCGGTGCATCTCCGGAAACGAAATCGTCAATCATCAAGCCACACTTGTTAAAGGGCTCTATTCCCAAAAGATTACTCATGAAAGCAATTGACGGACTAGTCTCCCCTTTGCCATTCTTGACAATCTTTCAAATTCGTTCATAGTAATTTCCTTTCTATAATATTTAATAACTTGTAGATTTAGTTTCTTTCAATCATATCTATCACCACTCCCTTCGATATGTAAAAAGGACTGATATACAAATTTATCAGTCCTGAAAATTTTAATTGCAGTCTAATATTCCGATTCCGAATCTACAGATTGCAACAGCATTGCAAATAAGCTCAAACACTTTATTCGGAATGATTTCGTCATCCGTTAAATCACACATTGAAATATGTTCTGTACCGAGATACAAATCTTTGGCTGCACAATAGAGTGCATAGGATTCGGGGGTAGACTTTTTCAACCTGAT
>ERZ808028.1576-NODE-1576-length-13206-cov-3.582832_pt1 | contig 13206 bp, 12 predicted proteins | sample MGYA00380184_ERZ808028 | MGnify/ENA primary metagenome ERZ808028 (study PRJEB31490, sample SAMN06133397) | mouse gut metagenome | isolation source: J8_1 | host: mice | place: China: Chengdu | collected 2015-05 ...
CGTGGTCAAAAGACCTGCCTGTTGATTGCTACAGCAAGCGTCGCAACTAAGCGGCGCTTCATTTTAACTGAGGGCGAACAATTTGACGCTTACACTATAGTTGTTTCCTTCTAATCTTTATTTAAAACTATTTGATAATACAGTATTAAAAAAGTTGAATAAAAATGTGTATTCATCTTTTGAGCTAATTGCGTATCACAGTGCGCAGGTAGGTATAAAATGAGAAAACGAAAGATTATTTTTTTTATGGCAGTAACGCTCGTATTCATTTTATTTGGGAGTTGGTATTATTTTTTTGCAATTAACAAAGATATAAACGGATTAACAAAAAAAGACGTTTGGCAGGCAGAAAAGACGTTAATTTCCTATATTGATACTTTAAATTTACAAGAACATGATAAAGGGTTAACTCTTTTATCTAAGTTTTATGGAGATAAAAAAGAAGACATGCAGAAAATGTTTGAATTGGGTTCAGGAATAATATATGATGATTTTCAGGCAGACTATATAGAACAAAGTTGTAAAATTAATTTAGGATATATGCAAGAGAGAGAACAGTATGCTGAATATATACCAAATGCTAAAATTGTGTATTTTACTTGCTCCTTTACTGCTGTCGCAAGGCAGGAAGGATCTGAACTCGGTTCAGGATATACTGCAAATATGAAATATGAAGAATTTGGCTATTATCTAGTGAAAGAACAAGGACAGTGGAAGATTTTATCTTGGGGTTATTAGTTCAGAGGTTTTGTGAAATGTAGTTGAAAGACATATATTAAGTCGTTCCTGAATTTGAATGTCGAATTGCTGCCGGTTTAGTGTTAAATTATATTACATTTTGGTGTTCTAACTTAAGCCGAGTCTAATAGAGCTACTATCTGTGCTGCGGCATGGGAGCAAACGCCACCATACTCCACCGGAGATAAGAGCGTATATTAGTTAGAGGAGAATTAATCTATTTTATTCTACAAAATTTGTGAACCTTCTTATTTTAGGAAGGCATAAAATTAAGAAGATTTCGGATTTACATGAATAAAAATGATTAGTTATTATAATTAAGAAATTAAACATATATTTTTGATTTATAGAATAGAAAAGTAAATAAAAGTAAAAAAACACTTGCATTTTCCCAAAAAATATTATATACTAAATAACGTGCTGAACACAAGCACCTAAAATCATATATAGCGCTATCGCCAAACGGTAAGGCAACGGACTCTGACTCCGTCATTTCAAGGTTCGAATCCTTGTAGCGCTGCTTTAAAGGTCAATAGTACATGCTATTGGCTTTTATTTTGGCAATATAGCGAAAATTGCAGATTTTGGTAAGAATGAGGAATAATAATGAGAATCGACAGACAAAAAGCATCAAATGCCTTCAGCGCCTATGTAAAAAATTATGATATAACCGACGAAAAAGTCAGGCTCAAAATTGAGCATACCCACAGAGTCTGCGAACTTTGTGAACAAATTGCAAAGGCTTCCGGTTTTGACAAGGACGAAGTAGAAATTGCATGGCTTACCGGACTTTTGCACGACGTCGGGCGGTTTGAACAACTTAGACGTTACGGCACGTTTGTCGATGCGCAGTCTATCGACCATGCCGAGTTCGGGGCGGATATTCTGTTTGGTGAAAATAAAATCAGAGACTATATTGACGACGATACTGAGGACATTCTCCTTGAAAAGGCAGTCCGCTGTCACAGCGCTTACCGTGTTCCCGAAACCTACACCGCGCGGGAAAGGAAATTTGCAGATCTACTGCGCGACGCGGATAAAATTGACATTTTAAAAGTAAATATTCTGTTCCCGCTTGAGGAAATCTATAACGTAACAACACAGGAGCTCAAAAACTGCACCGTCACGCCGGATGTCATGCAGGCATTTTACGAAGAACACGCCGTGCTGCGTGCACTCAAGAAAACGCCCGTGGATAACGTGGTCGGGCATATTTCGCTTGTATACGAGCTGGTCTATCCTGTAAGCACTAAAATCATGTGCGATCAGGGATATTTGGAAAAGCTGATGGATTTTCATTCGGAGCTTGCGGAAACAAACAGACAGTTTGAAGAAATACGCCAAAAAATGAGAAAATACGTAACCGAAAAAATAGAGAACATGAGTTCCTGGGCGACATAAAACGGAGGCGAAACATGGCACAAAATTCAAAAGCGAATCTGACAACACAGCCGCCTGCGCGCAGCTTATTTTTCTTTGCATTGCCCATGATTATCGGAAACCTGTTCCAGCAGTTTTACAACATGGCGGATTCCATCATCGTCGGTCAGTTTGTAGGAGAAGACGCGCTGGCGGCGGTGGGGGCGTCGTACTCGTTTACAACCGTATTTATTATGATTGCAATTGGCGGCGGCATCGGCGCGTCGGTGCTCACAAGCCAGTATTTGGGCGCGGACAAGCACAAAGAAATGAAAAGTTCCGTCTATACATTCCTGATTACCTTTGCTGTATTCAGTATTTTGTTATCTGTTTTGGGCTTTCTCATCAATCCTACGGTGCTCAAACTGCTAAAAACGCCCGACAATATCATGGACGAAGCAGTGCTATATTTGCAGATTTATTTTGCCGGACTGCCGTTTTTGTTTATGTACAATATCCTGTCCGCAAATTTCAATGCGCTCGGAAAATCAAAAATACCCCTTTACCTGCTGATTTTTTCTTCCATATTAAATATTGTCATGGATTTGTGGATGGTCGGCGGACTCGGGCTTGGCGTGAAAGGCGCAGCAATTGCGACCGTGATTGCACAGGGAATTGCGGCGATTGTTTCTTTTATCATATTGATGCGCCTGCTGGGAACTTATAAAGTTGAGGGAACCGTGGAAAAGTTTCGCAGCGACATGTTTGCAGTCGGTGTAAAGATTGCCATTCCTTCTATAATACAACAGTCAATTGTGAGCGTCGGAATGCTGCTCACACAGTCGGCAGTCAACAGGTTCGGCTCCTCTGCGCTTGCAGGGTATTCTGCGGGAATGCGGCTGGAGTCGCTTTGTATTGTGCCGATGATTGCGACGGGGAATGCGATGTCCACGTTTACGGCGCAAAATCTCGGTGCGGGAAAGCCGGAACGCGTTCGGCAGGGGTATCACGCGGCATATGGAATTATCATAGGCTTTGGCGCCGTATTGATTTTTATTTCGCAGCTTTTTTACAATCCGATTGTCTCGGCATTTTTGGACGCGGGAAGCTCGCAGAAGGCGTTTCAGACCGGAACGGACTATTTCCGGTTTATCGGACTATTCTTTTCGTTCTTGGGGTTCAAGGCGATAACGGACGGTATTTTAAGAGGCGCGGGAGATATTAAGGTTTATATGATTGCAAATCTTATCAATTTGGGCATTCGTGTGGCAGTGGCGCAGCTTTGCTCACCGATTTGGGGAATAGAACTGATATGGTACGCCGTGCCGATGGGGTGGGCGACCAACTATTTCATATCGTATCTTTGGTACCGCACGGGGAATTGGAAAAAAAGAAATCTGCTACAATAACAGTAGGGCGCGTAAGGAGACAAAACGCGCCCTGCTGTTGCAAGTTTGTAATCGAGCGCCTGCGCTCGATTTTGATATTTAATAGCAAATTGCAATAATGTAAAATGTGCGCCGGCACTCATCTTATTTACTGGATTTCAAGAGCCATATTGATAAACTCTTCTTTTGAGAGGTCAACGTCCATGCAGAACAGCTGACGCATTTGACCGTTTTTCTCCCATGTAAGGCTCATGCTGTCGGAGTAAGAGATTTCGGCTGCGCCGTAGGCGATGTTGAGCGTGCCTGCCTCAACCTGCGCCTGCTCCTCAGCGGTCGGCTTATAATCGGGCGTAACCCATTTGCTGCGTATTGCGTGGTAATAATAGGTGATTCCGTTTTTCTCAAAATGCTCCATGCTGTTATTATAAGCAGGAAGGATATGTCTTGGCAGAACTTCATAAAATACATCGTCAGAGCCGCTCCTGTAGCGTACCTGAACCGACTGGAAGCTGTCAATTGTGGTATTCTCCTCATTTTCATAGGTCATATCTTTGATTGTGATTCCTTTAAAGGTATAGCCGTTTGAAAAGCTTTGCGGAGCGTTTGTCGTTACGCCGGCACGGTTTTCCGCCGTTGCCAAATCCGTATATTTTGTATAGTCCGGACGTGCGCTTGAACTCGAATGAATCCCTGCTATGCCGCCCGATGCAACGGTGAGTGTTCCAAGCACCATCACTGCCGCGACTGTTGCGATAATTGCTTTTTTCATATTAAATTTTTTCATGTTTATACCCCTTTCTTTGATTGAAGAACATTGTTTTTTACGTTCTTCGGCGTCAAGCATCACCTTTTCAAATGCGATATCCGTATCTGCAGCACTTTGAAAATGCTCTGCCTGCTCTTGCAGACCGATTTTGATTTGATTGTCAAACTGATGGTTTTTCATGAGGCTCCTCCTATCTTGCCTGCGAATTTGAGCCTATGCTTAAATTCGCCCTGTAAAAAATTCATTTTTCACAGTTTCTTCCGGAAGTAATTGTTTCAACCGCCTTCTTGCCGTAAAAAGCCTTGATTTTACCGTGCCCTCACAGCAGTCCGCGATTTTGGCAATTTGTTTGGTTGTCAGTTCATTGTAGTAATAAAGGATTACTACCAGCCGAAGCTTGTAGTCAAGCTGTGTGACAGCCTGAAAAATCTCATTTTGCTGTTCTTTTTTCAGAAATGTATCCTCTGTAAGCGGATTGCAGTTTGCGTCGGCTTTGTCTAAAATGTTTTCGTCAGGGATTTCTGTCTTTTTTCTGTTTAAAAATGTCCATGCGGTTCTGTTTAGAATTTTGAACAGCCAGTATCGGAACATTGCATCTGATTTTAATTCCGCACAGTGTGTGAAAACCTTAACAAAAGTTTCCTGTGCAATGTCTTCTCCGTCCTGGGCATTCCCGCTGATAAGGCAGGCAGTGCGAAACACTGACGGTCTGTATTTTTCATAAATTTGTGCAAATGCATACCGGTCTCCGCGTTTCATCTGTGCAACCAGCAGTTCCTCTGTTTTGTCATTCATTAAAAGACTCCTTTTCCGCGCAAAGAGAGTTCTGAAATCAGCGCTTTTGATACATGTATCGTGTTGTTTTGTGATGCCATCTGTATATAAGAGTATTTTAAAATGGGTTTGGTTCATATTTGTCTGTATTTTTTGTAAATGAATTGCCAAAATTCAAAAATCCGATATAATAAATAATAACAGTATGACATTTGCAGACGCGAATTGCAAGGAAATACTATATTACAAAATTTAACAAAAGGAGCAATGAAAATGACAAACAAATATGCGGGAACACAGACGGAGAAAAACCTTGAGGCAGCTTTTGCAGGCGAGTCACAGGCGCGCAACAAGTATACATATTTTGCATCTGTTGCAAAGAAGGAAGGATATGAGCAGATTTCTTCTCTTTTCTTGAAGACAGCCGACAATGAGAAAGAGCATGCGAAGATGTGGTTTAAGGAACTTGCGGGCATCGGCAGCACGACAGATAATCTCGCCGCTGCGGCTGACGGCGAGAATTTTGAGTGGACCGACATGTATGAGGATTTTGCAAAGACAGCGGAGGCAGAAGGATTTCCTGAGCTTGCGGCAAAATTCAGAGCGGTTGGCGAGATTGAGAAACATCATGAGGAGCGTTATCGCGCGCTTTTGAAGAACATTGAGACGGCGGCTGTGTTTGAGAAGAGTGAAGTTAAGGTATGGGAATGCCGTAACTGCGGACATATCGTGGTGGGCACAAAGGCACCGGAAGTCTGTCCTGTCTGCAATCATCCACAGGCGTATTTTGAGGTTCATGCGGAGAATTATTAATATAATGATTAATGCGAAAAGAAACTTAGAATAAAAAGCAAACCGCTGCGCAAAAGAGAGTCACATAGCTCCCATTACCGCAGCGGTTTTAATTAAATTTAAGGACTAAAAACCACAATTTCTGTCGCATCCGTATATCCGATACTGTTCATATGCTTCTTAAACTTCTCCATTGTGGCGCTAAAGTTATTATAACTTTCCAATGCCTTTGAGAAGTTCTCCAACGCAAGTGCGTTGTCATTATCCTCAGCGGCATACCATGAATCACAGCCATATTTGTGGATGTTGTCATGGTACATTACCAAATTCTTGAATAATGAATTATCTATAATGCGCGAATCTGTCTGTGAAGATGCCCACTTTCCGAATTTACATCCCTTCGGGTTGTTCAGCTGCGTAATCTTTAAGTGTTCAAAATGCGCAAGGTTGTTATATATCCGCCACGTAAAAATTAAGTGGTCCACCATAAAGATATGCAGCCAGTCCTGCGTTGTAAGGTTTGAAAAACGGCGTGCCATATCGCTTCTTGCCGTGTCGATATAGCGGCTGATTTTGTACATATGTTTTCCGGTATTGAGACAATCCTCTCCAAGCATTGCATAGCTGTCTGCAATATCTTCCATTGATTTAACAAAAATATCCGTGACTTCCGACTGAGTGTTGACAGAATTGTAAATGCTGTTGACACTGTCATTGATTAAGTCCATCTGTTTTGTCATGGTGTTGAAATCGTTGACGGAGCGCTGTATCATCTCGTTGTTTTCATTAAGGTGCGTCGTTGTATTATTCACAAGCGTAATCAGCTCACTGATGCTGCCGCGCAGCTCATCGACATACTTTACAATGGTCTCGGCAGACTGCGATGTATTTTTGGAAAGATCCGTCATCTGATTTGCCACAACGGCGAAGCCCTTGCCGGATTCTCCCGCTCTTGCCGCCTCAATGGAAGCATTGAGTGCAAGCATGCTGCTTTGACTTGAAATCTTTTTAATCATGGCAATGATGCTGCTGATTTCCGTGATTTTATCATGGAAAAACTGTGCCTTATCATTAATACTGTTAACCTCCGCCGCAGAGCTTTCAACGGCGCGAATGCTTTCCGTAATATGTCCGATGCTTGTTTGTGATATTTTAACTGCACCTTCCGTTGTCTCTCTTATAAGGTTTGTCTCGTCGGAGATTCTGTTTAAGGATTCCTGAAGATTGCGGCTGGAATCATTCATATTTTGAATAGAGACATTTTGGGCGCTCACCTGATCAAGCATTTTCTTAATTGTGGCGCTGTCGCCAATGGACAGCATGGATTCGTTTAAACGCATAACAAAATTGTTGTTTGCGTTTAAAAAAGTATAAATAAGCTGATTTAACTTGTCGGCATACGCCTTATCGGTAAAGGAGGACGTGTCAATCGGCGTAAAATTGCCATTGATAACTGTGTCCATTGCCTGCATCATAAGCTGTTTGTCGTTGTCCGTATGAGTTGTGGTTTTCTTTTTAAGCATAGCACCCTCCTTAGTATCGTATACAATTATGAAAATTCTGAATATGAATTATATTTTAACATAAATGTAAGAAAGTAGCAACCATATGTCAAAAAATTCAGATAGAGATTTCTTGTGAAAAACAATTACATTATGTGGAAAATTGGATAAAAATTTAAAGTATATCCTATAAATTGTTGTAAAAATTTACAAAATATGATACGATAAAAACAAATATGCAGGATGAGCGATTACCGGAATGGAGGATTTTTATGAAACGAAAAGGGCTAAAGCTGATGCCGGTTCTTTTAATTATGGCGGCGGTACCGATGTTATTGATGTTTATTCTTGCTGTCAATGGCATTAAAGAGGCATGCGGAAGCATCACGGAAACGATGGTGCGTCATGAGTTGAGTGCGGCGCAGTACGCCTTTGAGGTATCCGTTGGAAACATGTCAGTAGGTACATATATGTATACAAACGGGAAATTCTATAAGGGCAGAAAAAACGTCAGCGATGAAACGCAGTTTTTTGATAATTTCAGTCATGAGGTAGACCTTCAGGTTTCTGTTTACTATGACAATGTGTGCGTTGCGACGAGTCTGATGGACAAGGATGGCGGCCGCCTGACAGGCATGGAAGCGGATGCGGACATCTATGAGCTTGTAGTGCAGCAGGGGCAGGATTACTACGCCGAGGATATTCACATTGATAACGGCGTATATTATGGAATGTACTGTCCGCTTTACCAATATAACAGTGATCAAATAATCGGTATGACTTTTGTGGGACTGCAGAAATCAACGATAAACAGTATTTATTTACAGCAGCTTTCGAAGAGTCTTGCCGTTCTTGCCGTTATATTCATAGTAGGAATTGTCATTGTCGTTATTATTGCAAAGCTGATTTCCAATGGAATTAAGGAAGCGGTGACGATGCTTAACCGGGTTGCGGACGGAGAGCTGAATGTTAAGGTAAAAGATAAGCTGCTTTCGCGTGCGGATGAGGTTGGCGACATTGCGATAGGAGTTGACAAGCTTGTCACGAATCTGACGGGAATTGTGTTGGAAATTAAAGGCGCCACGGATCGTTTTGAAGGCATATCGACAAACTTTTCCGAATCCTTTACGGAGATGAAGGAAAATATTGAAAACGTTGACCGTGCAGTGGAGGAAATGGCAAAAAGCTCTACACAGCAGGCGCAGGATACATCCAGTGTGGGCAATGAAGTGCAGAGAATGGGTGATGCCATAGATACAACCGCGCAAAACGTGGATACGCTTGTAGGAAATGCCGAAAAAATGCGGCAATACAACATGAGCGCTGATGAAACGCTTATGGAGCTGATTAAGATAAGCGACGAGACAAAGAATGCCTTTGGTATCGTGTACGAACAGACAAATATGACAAATAAATCAGCGCAGGATATTCATTCGGCGGCGGATGTGATTACGGATATTGCGGATCAGACAAATCTTCTCTCACTCAATGCGAGCATTGAAGCGGCGCGTGCCGGAGAGCATGGAAAAGGCTTTGCGGTGGTTGCCGATGAAATTCGGAAGCTTGCAGAGCAGTCCGCAGAGTCGGCAAGTCAAATTACGGAAATTATAGAGCTGCTGATTACAAATTCCAACACAACGGTTGACACGATGAAAAATGTCACGGAGGTCATTGACCGTCAAAATGAAGGACTGGGCAGGACCAAGGATGTATTCGGCGATTTGAATTCGGAAATCGGAGAGGTCCGGAAGGCTGTTGACAATATTAAAACAGAGATGGGCACATTGAACCATCTGAAAGAAAATGTGCTGACATCCGTTCAGAGTCTTGCGGCGATTGCGGAGCAGAATGCGGCGAGTACCCAGGAAACTTCTGCGGCAATGCAGGAGATTGGCAGCATTGTAAACGTATGTTCGGCTGGCGTTGACGGAATTGTCGAGACGTCGGAAAGTCTTGACAACAGTATGAAGGTGTTTACAATGGATGATGTGAGGTAGCAGTTCAGCCCAGGACTTTGCACTACACTGCAAAGTCCGCAAGAATGCATAGTGGTTGAGATTCGGACAAAAATCTTGTATAAGCTATTGATTTCTGTCATCAAATAGGATTTAATATAATTAATATTATTTTATATAAAGGAAGGGGTATAAAATCAATGAACAATTTTGGTGAAGCAGGTAGCGCAGAAGTCGCAATTATTCCGAAGGGAACCGTCATAAACGGTAATATCGAAATTGACGGAAAGCTTGATATGCACGGAGCGATTTATGGAAATATCGTTTCAAATGACCGTGTTAATATAACAGGAACCGTGACGGGCGATATTAAGGCGAATGACCTCTACACAAAGGATTCCTTTATTGAGGGAAAAATTGAGTGTGTTCAGGGTGCGGTTGTGCGAGACAACACGGTAATACTTGGCGACATTTTTGCGGACAGCCTTGAAGTGGACGGCGCAATTCAGGGGAAACTCGATGTGAAGGGATGCGTGACAGTGGGAGAAACCGCGATTGTTGACAGCGACATCCGGGCAAAGGCGATACAGGTAAGCAACGGTGCGGCAATCAACGGTCTTTGTTCACTCTGCTATGCGGAGATAAATATGGATGACATCTTTCCGGTAACAGAGCAGAAGGCGGAGACACAGGAAGAAGAAGCAGAGAAGCCCAAGGCAGTTGCGAAGCCTAAGGCAACTGCAAAAGCAAAGAAATAGGGAAGGCTGATACAAATGGAAAAGCAGGATATTCTTGATTTTGCCAATATGGTGTTCAGCATGGAATATGGCAGTATTGATTTTGAGGAGCTTTATCCAAAAGCTTATGCAAAGGAATGCTGCCATTTTCCTGTTCATCATACCGTTGAGGAAGACGGAAAAATCAGGGCGCTGTTAGATGTTTATCCGGTGACACTCAGGCTCAGTGGGACCGAAATGAGCATTCGGGCAGCATATATTGGAACGGTTGCAGTTCATCCAAGACATAGGGGAAAAGGCTACATGACGCAGTTGATGGAAAGGGCGGAGCGTGATGCAAGAGATCAGGGCTTTGATTTGATGCTTGTGGATGGAGATCGGCACAGATACCGCAGCTATGGATTTGAAAAGGCAGGCATAAAGTGCAGTTTCAATGTGCGTCTTGGCAATATATGGAACCGTTGCAGGGAGCTGTACCCGCAGGAAATGCTTTGTGCGCCGCAGTACGGTTTTGAGGAGATTGACGGGGAGAGTGCATATCTTCCTGTTTTGTTTGCATTGTATCAAAGGCGCAATGTTACGGCAAGAACCAAGGAGAACTTTTTTCCGTGTCTGAAAAGCAATCTTGCAGTGACATATGCCGTATTGGAGGACGGGCATCCGGCAGGGTATATTAATCTGTCGGGAGACGAGAAAAATATATTGGAATTTGAACTGAAGGACAGCGCATTTATACCGAGAATGATATGTGATTTTATGGAGGGAATGGGACTGAACGAGTTGGGGGTATCAGTCGGTATGGATGAAACGGAAAAACTCGAACAGTTAGAAGGTGCAAGTGACTATTACAACCTGTCCATGTCACATCAGATGAAGCTCCTTCAACCGGAGAAGGTATTGGAGTTTTTGGCTGCATGGCGCGGGAAATATGACACGCGTGTCATAAATGCAGAAGAAATAAATAAGCTGTGGAGGGAGCTGGAGGCGGACGATATGGAGAAGGTCAGCCTTTTGACAACCTGTCATTGCTATATGGAATTGCAAAAGGGAGAAAACAGTCGTCTGAAGGGGATTCCCGCCGAGTGGCTTCCGCTTCCGTTTTTCCTTCCGGATGGGGATGCGTTTTAAAGATACGCATTAATGTGTAAATAGAAGTTAATTTGTGCAACAGAGCAAGAGAGCCTGTGATTTGCGCGTGCTGCTTTCTCAAGTATGAAATGTGTGGGGAAAAGAGAAATGCGGTTTGCTTTAGATGAAAGAGATGAAGTAAAGCAGGCACACAGGGCACAAATGAAGGGATAAAGTGTCTGTTTGCTGTCCGAATTCTATAGTAGATTAACATAATGTAAATAGTATGTATATAGGACTAAAGTACCAAAATTGCAATTTTTGAAAATACATTTCATGATAAAAGGGGCTGTTTTCAGCCCCTTAATCCATATATTTCCATGTATACATATTGATGCTCCGGCATTTCGGACACTGTACATTGTACTGGTCGAAAATGAACATTTTTATCTTGTCTTCACCGACATTTGTCGTGACAATACGGCTTTGACCGCATTTGCATAAAAATAAAATTTTACGGTTCAGGCGCACGGCAAGACTTTCTCCGCGCAGGGAAAGCGCTTTTTCAATGTACCGCAGCTGTTCGTCATTGTGTACGCCGCACTCCTCAAGCGCCCATTTATATTCGTCTCTGATAATATGCAAGGCATCAGAGGGAATAGAAGAATAATGCTGTTCTAACTTTTCTTCCGTAAACATATTGTTACCTCTTTTCCTTTTTAATGTTGGTTTTATGTAAACACATAGATAATACGACTCAAATTCATTATAACACAACTCATCAAAATAATAAACAGATAAAAAATACAAAAATTTTAAATTTTTTGTATAAATATACAATTTTCTGAAAATTAACACAATAGCAACACAAAACCATAAAAGAATAAGCAGTGGATGTCGATATATACTATAAGTCCTCTTCCGATACTTTTTGGAAGGAACGGATACGGCAGAGAATTCATTTTAAAAACGGAATTTTGACACTACGAGGTAGTTTTCACACGGAGGTGAAAAGAATGAATAGGAGGCGTGAGCTGACCCTGCAGAGGCTCGCGCGTATCGGTGCTTTGCCGGCTTCGGAACATGTAGTTCAGGCGGAAAAACCGGAAACTGTTTCTAAATTAAAGCCTGTCGGAACACTTTCAATTGAAGCCGTGCTTGGCATTTATATGATGCGGCAAAAAGGTGTGTATGCTCAATTTGAGCACGACTTGCGCACACAGCAGGATTCTTACATCAGCACATCAAAGGACCCCAAACAGCATCTTTCCCAACAGATGGCGGAGTATATGGCAGCCATCGAGGAGAGTCAGCTTGCAAGCGCGCGTGCGGGAGTTTCCTACGACAAGTCATCTGCTGAGCTTGACAAAGAAAATCAGGAAAAAGCCGAAAAGGTGCTAAAAACCGACAAAAGCGCCAAATATCAGTTAGAGCATTATAAGAAAAAACAGGAAGCTCCGTCATCTGTCTATGACAAAATTGACGAAAACCGCTGTCCGGGATTTCTGCTCTACTCGTACGATAAAAACGGCGTACATAGCGTACTGGGAGAAAATATAAGTCCCGGCAGTTATGGCGGACGCATTACAGGCGGAGGCTTTGTCAGCAAGGCATAAAAGAAGTGTTTTATTCAACCACGAAATAAAACACTTCTTTTTTTGTTGCTTATTTATTCCGTCTCACGCAGCCGTTCCACAACACTGCGTTTCGTTGTCTGTCCGTATAAAACCGTGGGTACGAACCAGCCTAAGAGGACAAAGACGGGCACGACCGCCAAAATCGGTGTAACCGAAAAGTGCGCGCTGAAGAACCAAAACATATTCTCCATTAGATTCCCCGCTAACGGGTTTAAGACAAGCGCGAGCACAAACGATGCGCCAACCGAGCCGACGGCATAGAACAGACCTTCGTAAATCAGCATCCGCTTTAGCTGCCTGTTTGTCATGCCGACTGCCTGAAGAACTGCAAATTCCCGAAGCCTTGCGAGAATGCTTGTCATAATTGCGTTAAAGAAATTCAGAATGCCGACAAGTCCGACAATTGCGCAGAGCACGCCGCCAAGCAGCAGGAACATATTTTGGAATTGGCGGAAATCATTGCGCGTGGTTTCTTTGCTCTCGTACATCA
>ERZ808028.1582-NODE-1582-length-13157-cov-4.190902_pt1 | contig 13157 bp, 11 predicted proteins | sample MGYA00380184_ERZ808028 | MGnify/ENA primary metagenome ERZ808028 (study PRJEB31490, sample SAMN06133397) | mouse gut metagenome | isolation source: J8_1 | host: mice | place: China: Chengdu | collected 2015-05 ...
CTCCCCAGTTTATCTCTAGCACAATATATTTTATCAGGAAACAACAACATGATACTCATAGAGCCTTTAATCATATTCTGGGCGTGCTGAATACCTTTCACAATATCATCTTCTTGGTTAATTAAAGCAGCAACCATTTCTGTTGGGTTAATCACACCCCCACTCATTTCTAAAAAGTGCGTTTTCCCTTGGTCGAAACAATATTGACGCAACTCATCGATATTGTTAATACGACCGATTGTCGTGATCGCAAAAGAACCTAAATGTGAATTAACTAATAAAGGCTGAGCTTCACTATCTGAAATACAGCCCACTCCGATATTTCCTACAAACTGATCTAAATCAGTATCAAACTTTGTTCTAAAAGGTGAATTTTCAATATTGTGAATCGAGCGTACAAATCCCCTTTCACCGTAAACAGCCATTCCACCTCGTCTTGTTCCTAAGTGCGAATGGTAATCTGTTCCAAAAAATAAATCCATGACACAATCTTCTTTTGAGGCTACACCAAAAAAACCACTCATACTATCTCCTCACTTTCGTGTAATTTTACAGTCCTATTTTAGTGGATTTGTTTCATAAAGTCTATGATTTTTTCACAATTGTTGAAATAAAAACGTTTACAAAAAAAGACTTGAGGAATTATCTTTCCTTCAAGCCTTCTATAAATGTCTTTTTTCTTAACATTTCAATCTCTAATTCATACGGTGCTTGTTCATTAACGTAAGGTGTTTCAAGGATTTTAGGCACATCATCTAATAAAGGATGATGGACAATTTTGGCAATCGTATCAAAACCAATGTAACCATATCCGATATTTTCATGTCTATCCTTATGAGCACCTCTTGGATTCTTCGAGTCATTGATATGCACCACCAGGATTTTATCTAACCCTATTTTTTCATCAATTTCCTTTAAAATAGCATCAAAATCGTTCAAATCATACCCGGCATCATGTAAATGGCATGTATCTAAACAAATACCTACATGGTTAGGATATTTTAAACCGGCTAGAATTTGCTGAATTTCATCGAAGCTTCGTCCTACTTCCGAACCTTTACCTGCCATGGTTTCCAAAGCAATTTTGACAGTCATATTTTCTTTAATGACCTTGTTTAACCCTTCAATAATCTTCTCAATTCCGATTTCAGCCCCGGCCTTAACATGACTTCCGGGATGTAAAACTAAACGTGTCATTTCCAATGCTTCGCATCGTTCTATTTCTTGCGCAAAAAAATCAACAGCTAATTGATATGTTTCCGGTTTAACACTATTGGCTAAATTGATAATATATGGGGCATGCACAACAACATCACTAGGTTTAATTCCCGCTTCTTTCATTAAAGCAAAAGCTTCTTCTTTACGTAAAGCCGATACAGGTTTTCTAAATGTATTTTGAGGTGCACCCGTATAAAACATGAAGGTATTGGCTTTGTAGCTCACTGCTTCTTTAACAGAGCCTAGCAACATTTCTTTACCATTCATCGAAACATGACTTCCAATCTTCAACATTTTATTCTTCTCCTCTTAAGATTTTTGACCGTTCAGCCTGAGCCTTCTTAGCTCTTTCTTTTTTCTGACGGCGAATATCTGCCTGAATAATCGCCCGCTTTTGTTTTCTGACTAATTGCTGAACTTCTCTTTGTCTTTTCTTTTTATAACCCGGCTTAACTTTGCTTGGTTTACGCACAATTTTTTGAATTTCATTCTCTAAAGCCGATGTTTGACGTTCACGGTTTTTACGACGTTCCCTTTGTCCGATATCTGTCAAAACACCGTTTTTGATTTCCATGTTTTTAAAGTCGATGCCTCTTGTTTCTAGAGCTTTGATAACTTTTTCGTCTTTGGTATCATATAAGCTATAACAAAGTCCGGTGTATTTACCTCGCCCTGTTCTTCCGGAACGGTGAATATAGAAATCCAATTCGCTAGGAAAGCCCATATTGATAATATGACTTGCCCCATCAATATCTAAACCACGAGCCGCAATATCTGTTGCGACAATGTACTGAAAATCATTATTTCTAATTCGGCGCATCATACTGCGTCTTTCACGAGGTTCTAAATCTCCGTGAATTTCACCGACTTTCATACCTGAATCATATAGTTTTTTAGCAGTTAGGCTAGCCTCTTTTCTTGTGTTACAGAAAATCAAACATAAATAAGGGTCTAATTGGTCAATCAGTGAAGTTAAAACATCAAAACGCTCTTGATGTCTAGTCCAGACTAATATATGTTCGACATTATCAACTGAAGCTTTTTTCGCATCAATCTCGACAATTTCCGGAGATGACATATATTTTCTTAAGAATGGTCTTAAGTTTTGCGGAATGGTTGCACTAAACACTAACATCTGTAAATTATCTTTCATTTTACCCGCAACCGCATCAATATCTTCTAAATATCCCAAATCTAATGTCATATCAGCTTCATCTACCACAAAGACATCGGCAGTTGTAATCTTTAGAGCTTGTTGCTCGATAGATATATCGCGAATACGTCCGGGTGTCCCGATAACAATTTGCGGTTGGGTTGTCAATTTAGCGATAGCCTTTTGCCGATCTTTGCCCCCTATCATTAAAGCACAAGTTAAACGTGGCTCATATTTCATAAATAAACGAACATGGTCATAAATTTGTCCGGCTAATTCACGTGTTGGCGCTGTAATGACGACTTGAACGCAGGCATCATCTAATCTAATATTTTCAATTAAAGGTATTAAAAAGGCATGCGTTTTACCGGTTCCTGTCTGAGAAATACCGATGACATCTCTTTTCTTTTTGATTAAAGGCATAACCGCCTCTTGAATAGGTGTTGCCTTCTCAAAGTGCATTTGTTCAATCACTTGTGTTACAAACGGTTTTAAATTCATATGTTCAAACTTTTTCATAAGTCACTTCCTTTCTTCATTTCTTGGCTATTATACACTATTTTTTAAATAATTTCAAATCCCTCACACAATAAAAATTGAAGCATATCATAAAGTATAGGAGGTTTTATTTATGAATAGATATCCAAATTACCCATATCCTGAAAATAACTTTTATGAGGCACCTAGTTACCCTACTTATTACTATCAGCCAATCGTCCCATCACAACCACAGCTATTTTTAAAACAGCAAATGACTAAACCAAAATTAGCCTCAACACTAAGAGCCGCTCAAAAAGGCATAACCACAGCTACTAGAATTATTCCTTTAGTTTATCAAATTCAGCCGGTCTTAGCCAATGCCAAAACTGTTTTTAAAGTTGCTCAAGCTATGAAAAGTATCAATAGTACAACGAATGATGAACCCATCGACAATGAGCCTATAGATATAAAACCCATAGAGAATACAACTGAAAATCCTAATACAATTCCTAAACCTTACCTTCCTTAACCAAAAAAATGTGGTATAATAAGGTTGAGGTGATTAGCAATGAAAGTATTTCCGGTCATTCCCCGCGGTTATTGTAAAGGTGTTGTCAAAGCCATTGCCTTAGCTAAAAAGAGTTTGACACTATATCCAGATGAACCTATCTATATTTTAGGTATGATTGTGCATAATCAATATATTGTGAATGCTTTAGAACAGCTAGGCATTCATACAATCGACAAGAAAGGGAAAACTCGTTTAGAGTTATTAGATGAAATTGACAAAGGTGTTGTTTTGATTACAGCCCATGGTGTTGGCGATGAAGTCTATCAGAAAGCTCGAGAAAAAGGCTTAAAGATTGTCGATGCAACTTGTGAAGACGTGATTAAAACCCATGATTTGATTAAAGAAAAAATTGCCCAAGGTCAAGAAGTGCTCTACATCGGTAAGCAAGGACACCCCGAAGCAGAAGGAACTTTAGCGATTGACGACAAGCATATTCACTTAATTCAAAACCAAGCCGATATTGATAGACTCATTGATAAAAACTTAAATTATGTTATCACAAATCAAACAACCATGAGTTTATGGGATATTTTCGATTTATGCGAATACGCCTATAAAACATTACCTCATCTTGAGATTGTGAAAGAAACTTGTACAGCTACTAAAATTCGCCAAAAAGCCATTAGTCAATTACCCGAAGATATTGATTTAGTCATTATTGTCGGTGATCCTCATAGCAACAATACAACTAGATTAGCTGAAATTGCCAAGCAAAAGGCTCATAAAGAAGTCATCATGATTGAAAGCTTACAAGAGCTTGATTTAAGTATGCTACAAGGAAAACAACATATTGCAGTTAGCTCCGGGGCATCTACCCCTACTTATCTTACCGAGCAAGTTATCAACTTTTTAAAAGCGTATAACAGTAACCAAAGCGAAAGCCTACCTGTCATTGACTATCAACATATTTTAGATTAGATTTAAAAACGTGTCTTAAAAACTAAGACACGTTATTTTTGTTGCATTTAACCACGATGTTCTTGCATATAAGCTTCGATTTCTTCGGTTGTTCGCATAATATCCTGAGATAAGACCCTACAACCATCTTCCGTAATCAACAAATCATCTTCAATACGGATACCGATAGCCTCTTCTTCGATATACAACCCAGGTTCATTAGAAATAATCGCACCAGGTCGCAATTTCGCATTAGAAGCGATTGTAACATCATGTACATCTAAACCCAAATGATGACTGACACCATGCATATAATATTTCGCTAGCTCTTCCGGTTTTTCAATCAATCCAATCTCGATTAAACCGTTAGCTAGTACTTCTTTACAGATTTTATTTAAGTCAAAAGGTGTTAAGCCCGGTCTTGCCTCATCTCTAACCCTCTGATTAGCCTTTAGAACAATATCATAAATCTGTTTTTGTCTAGGGGTAAATTTTCCATTAGCCGGATATGTTCTGGTAATATCGGAACAATACCCCTCGTACATAGCTCCTAAATCTAAAAGAATTAAATCTCCATCATGAATCATATCGCGATTAGTTCCGTAATGCAACATCGTTCCATTATAGCCGGCACCGGCAATCGTCGGGAAAGACGGTTTAATAGAACCTTGGTATTTGATTGAATATTCATAAGTGGCCTGCACTTGATACTCATATAATCCTGGTTTTAACACTTTCAAGACTTCATTTAAACCGTTTTTAGTCATCTCAATTGCTTTTTCAACCTTAGCAATTTCATCAGAATCCTTCTGCATTCTTAATGTACCGATAATAGAATATAAATTTTTGATTTCTATTGTCGGAAAATGGGTGCGATACTCTTGGGCTTTTCTAATATTTAACCCTTTATTTTGAGATAAGTTAAATTCATTTTGTAAAAAATACATTTTTTCAATACAACGACGATTGATATTCAAAAGAATTTCATTATCCAAACTTTCCATGAACTTAATGTTGTCAATCTGAGATTTCGCTTTCGCTTCCTTGACACTCATACGTTTCCCCATCCATTTTTCAACAGTTGGATCCGGTTTTTCAATGAATAATTGTACCTCAACGCCTTCATTTCTCTTGACTAAAAGCAATGCCATATTTTCACGATCAATACCTGTTAGATAAAAGAAATCTCGTGAAACCGGTGAATCGGCATAAATAACCGCTAATGATTCATTGTCCATAGCATCAATAACTTGTTGTCTTCTTTTGTTGTACATAAGTAACCCTCCCTTTAATAAATTTGAAAATAATCTTTTTCATCAGCTTGAACACATCGAAACTGATATTGTTTCGTTAATATTTCCGCTAAATCTTCCTTGAAAAAAGCTTCGATAAAATGTGGTACTTCAATAACTGCCCCTTGTTTTCTTAGAATAATGTCCATGGCGTGCGTATAAGTCAAATCACCTGTCAAATAGACATCTGATTTATCTAAAACCTCATTGATAAAATCATGTCCGGCTCCGGCACACATACTGATTTTTTGAATTCCATTTGGCAAATGCCCGACAACTCTAAGATGAGCTAACCCAAATGTCTGTTTAACTTTTTCCATAAAATCAAGTGGTTGAGAAGCTTGGTTTAAAATTCCGAAGCCAACAAATTCCAAAGCTTCAATATTCTTACACCCTAACTTCTTTAATAACTGTAAATTCATACGGGCTTTATCATAATTTGTATGCATGGCATAAACCGTGATATGATGGCTTAAAATAGCCTCAATATTCTGACCGAAGGTTGTTTCTAAATCAATCGTATTAAAGCGATTAAATAGAAATGGGTGATGACTGATGATTAAATTACAGTTGGTTTCGATGGCTTGTTTAATCGTGTAGGCATCAACATTTAAACATAAAAGAATTCCTTGTAATTCATGATGAACATTACCTATCTGCAAGCCGGAATGATCCCAATCTTCAGCCAAATTTAAAGGAACGATAGCTTCTAAATCATCAAGTACATCTTTAATCTTCATTCAGCACCTCCAAAATCCAACAGTATTCTTGCTTAACAAGCGGATATTTTTCATGCTCCTTGGTAATACCTCTAAGTATTTTTTCATGCACACGCTTTTGCCACTGCCATTTTTTAATAAAAGCTTCACTTTTACTTTCTAATAAATATTTACCAAAATACAATTCTTTACTAGAAAGATGCTGTTCACCTTTTTGAGCGACGATAATTTCATAATAATGCTTAGTATCTTCTACAATATCTTCATCGACAATTTGCCAACCATGACTTGTCAACCAGCTTCTCACTAACGGTTCATTAACATTAGCTTCAATAACCAAAGTATTGATATGTGCTTTTTCTAAATCTGCTTCAAGAATATCACAAATCAGATTGCCACCCATTCCACAGATACTTACAATATCTAGACTTTCTTCTATAATCGGTGCTAAGCCATTCCCTTTTTTTACAGAAATTTTATCTTCGGTATGAGATAATTGAACTGTTGAAAGACAAGCCTGTAATGGTCCGTCTGCAATATCACAGGCTATAGCTTGAGATACAATATCTTCCAAAACTAGAAAAACAGGCAGATAACCATGATCACTACCGATATCTGCCATTGTTTTATGAAGACTGTATTTTGCAATGATTGAAGCAATCGCATCTAAGCGTTTGGATAATCTCATTATTTATCTAAAAAATCTTTTAAACGTTTAGAGCGAGATGGGTGCTTTAATTTACGGAGTGCCTTTGCCTCAATTTGACGGATACGCTCACGAGTGACATTAAATTCCTTACCAACTTCTTCTAGTGTGCGTGTACGACCGTCATCTAAACCGAAACGCAAACGCAACACTTTTTCTTCTCGGTCAGTTAATTCTAAAAGAACTTCGTTTAATTCATCTTTTAAAAGCTCATTAGCTGCATAATCATCCGGACTCATGGCTTGTTCATCTTCAATGAAATCACCTAAGTGAGAATCATCTTCTTCACCGATTGGTGTTTCCAAAGATACCGGTTCTAAGGAAATTTTCTGAATTTCACGGACTTTTTCAGGCGTCATTCCCGGCATACGATCCGCAATTTCCTCAGCGGTAGGTTCACGTCCTAACTCTTGAATCAATTGACGTTGGATACGTGTCAATTTATTGATTGTTTCAACCATATGTACCGGAATACGAATTGTACGTGCCTGATCGGCAATAGCACGTGTAATCGCTTGACGAATCCACCAAGTCGCATATGTAGAAAATTTAAAGCCCTTTTCATAGTCAAACTTTTCTACAGCCTTAATGAGTCCCATATTCCCTTCTTGAATTAAATCCAAAAACAGCATCCCACGTCCGACATAGCGTTTGGCAATTGAAACGACTAAACGCAAGTTAGCAGCCGCCAAACGTTTTTTGGCTTCTTCATCGCCTTCTAAAATACGTTTAGCTAAAACGATTTCTTCTTCATGATTCAACAACTCAACTGTCCCAATCTCTTTCAAATACATCTTAACAGGATCGTTGATTTTGACATTGCTACCTAAACTATTGTCATCATAATTATCGTGACTATACATATTAAATGTATCACCGGTATACATATCAAAATCTTCAACGAAATCTAAGTCAGTATTGTCATCGATTGAAAGTCCATCTAAATCATCGTCTAAGCCTAAGTCAATTTCTCCTAGGTCAGTCAAATCAATACTGTCGGCTTCAATCTCATCTAAGACATCATCTCGAATTTCTATTTTTTTATCAGTGATGTAATTCAACAATTCATCGGCACTGGAATCATCTAATTCATATTTACTCATCAATTCATCGATGTCTTCTTGTGTGATAAATCCGACCTTTAGATTTTTTTCATCAACTATCTTCGTTAGACTTTCAATTGAAACAGCTTCTACTTTCTTATTTTTTTTCTTCTCCATGCAATGACTCCTTTCTTTTACTTACATTGCAATTCAATCATTTTCATCGCTAATTCCGATTTTTTATTCTCATCTAGCTCAACAGCCATTTGGGCTTTTAAATCATCAATTTGAAGTTTGATCGAATACTTCTTGATGGTCATAATATAATCGTCTATCACCTTGCGAGTGCTATCTTTAGGTAATGTCAATTCGCTAATTTCAAACAGCGTCGAAACTAAAGTTTCATCACTTCCGATAAAATCAACTAAAGCCGCTATATCTAAAGCTCCTTGATAATGGTGATAATAATCAGTGATATAATTAGCTAGTAATCTGTATTTATCATCATACAAAAAACCTAATTCACTTTCATACCTTGTTGCGACATTTCTATCTAACAGCATATAGTATAATAAGCCTGCTTCTGACATTGCATATTTATTATGTGGCTGTTTAGGACGATGATGAGAGATAATTGGCATTTTCTCTTTTTTTTGAATATTATTTTTCAAACCGGAAACACGTTTAAAAATAATATCTCGACTAAAACCTGATTTAACGGAAACTAAATCAATGTAGTAATCTAAATCAATGGCATCTTCAACCTGACATAAAAGCTTAGCGATTTTTTCTAAATAACTTCTTCGCTCTTCATAGTTATCTTTATGTATCTTTTCATATTCATCATTTATTTTAAATTCCAAAACTGAAATGTGTTTATTTAAAGCGTTGATTAAAGCTTCTTGTCCAAAATTCTCTAAAAGCTCATCAGGATCCATTCCTTGTGGCAAGCAAATGATTCTGACTTTGAATCCTGCACCTAATAGAACCTGACTTGCCTTGCCCATAGCATCAAGACCTGGACGATCGCCGTCTAAACACAAATAAATGGTATCTGTCACTTTTCTTAAAAGCGTTAAATGCGATTTAGTCAGTGCGGTTCCCATTAAAGCGACCGCATTTTCAAGCCCTGCCCGATACAAAGCAATAACATCCATAAAGCCTTCTAAAAGATAGACAAATCCTACTTTTTTAATGGCACTTTTACTTTGCGCATAATGATATAACATATCACCTTTAGTAAAAATCTCGGACTCAGGTGAGTTCATATATTTAGCTTGTTGCTCATCAGGCAAATAAATACGCCCTGAAAAACCGATAACCTGCCCATTACTATCCCATAAAGGAAAAACGATACGTTCCTTAAATCTATCATAATAACCGCTTCTTCCTTCAACCACTAAACCTGAGCGTGCCATATCCAGCGGACTGAAATTAAGTTGCGTAAAAGCTTTTTTTAAGGAATCATCGTTTGGGGCATAGCCAATTTGAAACTCCTTAATAATGCGCTCATCTAAATGTCTTTTAAGCAAGTAATCTCTTGCCTTCAAAGCCGGTTTGGTATCTAAGAATAGCTGATAGATTTTACTTGCTTCAGAATGCATCTGATACAAAGGCACAAGCTTATCATCTATCTTTTTTTCTTGTTGATAGCTATTTAATTCAGGGACATCAATCCCTGCCATTTCGGCACACATCTTAACAGCCTCAATATATGAAATCTTTAAATAATCTTTCAAAAATGTGAAAACATTCCCACCTGCATTACAGACAAAGCATTTATATATCTGTAACTCTTGAGAAACAGACATCGAGGGATTTTTGTCATCATGAAACGGACAAACCGCCCAATACCCTTTCCCTTTTTTATGTAAAGGCAAATAATTGCCGATGACATCAACGATATCTACACTTGAACGAATCTGTTGAAGTTTCTCCTCTGATAATCTCGGCATTTTCGTTCACCTCACTAAAAACTTACTTTACTACTTAAATAACTTTCTAAATCGGCAATAGCCATACGCACCTGTTCCATTGAATCACGTTCACGAACAGTTACACACTGATCTTCTAATGTATCAAAATCAATTGTGATACAATATGGTGTACCGATTGCATCTTGACGGCGATAACGTTTACCGATATTACCGGCTTCGTCAAATTCCACATTAAAATGTTTGGCTAGTTTAGCATAAACTTCTCTAGCTGTTTCACTTTGTTTTTTAGTTAATGGTAAGATAGCTGCTTTAACCGGTGCAATTGAAGGATGCAGATGCATCACGATACGTGTATCTTTTTCATTGATTTGTTCTTCATCATAAGCATCGTTCATGATTGCTAAGAACAAGCGTTCAACCCCAACTGAAGGTTCCACAACATAAGGAACATATTTTTCATTTGTTTCAGGATCTAAATAGTCCATATTTTTCTTTGAATAAGCGATATGGCGATTCAAATCGTAGTCTGTACGATCGGCAATTCCCCATAATTCGCCCCAACCAAAGCTATACAAGAACTCAATATCACTTGTCGCTTTAGAGTAGAAAGATAACTCTTCTTTACTATGATCTCTAAAACGTAAATTTTCTTCTTTTAAACCTAAAGAAAGTAAGAAATCCATACAATATTTTTTCCAATACGCAAACCACTCTAAATCCGTATCCGGTTTACAGAAGAATTCTAATTCCATCTGTTCAAATTCACGTGTTCTGAAAATGAAATTACCCGGTGTAATTTCATTTCTGAATGACTTACCGATCTGTCCGATTCCAAAAGGAACTTTTTTACGTGTCGTTCTTTGAATATTTTTAAAGTTGACAAAAATACCCTGCGCTGTTTCCGGACGTAAATAAACAACGCTCTTAGCATCTTCGACAACCCCCATACTTGTTTTAAACATCAATTGGAATTGTCTGATATCTGTGAAATTTTCACTACCACAATTTGGGCATTTAATATGATGCTCTTGAATGAAAGATGTCAGTTGTTCATTTGTCCAACCGTCGCAATGTTCTTCCGGATAAGCATCTTCAATCAATTTATCAGCACGATGACGTGTTTTACAATCACGACAATCCATCAAAGGATCAGAGAATCCACCGACATGTCCGGTTGCTTCCCAAACACGTGGATTCATTAAAATAGCCGAATCCAATCCGACATTATAAGGTGATTCTTGAATAAATTTCTTCCACCATGCACGTTTAATATTGTTTTTCATTTCAACACCTAAAGGACCGTAATCCCATGTATTAGCTAAGCCGTCATAGATTTCAGAACCTTGATAAACATAGCCTGTACTTCTCGCGTGCGAAACAATTTTTTCCATATCTTTACTTGCCATTACTACCTCTCCCTTCATGAATAAAAAAGGATACCTACCCTCTAGGCATCCTATCTTGTTACTATGTAAAAAAGCAACAGTGCCTATCGTTATTTGTCACTTTTTTCGCTCCTTTACGCACACATAAATATACCCTTATCGTATAATTTTGTCAACCAACGATAAGGGTATAACTTTATATAAACTTTCTGCTTTCTAAACGAATTGGGCAGTATTCCTCAAGAAAATTCTCCATAATCTCACGACACGTAACCAGTGTCCCTTCATCTGCATCAATAACATCTATTTCTTCAATGCCTAAACGATTCACATATCTGATAACTCTTAAAACGTTTGGCGCATAAAACGGATCTTTTTCTTTAACGTGGGCAAGGCACACAAAGCCCCCATCAACAATACTTAATGAAACGATTTGATGCGTATCATCACAAAAAATACAATGATCGACCATCATCGCACTACCACAATCTTTTAAAATAAAGGCAATCGCAAACAGATAGACTAATAAAGGCGGATAGCCTTCGTTTAAGCGTTTGAATGCCTGCATCATAAAATCAGAATGTTTAAGACTAGGCTGATTTTCTTCTATTCCTCGATAATAATACTCGGCAATCAACGTTGCACAAGCTGTTGATTGAAGATTTTCATGAAGATAACGAAATTCATCAAGAGCAACTGCTCTAATGAGCCTCGATAAACCTTGTCGCAAGAAAAGTGTGAATTCACTATACATTAAAGGTTGACAAGCTGAAGCATTTTTGCTTTTAGGTTTACGTAAACCCGTAGCAATCACCGAAAGCTTACCGTACTCCTCAAAATAAATCGTTAAAATGCAATCATTTTCTTTATACGGCAAAACCTTCAATACAATTCCTTTGGCAACAACCTCTTCTTTCATCAATAATCTTCCTCGTTATAACCGAATTCTTTCAAATACTTTTGCTTATTACGCCAATTATTTTCCACACGCACGAACAGCTCTAAAGAAACCGGTTGATTCAAATAACGTTTCATCTCACGGCGAGCTGCTTCTCTAATCTTCTTAATCATACTTCCCTGCTTGCCGACCAATATCCCTTTTTGGCTATTGCGGTCCACAATAATTGTCGCAATAATTTCAACCCCATACTTATCTTCTTGCATTCTTTCAATGACGATGGCTACTGAATGAGGTACTTCTTCATGTGTAAAATATAAAATTTTCTCACGAATAAACTCTGCCATCAAATAACGCTCATTGTGATCTGTGATTTGATCATCGGCATAATATTTAACGCCCTCCGGTAAATAATCACAAATGATTTGTTTTAAAACATCGAGATTTTGATCTTTTAATGAGCTAACAGGGATAATTTCTTTAAAATCAAAGACTTCCTGCCAGCTTTGAAGCTTTTCATACAAAGCTTCTTTAGACAATAAATCAATCTTATTCAAAACAAGGAAGACGGGTGCTTCCTGACTTTTTAATTTCTCTAAAATATATTTTTCCTGTGAGCCTAATGTTTCATTGGCTCCGGCAACAAATAAAACGACATCTGTCCCATAAACACTATTGATAGCCGTCGTATTCATAAAAGATCCTAACAAATCTTTAGGCGTATGAATACCGGGTGTATCAATAAAAACAATCTGACAAGCTTCATCTGTATAAATGCCTTGCAGTGTCGTACGAGTTGTCTGTGCTTTATCAGACATAATGGCGATTTTCTTTTTTAAAATATGATTGAGCAATGTA
>ERZ808028.1584-NODE-1584-length-13153-cov-4.819823_pt1 | contig 13153 bp, 9 predicted proteins | sample MGYA00380184_ERZ808028 | MGnify/ENA primary metagenome ERZ808028 (study PRJEB31490, sample SAMN06133397) | mouse gut metagenome | isolation source: J8_1 | host: mice | place: China: Chengdu | collected 2015-05 ...
CTGCCGCCTTACGGATATCACATGCCCATTGGGTAAAAAATCTGCCCCACTCCGGCACTCCGCCGGATTTTAAACAGACTCTGAGAGAGGCGTGCATCTTCCTGTCCGGCGGTGGAAAAAATTTCCGCCCCTCCGGCATCCCCAGGCGGTGAATATATAGCAGCCTTCATCATTGCTGCCGGCGGGCCGCCCAGGGCGGCGGCCCCTGCGGGGGTTGCAGGGGCCGGCCCGTTTGCCGGGAATTTTAATGCTTGCTATAGGTTCTTAGTTTTTTTATAGATTTTCCAAGAATTTTCTATCGTTTTTTCGGCCGTTCCCCGTTAAAATAGGAAACGGTGTGGGGCACAGACCTTTCCCGGCTCTTTCCCAGGCCTTTCCGCCCCACAAAAAGAATGAGGAGGAACTACGATGAAAAAGACTCTTGCCTTGCTTCTTGCCGCTGTGATGATGCTGGCTCTGCTGACCGCCTGCGGCGGCGGGGACAAGCCCGCCGACACCAACGGCGGCGACCAGCAGCAGACTCAGGAACCCGCCGGCACCCCCGAACCCGCCCCCGAGGCTCCCGCCGAGGCCGGCACCATCGGCGTGTGCATCTACCAGTTCACCGACGCCTTCATGACCACCTACCGCAACGCCCTCCAGGAGATTCTGGAAGGCAAGGGCTATAAGGTTACCACGGCGGACGGCGCCAATGACCAGGCCAAACAGAATGAGCAGATCAATACCTTTATCACCCAGGGTGTGGACGCTCTGATCATCAACCCGGTCATGACCTCCGCGGCGGACCAGATCATTGCCACCGTGCAGGCTGCCGGCATCCCCACCGTGCTCATCAACCGGGAGCCCACTCCCGAGCAGATGGCCGTCTATGACAAGCTGGTCTACGTGGGCTGCGACGCCCGCCAGTCCGGCACCATGCAGGGCGAGCTGATTCTGGACACCCCCAACAAGGGCGACATCAACGGCGACGGAAAAATCTCCTATATCATGGTTCAGGGCGACCCCGAGAACGTGGACGCTCAGTACCGCACCGAGTACTCCGTCAAGGCTCTGACCGACGCCGGCATGGAGGTTGAGGAGCTGAACCTGACCCGCGGCGACTGGATGCGCGAGCGCGGCCAGGAGATCGTGGCCAACGACCTGGCTCAGTTCTCCGATCAGATTGAGGTTGTCTTCTGCAACAACGACGACATGGCCATCGGCGCCCTCCAGTCCATCCAGGCCGCCGGCCGGAAGGTCAACGAGGACATCTACCTGGTGGGCGTGGACGCTCTGGACGCCGCTCTGAACGAGGTCAAGGCCGGCAACATGACCGGCACCGTGCTGAACGACGCCGTGGGCCAGGCCACCGCGGCTGTGGAGCAGATGGAACTGCTGCTGGGCGGCAAGACCTACGCCGCCGGCGAGCAGAGCGTGTATGTCGACTATGTGAAGGTGACTCCCGACAACGTGGGCGACTTCATGGGCTGATTTCCGGCAGACATCAAACCGAAATGAGAGTCCGGGGTGCGTGTGCGCAGGCGCACGCACCCCCTTTTCCATAGCTGACGGAGGGAACGGTCCCGCCGCCGGTTATGGAAAAGGGATACAACAATCAAGGGGGGAACAGTAAATTGTCAGAATATCGTTTGGAAATGACGGGCGTGGTGAAGACGTTCCCCGGCGTGAAAGCGCTGGACCACGCGCAGCTGAAGCTCCGGCCCGGCTCCGTCCACGCCTTGATGGGAGAGAACGGCGCGGGCAAGTCCACACTGATGAAGTGCATGTTCGGCATCTATCACATGGACGAGGGCGAGGTTGTCTATGAGGGGGAAAAGGTCCAGATCAAGGGCCCCCTGGACGCCCTGAACCGGGGCATCGCCATGGTGCACCAGGAGCTTCAGCCCATTCCGGAGCGGAGCATCGGAGAGAACATCTATGTGGGCCGCTATCCCATGAAGCACGGCATTATGGTGGACCACGAAAAAATGTACGCGGACGCCGCCAAGGTTCTGGAGGAGGTTCACCTGAACTACGACCCCAGGGCCAAGCTGGGCAGCCTCAGCGTGTCTCAGATGCAGCTGGTGGAGATTGCCAAGGCCGTGTCCGCCGACTGCAGGGTCCTGATTCTGGATGAGCCCACCAGCTCCCTCACCGCCGCCGAGGTGGAAGCCCTGTTCACCATCGTAAACGAGCTGCGGGAGAAAGGCGTCTCCATCGTCTACATCAGCCACAAAATGGACGAGATTCTCCGCATCAGCGACGAGGTCACCATCATGCGGGACGGCCAGTATATCGGCACCTGGGACGCCAAGGGCCTGACCACCGACTTCATCATCACCAAGATGGTGGGCCGGGAGCTCTCCAACCTCTTCCCCAAGCGGGAGAATGTCCCCGGCGAGGTGGTATTCGAGGTGGAGGACTTCACCTCCATCAACCCCAAGAGCTTCCGCCATGTGAATTTCCAGGTCCGCAAGGGCGAGATTCTGGGCGTGGCCGGTCTGGTGGGCGCCCAGCGGACGGAGCTGATGGAGGGCCTGTTCGGCCTCCGGAGCCACACCACAGGCAAGATTACCTATCAGGGCCGGGAGCTGAAAATCAGCCAGCCCAAGGACGCCATCAACGCCGGCATCGCCATGCTGACGGAGGACCGCCGGGCCACCGGCATCCTGGGCGTTCTCTCCATTGCGGACAATGTATCCATCGCCTCGCTGAACCAGTACCTCATCGGCGGAATTATGCTGGACGACGGGAAGATTGAGAAGCTGGTGCAGGACAATGTGGCCAAGCTCTCCATCAAAACCCCCTCCTCCAAGACGCAGATTCAGTCCCTCTCCGGCGGCAATCAGCAGAAAGTGCTGATCAGCCGGTGGCTGGCCAACGACCCGGATGTGTTCATTCTGGATGAGCCCACCCGGGGCATCGACGTGGGTGCGAAATACGAAATCTACTGCATCATCGCGGAGCTGGCCAAGCAGGGCAAGAGCGTCATCATGATTTCCTCGGAGATGAGCGAGCTCATCGGCATGTCCGACCGGGTCATGGTCATGTGCGACGGCCGGGTCACCGGCTTCATCGACGGGGCGGAGGCCAACCAGGAGAACATCATGGCTCTGGCCACCCAGTTTGAATAAGGAGGAGAGAACAACATGGGAGAAATTAAAGGAAGGACGCTGAACTCCAACAGCGCCGTCAAATTTGTTTCCGATCACGCCATTGTGTTCCTGATTATCCTGCTGGCCATCATCACTGCGGCCAACAGCCAGAACTTTATCAGCAAAGACAATGCGGGCAACCTGATTTCCAACGTGGCCCCCCGGTTCATCATCGCCTGCGGCGTGTCCGGGTGCCTGATTACCAAGGGCACGGACCTGTCTGCCGGCCGCCAGGTGGGTCTGGCCGCCTGCTTCGCCGCCATGATGCAGCAGACCCTGGACTACAGCGCCCGGGTCTTCCCCTGGATGCCCGACATGCACTGGGTATTCGCTCTGCTGATCACCGTGGCTATCATGGCCTGCTTCGGCGCGGTCAACGGCTGCGTCATCGCCTTTTTGAAGGTTCCCCCCTTCATCGCCACCCTGGGTATGCAGACCCTGGTCTACGGCATCTGCCAGATCATCACCGGCAACCAGCCCATCGGCGGCTTCAAGGAGAGCTACCGGGCCCTGGCCAGCGGCAACTTCTTCAGCGGCGTCCTGGGCAGCTGGAGCCGCCTCCTCCCCTATCTGCTGCTCCCCGCCCTGCTGGTAGGCCTGTTCATGTGGTTCCTGTACAACAAGACCCGCCACGGCAAATATATGTACGCCATCGGCGGAAATGAAAACGCCGCTCAGGTGGCGGGCGTCAACGTCCCCGCCACCCTGATCCGCATCTACGTGCTGGCCGCCGTCATGTACGCCCTGGCGGGCTTCCTGATCGGCTCCAAGGCCGGCGGCGCGTCTACGGCTACCGGCCAGGGCTATGAGCTGGAAGCCATCGCGGCCTGCACCATCGGCGGCGTGTCCGTCAACGGCGGCGTGGGCAAGGTCTCCGGCATCCTCATCGGCGTGCTGGTGTTCGAGGTTCTGAAAATCTGCCTCCAGTTCCTCCGCTTCGACCCCGCCTACACCTTCATCGCTCAGGGCCTGGTCATCATCGTGGCCGTCGCTCTGGACCTGCGGAAGTATCTGGCCAAGAAGTAAGAAGAGCATATCCGACAGATCGGGAAGAAGTAAGAAGAGCATATCCGACAGATCGGGAAAAGGGGCCGGCGCACGCCGGCCCCTCTTTTCAAACTGCGGAATTCCGGCTATACTGGAGAAAGGACCCGCCTGTTTCGCGGGCTGGAAGGAGGGCGTTTTCATGGGGACATACCGGGTGCTGCTGGCTGACGACGAGGCGGAAATCCGCACCGGCATCAGCCGGAAAATCGACTGGGCCTCTCTGGGCTTTTCCCTGGTGGGGGAGGCCGCCAACGGAGAGGAGGCCCTGGAGCTGGCGGAGCAGCTGCGGCCCGACGTGGTGCTGACCGACATCAAGATGCCCTTTATGGACGGTCTGGAGCTGTGCCGCCGGCTGCGGATGTCCCTGCCCGGGGCGGGGCTGGTGGTGTTCTCCGGCTTTGACGACTTTGAGTATGCCCGGCAGGCGGTGGGCATGGGGGTCTTCGAGTACATCCTCAAGCCCATCAACGCCCCGGAGCTGGGGGAGGTCCTCACCCGCCTCCGGGAGCACCTGGACCGCCAGCGCATGGAGCGGCGGGACATGGAGACCCTCCGCCGCCGCTATGAGGAGAGCCTGCCGGTTCTCCGGGAAATCTTCTATACCCGGCTTCTGAGCGGGCAGCTCCGGCCGGACCAGGTCCGGGAGAAGGCCGCCCGGTATGAGATCGACCTGCCGGAAGGCCTGTGGACCGCCGCCCTGGTCCATGTGGACATTCTGGGGCGGGACGAGCTGCTTTTGCTGTCGGTCCAGTCCTTCCTCAGCGAGCATTTCAGTCTGGAGGGCGGACAGAGCCGGGTGGTGCTCTACGGGGACATGCCGGCCCTGCTGGTGCGCCTGGAGGGGGAGGACCGCCTCTACCACCTGCTGGAGGAGCTGGAGCGGCTGAGCTGGCTGTCCCAAAGCTATCTGGGCATCCCCCTGACCACCGGCGTGGGCCTGCCCTGCCGGGGGGCGGAGGAGCTCCACCGCAGCATGGAGGGAGCCCGGTCCGCCCTGGACTACCGGGTGCTGATGGGAAGCAGCCGGGTCATCTACATCGGGGACCTGGAGCCCAAGGCCACCGCCGCCCTGTCCTTTGGAGAGGAGGACCAGCGGACCCTGTCCTCCGCCGTCAAGATGGGGACCCCGGAGCAGGTGAGGCAGATGGTGCGGGTCCTGACGGGGCGCATTCCCCAGGCGGGTCTGGCGCTGCATCAGGGGCAGCTGTTTCTGCTGGAGCTGGTGACCTGCCTGCTGCGGCTGGCCCGGGCGGCAGGCGTGGAGGTGGACGAGGTGTTCGGCCCCGGCTTCACCGGCGCGGTATCCATCAGCGACTTTTCCAATCTGGAGGAGCTGGAGGGCTGGCTGGAGGAGCGCTGCCTGCGGCTTCACGAGCAGCTGGGCCGCCGGAGAACGGACATGGCCTGGCGGCTGGTGGACCGGGCCAAGGACTACATCGCCGGGCACTACGCCGACGAGGACCTGAGCGTGGAGTCCCTCTGCGCCCACATTCACCTCTCGCCCACCTATTTCTCCACTCTGTTCAAGAGGGAGGTGGGCATCTCCTTCACCGCCTACGTGACCCAGGTCCGCATGGAGGAGGCGGCCCGCCTGCTCCGGGAGACCGGCGAGAAGACCTATCGGGTGGCGGAGCGGACGGGGTACTCCGACCCCAATTATTTCAGCTATGTCTTTAAGAAGAGCTTCGGCGTCTCCCCGTCAAAATTCCGGGCAGGGCTGAAGCCGTGACAAGCAGATATTATTTGATTAGAAGCCGTTTTTCTCGCCGCCCTAAGCGGCGGCAACCGAAAAACATGGCTTATATTCCTTCCGATCTTTCAGTTCGGAAGGAATAAAAGCAGAGAGGAGGGGACCTGATGAGATTTTTCCGCAGGCTGACGGCCCAGTGGGCCCAGCGGTACCGCAAAATGAGCATCCAGATGGTCCTCTCCCTGTCCTTCACAGCGGCGGCGGCCGTGGGCATCCTGCTGATGGGGGTCAGCTTCATCTGGCGCTTTTCCGCCGTCAACGAACAGATTGTGGCGGAGAACAGCCAGAAAATTCTGGCCCAGGCCAACCTGAATCTGGACAGCTATCTCCGGCGGATGATGCGCATTGCCGACACGGTCTACTACCGGGTCATCAAAAATACCGACCTGGCCCAGGGCAGCTATACGGAGGCGCTGGGCCTGCTCTACGAGGAGAACCGGGACGATCTGGTGTCCCTCTCCGTGTTCGACAGTCATGGCGGCCTGGTGTCCTCCGTGCCCCTGGCGGGGCTGAAGGCCGGGGCCGACCCGGCGGGAAGCGAGTGGTTTCGGGCGGCCAGCCAGAACATGGAGAATCTGCACTTCTCCACGCCCCACGTTCAGAACATCTTTGAGGACCCGGAAACGCCCTACCGCTGGGTGGTCTCCCTGAGCCATCACGTGGAGCTGACCCGGGACGGCGTGACGGAGGCCGGCGTGCTGCTGGTGGACATGGGCTTCAGCGGCATCGAGCAGGTCTGCCGGGACGTGACCCTGGGCCGGGGCGGGTATCTCTACCTGATTGACGGGGACGGCGAGCTGATTTACCACCCCCGGCAGCAGCTGATTTACGCGGGACTGCTGGAGGAGAACAACCGGACCGCCGCCGGATACCGGGACGGCAGCCATAACGAGCGCTTTCAGGGCCAGTCCCGGCAGGTCACGGTGAAGACCGTGGGCTATACCGGCTGGAAGCTGGTGGGCGTGGCCCCGGCGGACAGCTGGGACACCTCCGTACAGCTGCCGGTGTTCGGGTGCTTCCTGCTGTGCTTCGCCATTTTCCTCATGGCCTTTCTGAACATCCTGATTTCCGCCCGCATCTCCGACCCCATCCGCCGTCTGGACCAGGCCGTCAAGGCCCTGGACCGGGGAGAGGCGGCGGAGATCGAGGTGGGGGGCTGCTATGAGCTCCAGCACCTCAGCCGGTCTGTGCGCTCCATGGTCTCCACCATGCGCCACCTGATGGACGACATCATCCGCCAGGAGGAGCAGAAGCGCCGCAACGAGCTGGAGGTCCTGCAGTCCCAGATCAACCCCCATTTTCTCTACAACACCCTGGACTCGGTGATCTGGATGACGGAGTCCGGCCAGCAGCAGGAGGCCATTCAGATGGTCACCTCCCTGGCCCGGTTCTTCCGCATCTCCCTGAGCAGGGGGAAGAACATCATCCCCCTGTCCGACGAGCTGGAGCACGCCCGGCACTACATGAACATCCAGCAGATTCGCTACAAGAACCAGTTCGACACCCGGATCGAGGCCCGGGAGGGCGCCGAAAGGCTGTACACCCTGAAGCTGATTGTCCAGCCCATTCTGGAAAACGCCATTTACCACGGCATGGCCGGGGGAGAGGACGACGGGCTCATCTCCGTCACCGCCTATCGGGAGGGGGAGGACCTGGTGATCGACGTGGAGGACAACGGACTGGGCATGCGGCCTGAGACGGCCGCGTCCCTCCTCAGCGGGGAGGGGGAGGTCCAGACCAGCGGCTCCGGCACCGGGGTCCGGAACGTCCACCAGCGCATCCGTCTGACCTTTGGGCAGAGCTACGGCCTGACCATTTTCAGCGAGCCCGACGAGGGCACCCTGGTCCGTATCCGCCTGCCGGCGCTGACGGAGGGGGAGGCCGCCCGGTTCCGGCAGGGGGAGGAATGAGAATGAAGAAAACAGGCCTTCCGGCCATTGCGGTGCTGAGCCTGCTGGGCCTTCTGGCGGTTCTCACGCTGCTGGCCCCCCAGCTGCTGCGGGAGCGGGAGGACGGCAGGCTGCTGGCCCTGTCCGTGCTGCTGCGGGACACGGACAGCTCCGGCTGGAACGCGGCCCGCCAGGGGATGGAGCAGGCGGCAGACGAGCTGGGCGCGGAGCTGCGCTGGCTCACCCTCACCGTGCCCAACGACACCAGGGAGCAGGAAGAGCTGCTGCGGCGGGAGGCGGAGGGCGGCGCAGACGCCGTGATTGCCGTCCCCGCCGACCCGGAGGCCCTGCGGTCCGCCGTGGACCGGCTGGCGGTTCCGTGTCCGGTGGTGACGCTGGAGTGCGCCATGGAGGGCTCCGCCGGCACGGCGGCGCCGGACAACGGCGAGGTGGGCCGCCGGCTGGCGGAAGCCCTGCTGGAGGACTGGAGCGGCGGAGACGTGCTGCTGCTGGACAACAGCGGAGACTGCCCCGAGACGGCCCCCCGGCTGGAGGCGGCTCTGGAGGCTCTGACGGCGGCAGGCGTTCCGGCGGTCCGGGGGACGGCCCTGCCGGAGGACGCGCCGCCGGCGTGGGTCATGACCTTTGAGGACGGGGCCACCCGGCGGGCCGCCGCCGGGAAGGAGGGGGCGGAGGGCTTTGCCCTCTACGGCGTGGGGGCCTCCACCGCCGTCACCGCCCAGCTGGAGCGGGGGGCCATTGCCGCCGTCGCCGCCTGGAGCGATTACGCCGCCGGGTATCTGGCCGTCCGGCAGGCGGTGCAGGCCCTTCGGGAGCGCTCCCGGCCGCTGGACCCGCTGCCCTTTTCCATTGTGCGAGGGGAGGATATCTATGCGCCTGAGAATCAAAAGCTGCTGTTTCCCGTCACGTCCTGAGGGGGTCCGCCGCTGGGCGGCGCTGGCGCTGGCGCTGGCGCTGCTGTCCGGCTGCGGAGGCGAAAAGAGCGAGGACAGCAGCCTGCGGCTGGGGGTGGCCCTGTACTCCCAGGACGACACCTTTATCTCCATCATGGCCAAGGACCTGGAGCAGCTGGTCCAGGAGGAGGAGAGCCGCATCGGCCAGAAAATCACGCTGCTGGTCTCCGACAGCCGCCACAACCAGACCACCCAGATGGGCCAGGTGGACCGCTTCCTGGCCCGGGGCTGCGATGTGCTGTGCATCAATATGGTGGACCGGACAGGGGCGGCGGTGATTGTGGACAAGGCGGAGGCCGAGGGCACGCCTGTGATTTTCTTCAACCGCCAGCCGGTGGACGAGGATATCCGGCGGTGGGAAAAGTCCTTCTATGTGGGGGCCAGCGCCCAGGAGAGCGGCGCCCTTCAGGGGCAGCTGGTGCTGGACGCCTGGCAGGCGGACCCGGCCCGCTGGGACCGCAGCGGCGACGGCGTGCTCCAGTATGTCATGCTGGAGGGGGAGCCGGGGCATCAGGACTCCCTGCTGCGGACGGAGTACAGCGTCATGGCCATTACCAACGGCGGCGTGGAGGTGGAGCGCCTGGCCCGGGATACCGCCAATTGGAACCGGGCCCAGGCCGCCGCCCGGATGATGCAGTGGATAGAGACCTTCGGAGATCAGATTGAGGTCATCCTCTCCAACAATGACGACATGGCCCTGGGGGCCATCGACGCCCTCAGCGAGACGGGGCGGCCCCTGGAGGACTGGCCCATGATTGTGGGCATCGACGCCACCGCCCCGGCTCTGGAGGCGGTGGAGGCCGGGCAGCTGTACGGCACCGTCCTCAACGACAGCCGGGGCCAGGCCCAGGCCATTTTGAAGCTGGCATTGGCCCTGTACAACGGGGAGGACCCCGCCGGGGCGGTGGAGCTGGAGGAAAGCCATTATGTGTGGCTGCCCTACCGCCAGGTGACCCGGGAGAACCTCAGCGGCTTTCTGGAGACATCCTGAAAAAGAACCCCGGACCCGGCGAGAAAGCGCCGGGCCCGGGGTTCCTTATTTTCCCTGCCGAAGTGCCGATAAAACTAATATACAGCCGGCGCGGCTGAAAATTGGTACATACCGGTTTTCAGGCAGCGGCGGCAGCAGGAAAGAAAGCGGATGTTTGGGCGAAGGGGGCGTGTTCAATGAGCGAGCTGAGGATACAGAGGAACCGGGGATTTGCCGTGGCCCGGCGGCAGACCGCCGGACGGACGGAGAAAACCGCCGGCAGCCAGCCGGTCCGGGAGAAGACGGGGCTGAACGTCTCGGAGACTCTGCGGCAGCTGCTGACCAGGGCCGGACAGGCGGAGCAGCAGATTCGGGAGAGCCGCCGGACGCTTCAGACCGGGGAGAGCGCCCTGGCGGCGGCGGGGGACAGTCTGGAGCGAATGGCCGAGACGGCCCGGCAGGCCGCCGCCGGAGGGGACCCCGACGCCCTTCAGACGGAGTTTCTCCGGCTGGCGGAGGAGATCGACCGCATTTTGAGCAGCGCCGTGTCCGGCGGGACCCGGCTGTTTCTGGACGGCGAGGGGGACGGAGCCGACGGCCTTCTGGCCGCCATCGCGGAGGCGTCCTCCGGCGGACAGCCGGAAAAGCCCTTGCCGGACTGGTTGGCGGAGGCCCTGGGGCAGAAGGACCTGACCCCGGAGAAGATTTTGTCCGCCCTGGGGCTGGACCAGAGCGCCGGCGCGGCGGACATCCTGGCGGCGCTGATGGACCGGCCCCTGGAAAACGGCGGAGCCGCCGCCTATCTGGCGGCGCTGTATCTGGGGTCCGTCATCGCCGGAGCGCCGGAGGACCCGGCGGCGGCGCTGGAGGGCCTGGGGCAGCTGCTGGAGAAAATGGGCGAGGGCCTGTCGGTGGACGAGGCTGTGGAGGAGCTGACCCATGGGACCTTTACCAGTCTGGAGGACTTTCAGGCCCAGTTCACCGGCGGCACGGCGCCGGGGATGGAGACCTTTATGACGAATCTGCTGCTGACGGGGGAGACCGTGACCCTGATGGACCTGGAAGTCCTGCTGGCCCTCCTGTCCCAGATGGGACGCATGGACCTGGACATGGCCCTGCTGAGCCTGCTGGATCAGCTGGAGCTTCACCAGACCCTTGGGGCCGGGCCGGAGCCGGAGCCCATGAACGGGCGGTCGAACCCGGCGGCGGCAGGGGAGGCCGCAGGCGGCGAAAAGACCGCCGTTCTGGACTGCGGCCCCGTCCGGGTGCTGGGCCGGGACCTCTCCGCCGTGTCCTGGGATGAGGGGACGGGAGTGCTGACCGTGAAGGGAACGGCGGTGCTGCTGGGAACCGGGGAGGAGCTGCCCGTTCTCCGGCTGGCCGGAGGCGGAACGGCGACCCTCCAGAATGTGCAGGCGGCGGTGCTGCATACGGATGGTCAGTCTCAGGCGGCGGTCTTCGGCAGGAATGTCCTGGGAGAAATCCGCATGGGGCCGGGGGCCGGCCTGACGCTGGAGGGCGGCGGCTTCGTCCGTATCGGCGGGCTGCGGGGCGATGCCTCCAACACGCTGCGCCTGACCGGCGGCGGCGTGGTGCTGGCGGAGAACCCGGAGAAGGAAACGCCGCCGGTCCGCGTGGTTCTGGAGGGCCCCGTGTCACTGGCGGCGGGAAACGGGGCCGTTGTCAGCGGGCCCAAAGGGGCCGCGCTGAAGCCCTTTGACCTGATTTGGAAGACCCTGCTTCCGGGCTGGGCCGCGGTCACCTCCATGGAGGCCGACGGGCGGCAGGTGAAAGCAGCTCTGCTGAACGGCGACCCCGCGCGGCTGTGGCTGGACCGGGGAGACCGGGGCGCTCCGGTCCACGTTCTGGTTCTGCGGGGCAGGGACGCCAACGGGCAGCCGAAAACCCGGTATGCCTATCTGCACTGGAACCAGCACACCGGGTGCTTTGAGGAGTGCTCCATGTACCCCAACCCCTTCGCGGTGACCGGCGGCGAGGCGGGCCGGGACTGGACCTATGAGGAGCACACCCACACGCTGTGCATCCGCTCCAGCCGGGTGACGGGCATCTCCGGCGGACGGGGGACGGACAGCAGTCAGACCCCCTTCAGCGGCAGGATTGCCCTGGACGACGGCATCGGGACCCTGGCCATTGATGGGATGACAGAAAAGTTCAAAGGCCTGTCCACGGCTGAGGAGATTGACGGTGTAGACACGGTTTCTTCCGCCACCATCACCTCCAAGGCTTTGCAGGAGGCGGTAAAGGACGCTCTGTCCCAGATAAAATAGATTGGGTAGAAAGGAAAGCGTTTTTCCATGGGCAAGTACTATATCCACGAGACCGCCCGGCTGTTAGGGCTGTCTGATCAGGCTTTGCGGTTCTTTGAGAAAAAGGGGATCATAACGGCCCGAAGGGATGAACGGGGCTACCGGTATTACGATGAAAATGATATCGGCAGGCTTTTGGCCTACCAGAATCTGCGCTGCTGCGGTTTTAATATGGAGGAGACGGTGGAGGTCTTAAATATTGGTGACGAGGATTTGGCCGCCAGTGTCCTTCAGGACAAAATCCGGGCACTGGAACAAAAAATGTGTCATATGGAGGCTACCGTCGAATATTTGAGGGAACAGGCCAGAAAGCTCAAGAGATGTTTTGAGAGGGAGATCCGGCTTAAACGTAAACTCCGCCCCCGTTTTTTTGTTATCCCTGCCCGTTTAGGCGGCACCCGCCAGTGGGTGGAAGCCATACCCATTGTCCGCTCCGCCATGCTTCTGCCGGTTAATCACAGAGACAACCTGGATCTGGAGATTTTGTATATTTTGGAAGCTGACGACTGCAAACGCTACGGCCTGGAAACGCTTTCCCAAATCCCCGGAGTAAAGGTCTGGGAGCCTCAAATGTGCCTTCACGGGATGTTCTGGCTTAAGGAGGGACAGCCGGGGGCAAAAGGGGTAATCCAGACCTACCTGGATGATCACGGCATCACGCGCACGGGGCCGGTGTTATTCTATCCCGTGTGGAAGGTGGAGGAAAACGGACAGCCTCTTTCCTGCTCGGAAGCCTGGATTCCGGTGGAATAGACACACGGTTATAGGGTATATGCGGTTACGGTTCACAGGCAATGTCATTAACTTAAGCGTTAAGAACGATTCCTTGCGCAAAATAGCACTATTATTAAATTGCTGTTTAATTGAGTGAGCAGGGGCGGAGGTTGTCGCGGGGCCAGCGAGGGGAGGCAGGCAAACCCAGAATTCGCCGGCTGAACCTTGCTCACTTAAAGTGTTTCCGGTAGGGGCGCGGGTTCGACGTTGCGGCGGAATGGCAGCTGTTTTATCGGCAGTAACGGTCGGTGTATCGTTATGGGGACAAATCTGTTTATACGTTTAGTC
>ERZ808028.1586-NODE-1586-length-13144-cov-3.307033_pt1 | contig 13144 bp, 9 predicted proteins | sample MGYA00380184_ERZ808028 | MGnify/ENA primary metagenome ERZ808028 (study PRJEB31490, sample SAMN06133397) | mouse gut metagenome | isolation source: J8_1 | host: mice | place: China: Chengdu | collected 2015-05 ...
GACCGGATATATATACTGCAGAAGAAAAAACGTGGATTTTTGGAAGATATTCGACATCACTGTACCGGCGGTTGCTCTGGCGCAGTTTTTTGGACGCATCGGCTGCTTTCTGGCAGGCTGCTGTTACGGAATGCCGACAGACGGACCGTGCGGCGTTGTGTTTGAACATTCTTTGTATGCGCCTTCGGATACGGCGCTGTTTCCCATACAGCTGGTCTTGGCGGGATGCAATCTGCTCAACTGCATCGTGTTGTACCTATTATGGCGACGGGCAGGAAAAAAAGCGGGTGTAACCGGTTCCGCGTATATAATGACCTACAGTGTGGGACGTTTTGTTCTGGAATATTTTCGGGGAGATTTTGAAAGAGGAACGGTCGGTATCTTTTCGACGTCTCAGTTCATCGCAGTATTTACATTGGCGATCGGGCTTGTGATGCTCCTGTTTCGCCTGAAAGTCCAAAAGGAAGATTAAAAAACCGGAGGATGGTTTATTCGTCCTCCGGCTGATGCAGCGGCAGGGAGAAAATAAACTCCGTGCCGACGCCTTCCGTACTGATCACATTGATATTTTCCTTATGGGACTGAATGATTTCTTTTACGATGACCAGCCCCAAGCCCGTGCCCTTTTTGTCTTTTCCGCGGGAAATATCCGTTTTATAAAACCGCTCCCAGATTTTTCCAAGGCTTTCTTTTGGAATGCCGATGCCCCTGTCTTTTACGGAAATAAAGATTTTTTCGTTCTTTACCGTTGTTTCAATCGTAATAACGGAGTCGGCGTTTGAAAATTTAATGGCGTTGTCGATCAGATTATAAAGGACACGCTGAATTTTACTCATGTCTGCCCGGGCGAACAGTGTCTGTCCGGTTAAAATCAATTCAAACATAATTTTCTTGTCTTTGCAGATGCCCTCAAACGTACGGGCAGTCATTTTTATCATCTGATTGATATCAAATTTTGTAATATCCAGCATGGCGCCCCGGCTGCCGAACTGATTCAATTCTAAAAGGCTTGTCGTAAGTTTATTCAGGCGCTCCGTTTCAAACAGAATGATGTTTAAATATTTTTCCTGGTATTCTGCCGGAATCGTGCCGTCCAACATCGCTTCTACATATCCTTTGATGGAAGTCAGCGGAGAGCGGAAATCATGGGATACGTTGGAAACGAATTTTCTCTGATCCTCTTCCAGCGTATTCAATTCATTTGCCATATAAGCCAAAGACGCGGCAAGGCGGCCCATCTCATCGTTGGCAGGAATACAAATCGGATAATCAAATTTTCCCTCTGCATATGCGTTTGCCGCTTTTGTAATCTTTTGGATCGGAAAAATAATGGAACATGCATATATGCCGAACAGTATCAGGGCACAAAAGAACAGAAGAGCAAACGTAAAATAAGAAAGATCCAAAAAACCGCGGTGAAAAGAAGTAAGAAGACGCAGCGGTTTATGAATGATGACATATCCCCGGACTTTGTAGCTGACGGTGATCGGCGCATAAACGCTTAATTGTTCTTCTTCAAAATAGTCATAAAACAAACCGGTCTGGCAGGAATGATTTTTAAAATCACTGATATCAAAACCGCTGATGCTTTCCGTATGGGTGAGTGTGGAAAGATCCGTCTGTTTGGCAGAATTGACCAGTATATTGCCTTTTTGGTCGATGACCCAGATCTGGGACGCCAGATAAGTATCCAAAGCTTTTAAACGGGATTCAAAATCTTCCAGCGTAATATAGTTGCTGTAATAACTGACGGCATAATCGGATGCGATCAGGTTTGCTTCTTTATAAAGATGTGAAATTTCATATTCTTCTATATGACGCAGAGAAAAATAGGACGTAACGGCGGAAACTATGCTGAAGCCTAAGATTCCGTACAGGAGAAATCCCAGGATCAGTTTCGGGACAATCGTTTTTTTCATGGCCGGTCACCCGTTGACTTCAAACTTATAGCCGATGCCCCAGACGGTAGACAGGCTCCAAAATCCGTTGTCTTTGATCTTTTCTCTCAGTCGTTTGACATGTACGTCTACGGTTCGGGTATCTCCGATGTATTCATAGCCCCAGATATGGTCTAACAGCTGTTCTCTAGTGAATACCTGGTTTGGGGAGGAAGCCAGAAAATACAGAAGCTCCAGTTCTTTTGGCGGCATGTCGACCGGCTGATCGTTGTAGAGAACGGAATAATTGGTCAGATTGACAATTAATCCCGGATATTTGACACATTTCATATCGGCAGATGCCTGGGTTTTGGGAACGGGATGATAGCGGCGCAGTACGGCTTTGACGCGCGCCACCAGTTCCTTGGAATCAAACGGTTTCATAACGTAATCGTCTGCGCCGAGTTCCAGGCCGAGGACTTTGTCAAAAATTTCTCCTTTGGCGGAAAGCATAATAATCGGGATATCGGATTTAGCGCGGATTTCCCGGCAGACCTGATAGCCGTCGATTCCGGGCAGCATCAGATCCAGAAGGATCAGATTCGGCATATATTGTTCAAAGGCAGCCAGAGCTTCTTCTCCGTCATTGACGGTTCGGGTGTCAAAGCATTCTTTGGTCAGATACAGGGAAATCAGTTCTGCGATATTCAGATCATCGTCAACGATTAAAATTTTCTGTTTGGCAGCCATAAGTACCTCCTGTCCTATTCGTTTTTAAATTCTGCAATGGTAACGCCGGCATCTCCTTCGCCAAATTCTCCCAGCCGGAATGACCGGATATATTTCTGCCGTTTTAAATGCTTTTGTACGGCGTTTCGCAGCGCGCCCGTGCCTTTTCCGTGGACAATACGCACGGAGGGCAGATGGGCGATGTAGGCGTCGTCTAAATATTTATCCAGCAGCGCGACGGCTTCGTCCGTTGTTTTGCCGATCAGGTTGATTTCCGTGGAAACCGATATGGATTTTCCCATCCGCAGTTTTCCCGTTTTGGCGCTGCCGGATTTTTTTGTTTTATAAGAAGTTTCGTCTTCTAAGAGTTCTAAATCTTTGATATTGACCAGAGAACGCAGAATGCCCATCTGCACATATAAATCGCCTTTGGCATTGGGAAGCGTGTGTACGGTGCCTTTTAAGTTCATAGACAAAACCATAACCGAATCGCCGATCCGCAGATTTTTGGGTATCTTCCGGTTTTGCGCGGGAGATTTCGGTAAGGCGGAAGCCTTTTTCTGCGTATCTTCAAGTTTTGCGCGCAATTTTGCCCGCTCCTGTTCCAGTTCGCTGGCCAACGCATGGTTTTGCGCAATCTTCTGGAAGGTTCGTATGGTCTGGTCGGCATAATCTTTTGCTTCTTTTAAAATGGCGGATGCCTGATCGTTTGCTTCCCGTATGATTTTGTCGCGGTTTTTGTCGATGCGGTCGTGTTTTTGTTCTAATTTTTCTTTCAGTGCCGTGATCTGGGTTTTATAGAGCTTGATCTCTTCCTGTTCCCGCTCGATGGTACTGCGGCTGATCTCCAGATCGGCGATCAAATCCTCAAAGCTGGTTTCCGATTCTGTCATACGCGCTTTGGCGTCTTCGATAAAAGAAGCATTAAGACCGAGCTTGGAAGATATTGCAAAGGCGTTGCTTTTTCCCGGAATACCGATTAAAAGGCGGTATGTGGGGCTTAACGTTTCCACGGAAAATTCGCAGCAGGCATTTTCCACGCCTTTTGTGGAAAGCGCAAAGACTTTGATTTCGCTGTAATGAGTGGTTGCCATGGTCCGAATGCCGCGTTCGTGCAGACTGGACAAAATAGAAATCGCAAGAGCGGCGCCTTCTGTCGGGTCTGTGCCTGCGCACAGTTCGTCGAAAAGGACAAGAGATTTTTCGTTTGCATGGTTTAAGATCGAAACGATATTTGTCATATGGGACGAAAACGTACTTAAATTCTGCTCAATGCTCTGTTCGTCTCCGATATCTGCGAAAATATCTTCAAAAACCGCAAGTTCGGAGCGGTCATTTGCCGGAATGTGCAGACCTGCCTGCCCCATCAGCGTAAACAGCCCGACCGTTTTTAAGGATACGGTCTTGCCTCCGGTGTTGGGACCGGTAACGATCAGAAGATCAAACGTATCTCCCAAAATCACGTCGATCGGAACGACGGTTTTGGGATTTAACAGCGGATGGCGGCCTTTGCGGATATGAAGGATCCCTTTGGTATTAAATACCGGAGCAGAGCCGTTGTGCAGTTTTGCCAGCTGCGCTTTTGCAAAGATAAAGTCCAGTTCGGTCAGTACCCTGTAATTATCCCGCAGGAAGGCGGCGTATTCAAATACACGGCTGCTTAAGCCGGCAAGGATGGCTTCGATTTCTTTTTCCTCTTTTAAAAACAGCTCTTTCAGTTCGTTGTTCAGGTTGACGACGGCGGACGGTTCGATAAAAAGCGTGGAGCCGTTTCGGGACTGGTCATGGACCATGCCGGGAACCTGATGTTTGGCTTCTGCCTTGACCGGGATACAGTACCTGCCGTTTCGCGTCGTAATTACGGCGTCCTGCAGATATCCGCTGCTGTTTGCCTGATTCATGATCTTATTGATCTGTCCGCGTATGCGTTCGTTCATGCCGCCGATGGAACGGCGGATGGATTTTAAGGCGCTGCTGGCATCGTCGCTGATTTCGTCTTCGGAGAGAATACAGCGTTTGATTTCTTCGTTTAACGGCGTCAGCGGTTCGATGATTTCAAAAAGAGGCGCTAAGGAGTCAGGCTCTGTTTCGCTTGATTCTGTTCGTCCAAACTGTTTGGCGCGTTTTGCGGCTTCTAAGAGGGAGCCGATCTGTAAAAATTCCAAGATACTCAAAGAACCGCCGATTTCCAAGCGCTTCACGGAAGCTTCTACCGGATGGATGCCCGAGAAAGAAAGGCTGCCTTTTTTAAACAGGCGCGTTAAGGCGTCGTGCGTCTGCTGCTGCGCCGTATGGATGGCGGAAAGATCGGTCATCGGCAGAAGCGTTTGGCATCTTTCTTTGTCGTCTCTGCTGTATGCGAATTCTGTCAGTGTACGGATAATTTTATCATATTCTAATGTATGCAGTGCTTTTTGATTCATAGTATAACCCTCAATCTTACGGAAAATTTGAATATGGTTATTATACCTTATCTTTGACCGGTTTAAAAGGAGAAAATAAAATCTTGCATACCGATTCTATTACACGTATAATAAAGGTTAAGGAACGTTCATACCTGAGAAAAAACATTAAGGAGAAGGAACGGTATGGCAGAAGGACAAGATGAGTTTTCGTTTATTAAAGAAAAAATCAAAGAAAAACCGATCAATAAAAAACGTTTGATGAAACAGGGGGCTCTTACCATAGGATTTGCGGTCATATTCGGCATAGTCGCCTGTTTTGTATTTACGTTTCTGCGCCCGATCATGGAAAATATGCTCTATCCTAAAGAGGATCCTCTGATTTCCATTCCCGGGGACGAGCCGGAGTCGGAATGGCAGACAGAACTGTCTGAGGAACCTTTTGAAACGGAAGCCGTGGAAGAGACGGAAGAAGCCACGGAAACCGTAATCGTAAAAGAACTGGAGCTTTCCGATTATCAGATGCTTCAGAATAAGATCTATGCGATCGGCAAAGAGGCAAACCGATCCGTCGTCACGGTGACCGGAGTAGTCAGCGATACGGACTGGTTTAATAATTCCTATGAGAGCAAGGGGCAGGCATCCGGCATTATTATCGGGGATAACGGAAATGAACTGCTGATCTTAACGGAACACAAAGTGGTGAAAGACGCCGGGCAGATTCATGTAACGTTTATAGATGAGGGCACGGTCAACGCGTATCTGAAAAAATACGACGGAAATACCGGCATCGCTATATTGTCGGTTCCGCTGCAGGATGTGAAAGAGAGTACGAAAGGAAGGATCGCATATGCGGCGCTTGCCAATTCCCAGACGGTGGAACAGGGAAATATTGCAATTGCGATCGGCAGTCCGCTGGGGACGAATTACTCCATTGGTACGGGAAATATCACGTCCGTCGGAAACGTGATCCAGACTACGGATGCGACGTACACCGTATTTACGACCGATATTGTAGGCAGCAGCAGCAGCAGCGGCGTACTGCTGAATCTGAACGGCGAAGTTGTGGGGCTGGTGATGCAGGACTACAGCGGGAACGGCGACGATAATACGCTGACGGCGATTGCGATTTCCGAGGTGAAAAAAGTAATCGAAATGCTTTCAAACGGCAGGGATATTCCATATCTTGGTCTTAAGGTTGTGGCAGTCACAGATAACATCGCAGTAGAATACGGGCTTCCGCACGGCATTTATATTAAGGAAGTGCGCCTGGACTCTCCGGCATTTGCGGCAGGCCTGCAGAACGGGGACGTCATTGTGGAGCTGGGAGGAAAAGCAGTCAGTACGGTGGAAGCGTACGAGGCGCATGTGCTTTCGCTGGAGCCTGGGACAATAACGGAAATTATTGTAAAACGGCAGGGAATGGATGAATATCTTGAAGTAGAATATAAAGTATCTGCAGGGATACTGCAGTAAGAAATATACTGTCAGAAAGGCAAAACAGGAAGACGGGAAGGAGAAGCCGTATCAGCGGCAAGAGAGAATATGAAATATATTGAAACGTTTCGGGAAGGTGAAAGGATTAATGAAATTTTCTTGTGTAAGTACAAACAGTCTGCGCTTACCAAGAATGGAAGACCTTATGAGAATCTGATTCTTCAGGATAAAACAGGCACGGTGGACGCAAAAATCTGGGAGCCGGATTCTCAGGGGATCGATTCTTTTGAAATTCTTGATTATATCAGCATTGTCGGAGACGTAACCAGTTTTCAGGGAGCGCTGCAGGTGAATGTGAAACGTGTCCGCAAGGTACAGCCCGGAGAGTATGATACGAGGGATTATCTTCCGGTCAGCAGCAGGGATATCGGGGAAATGTACCAGGAATTGAAAGGGCACATCGGTAGCGTTGCAAATCCTTATCTGAAAAAACTGCTGCAATCTTTTTTCATCGAGGATACGGCGTTTGCCAAGCGGTTTTGTTCGCATTCCGCGGCAAAAAGCGTACATCATGGATTTGTCGGAGGTTTACTCGAACATACGCTGGCAGTGACGCGCCTTTGCGCTGTGTTTTGTGAACAGTATCCGATTTTAAACAGAGATCTTTTACTGACGGCGGCGATGTTTCACGATATCGGAAAAATGGAAGAACTGTCGGAATTTCCTGCGAATGACTATACGGATGAAGGACAGCTGCTGGGACATATTATGATCGGCACGGAGTGGGTCGGCGGCGCAATCCGCAATATTCCGGATTTTCCACGCCGGCTTGGCAATGAATTAAAGCACTGCATTCTGGCGCATCATGGAGAACTGGAATTTGGATCTCCCAAAAAACCGGCGTTGGTCGAAGCCGTTGCACTGCATTTTGCAGACAATATAGACGCCAAGATGGAAACGTTAAAAGAAGTATTGGCAAATGTGCCGGAAGGCAATACGGAGTGGCTGGGATATAACCGGCTGTTGGAATCTAATATCCGAAAGACCGGCAGGTAGGGACGTTATGCAGAAGAATGATTTGATTGAACTGACAATAGAAGATATCGGCATGGACGGTGCCGGAATCGGCAGATATCACGGAATGGCGGTTTTTGTCAAGGACGCCGTGATCGGAGACAAAGTCCTGGCGAAAATTACAAAAGTTAAAAAGACATATGCATATGCACGTTTGACGGAATTAAAAGAGGCTTCCCCGGTCAGGGTGGAGCCTTCCTGTATATATGCCAGAGCCTGCGGCGGCTGTCAGATTCAGCATATGGATTATCAGGCGCAGCTTTCTTTTAAAGAGAGGAAGATACGCGACAGCCTGGTTCGGATCGGAGGGTTTGACGCAGAATTTATAACTCATGTGACGGATCCGATCGTGGGCATAGAAGTACCATTTTATTATCGGAATAAAGCGCAGTTTCCGATCGGCGTGAATGCAGCGGGAGAGACGGTCGCCGGATTTTATGCGGGAAGGACGCACAGTATCATCCCCAACACCGATTGTGCACTGGGGGTTTCGGCAAATAAGGCGGTATTGGAAACCGTGCTGAAATATATGAAGGACTGCGGCGTAAGCGCCTACGACGAACGAACGAAACAGGGGCTTGTGCGCCATGTGCTGATCCGGTACGGATTTGATTCTAAAGAGCTTATGGTCTGCATCGTGGTCAACGGAACGCGGCTGCCGGAAGAGAAGGTTTTGACCGGCAGGCTGTGTGAAATCAAAGGGATGAAAAGTATCTCGTTAAACAGCAATCCGAACGACACCAATGTGATTTTAGGCGATTGCACGAAAGTGCTTTGGGGAGAGCCTGCGATTACGGATGCTCTGTACCTGCGTGATACGTCCGATTTTAAGCGGCTGGGGGAAAAGACGGCCTATCGTATTTCTCCGCAGTCCTTTTATCAGGTAAATCCGATCCAGACGGAGAAGCTGTATTCTCTGGCGCTGGAATACGCTGGTTTAACGGGAGAAGAGACGGTTTGGGATCTTTACTGCGGAATCGGTACGATTTCGCTGTTTCTGGCAAAACATGCAAAGAAGGTGTTTGGCGTAGAGGTGGTACCGCAGGCAGTGGAAGACGCAGCGGCAAACGCGGCGTTGAACGGGATAGAGAATGCGTCGTTTCTTCTGGGGAAGGCGGAGGACGTGCTTACAAAGTGGTCCCGTGAGAACGCACAGGAGAGGGTAGATGTGATTGTTGTGGATCCGCCGCGGAAGGGATGCGATCCGAAATGTCTGGAGACGATGCTGCACTTACAGCCGGAGCGGATCGTGTACGTAGAGATTTTAAATGTTGTAAAAGCTGTAAAGACGACGGCGAACATTATGGATGCAAAAATTCTTGTATCCGGCGGCCGCGGCGTTGGCTCCAAAGAGAACTTCAAATTACTGGATGATCTGGCAGAAGTTCTTGGCGCAACGGTTAGCTGCTCCCGTGCAGTTGTAGAAAACGGCTGGCAGCCGGTAGATTTACAGGTTGGACAGACCGGAAAAACCGTTCGTCCGCAGATCTACTTTGCTATCGGTATCTCCGGCGCAATCCAGCACGTAGCAGGAATGGAAGATTCTGATTTGATTGTTGCAATCAATAAAGATGAAGACGCTCCGATTTTTGATGTGGCTGATTACGGTCTGGTTGGCGATTTGAATAAGATTGTTCCGGCTTTAACAGCGGCGCTTAAAGCAGAGATGGCTTAAGAAGAGCAAAAAGAGAAAGAGAACAGATAAATCAGGAAGAATCCGCAATCCATGAATCTATGGATTGCGGTTCTTTTGATTATGCGAAACGGTTTTATGTTTTAGGAGCTGTAATGAAAAATATTAATTTTTTCATTGCAGTTGCGTACAATAATAGAAAAAAGAACGAGGTGATAAGTATGACGATAGCAGCACAGGCAATGAGAAAGAAAGAAGTCCTGAAAAAAGAATATTCTGAAAAAGCAGCCACAGGCGCGTAGTATGATGAACTTTCCAAGGGAATTGAAAGCCTAAAAACAGGCAATGTTTATACAGTTGATGAAGCATGGGAGGAAATAGACAAAATATAATGACTATGAATCAACCAAAAAATACGAAGTAGTCATTTCCAAAGATGCGCTCTTAGATATAAAGTTAATAAAAAAGTATATTCTCGACACATTCAAATATCGTGATTACGCTGAAAATTTTCAAAGAAGATAAAGAAAGCAATCAGGGAATTGGATTCTTTTCCAAAAGCTATGAGTCTACAGGCTATGTGATTGAGGGATTAAACAAAAAGTGAAAGAGTAAGAATTTCTATTTTATTCAAGTATTCAATTCATGGTAGATTCCTACCATATATTCCATGATTTTTACAAATTTATGATACCCGATCAATTTCTGTCATATTATTTATTTTGTTTTCAAAAAATGGAAAATTATGCTGGAATTTGTATTTAAAATTGCATATAATATTTTGTATGATCAACAAAAAAATTTTCCAAAAAATTTTAATTTTGTTTGAAAAGCAGATAGAAAAGTGAAAAATTTCTTTTAGAGGCAGAACATGTGAATGTATCAGCAAAGGAAAAAGGATTTGGAAGCCACGGGAGGGATGCGAAACGGAAAAAGACAATCAAATTCAGATAAGGCTGAATCCATGTCAGTTCTTAGCGCATGTGGACGCGGAAACGAAGCGGGTGCAGTATCTGCACACGCATTTACAAAATGTCGCGTATCTGGCGGAAAAAAACTGTCCTCTGGAGCTTATGCGGCATATGGCGGCGCTTGCGGCGTTTTTGCATGATATGGGAAAGCTGGGGGAGTTTCAGGAATATATGCAGGATATTTTAAAATCCAGCGGAACTGCCAGGCAGAGGCGCATCGATCATTCTTCCGCCGGGGGACGTCTGTTGGAAGAGATGACAAACGAGGCGTTTGTATCGAAACTGGTGGGAACGGCGATTTATTCGCATCATGGTTTGCAGGACTGCATTGACATGGAGACGGGAGAGAGCGTTTCGGAGAGGCGCCGAAAAAAGGATTTGGATTTTGCATCCGTCAAACAGCGTTTGTATCAGATTTTTTCAAAAGAAGATTTGCTGAAGCTGGCACAGGCTGCGCACAGGGACTGCAAGCTGCTTTTTGAACATGTGAAAAAAGTCGTACAATCGCAGGGAGGCAGGGATGAGTTCGGAACTATTGAATTTTATCTGGGCATGTACGAACGGCTTTTGTTATCGCTGTTGATTGACAGCGACTGGAGCGATTCGGCAGATTTTTCGGAGGATGCGCCGATTGAAGAGAGAAGTTGCGGGGAATCTGTAAAAGAAATCTGGGAAGCGGCGATCAAGCATTTTGAGCGTTATATAAAGAGCCTGGCTTCTTCTGACGGACAGCAAAGCCCGTTAAACGCCATGCGAAACGAGATTTCAAATTTGTGTTATCAGGCGTCAGAGGAGGGCGGGCGCAGGTACCGCCTGACCGTTCCCACAGGCGCGGGCAAGACGTTTTCCAGTCTGCGGTTTGCGTTGTATTGTGCGAGAAAATTTGACAGACGGCATATTATTTATGTGGCGCCGTACAATTCGATTTTAGAGCAGAATGCGGAAGATATTCGCAAAGCGGTGGGAAATGAAGCGTATGTGCTGGAACACCACTGCAATCTGATTCAGGAAGACGAAGAAAAAGAAGCGCGTTACAAAAAGCTGACGGAAAGATGGGACAGCCCTATCATTGTGACGACGGCCGTTCAATTGTTAAATACCTTATTTTCCGGTCAGAAAAGCAGCATTCGCCGTATGCGCGCGCTGTGCGGCAGCGTGATTATTTTTGATGAAATCCAGGCGATTCCTGTCCGGTGTACGGAATTGTTTCATCTGGCGGTCAATTTTCTTTCGGAATTCTGCGATACGACGGTTGTCCTTTGTTCGGCCACACAGCCGTCACTGGCGAAGTTAAAAGAAAATAATCTGATGAAATGCGAGGAGATGGCGGGAAATCCACAGTCGTATGCAGAAGCGTTTCGCCGTGTGACGATTGAGGACCGGACGGATGCGGTTCCCGGGGGAATGCGAATCGATGATTTGAAGGCCTTTATACTGGAGGCGTTTCAAACGTATCATTCAACGCTTGTGATTGTGAACACAAAAGCCGCCGCAAAGGAAATATATCAGGCGTTAAAAGAGAGCGTTAAGGAAGAATGCGAACTCTATCATTTAAGCACAAAAATGTATACGAAAAACCGGAATGACGAATTAAACGCCATAGAAGCGGCGCAGAAGAAGAGAAAGAAGATGATTTGCGTCAGCACGCAGCTGGTAGAAGCGGGAGTCAATCTTTCATTTGGATGCGTTATCCGTTCGATTGCGGGACTCGACAGCATAATTCAGGCGGCGGGACGCTGCAACCGTCATAAAGAGAGGGACGTTTTTGGAAAGGTTTATATTGTTAAGCTTACGCAGGAAGCGGAGCATATCGAAAAGCTTTTTGAAATCAAACACGCCCGCTTGGCCTGTGAACGGCTTTTGTATGAATTCAGGCAAAGCCCGGAAGCGTTTGGACACGCGCTGGATTCGCAGTCTGCGATATTAAGATTTTATAAGCTGTATTACCATGCGCTTGGCGCAAACGTGACAAAATATCCGTCTTCCATTGGAGAGACAAGCCTGGTGGAATTGCTTGGAAAAAATGAAATGGGAAGAATGCAGTATTTCAGGAACCATAGAGGAACAATGCCAAAAGGCCCGTTACAGCAGGCATTTCAAACGGCAGGAGAAGAGTTTGAGGTCATATCGGACGATGCAAAAGTATCGGTTGTCATTTCCTATGATGAGACGGCAAGGCAGCTTATGGATGCTTTGGAGACGGAACGGAGTCTGTCCGGACAAAAGAAACTGCTGCAAAGACTGCAGCCTTATACGGTGGGAATTTCACCGTTTCTGAAAGAAAAACTTAAGCACGCCTTATATCCGATTGGAGATACGGGAGCGCTTGCGTTAAATATGGATTACTATGATACAAAGCTGGGAGTTTTGGAAGTATCTCAAAACAGGTTTTTGGATTTTTAACAGGGAGGTGAGACGGTGAAAAAATATCGAAACACAATTGAATTTGAAGTATATGGCGATTACGCGCTGTTTTCCGATCCGGTTACGCGCGTGGGAGGAGAAAAATCAAGCTATCATATTCCAACTTACGAGGCCTTAAAGGGGATTGTGGAAAGCATTTACTGGAAACCGAGCATTATGTGGATTGTAGACGCTGTACGTATTATGAAGCCGATTCAGACGGAGACGAAAGGCGTGCGTCCGATTGCATATAACGGGGGAAATGAGCTGGCTTATTATACATATTTAAAAGACGTCTGCTATCAGGTCAGGGCGCATTTTGAGGTAAATTATAATCATCCGGAATTGGTTTCGGACGGAAAAAATGAAAACAAGCATCACAACATTGCAAAACGCATGGTAGAGCGGGGCGGCCGCAGAGACGTCTTTTTGGGGACGAGGGAATGCCAGGCGTTTGTCGAACCATGTGAATTTTTGTCGAAAGACAGTTATTATGACAATGTGGAGGAAATTGCCTATGGATTTATGTACCACGGCATTACGTATGCGGACGAAGCCATTCTGCCGGAAGAGAAAAACAAAATGACTGTAAATTTCTGGCGTCCGGTGATGAAAAAA
>ERZ808028.1587-NODE-1587-length-13138-cov-4.508690_pt1 | contig 13138 bp, 16 predicted proteins | sample MGYA00380184_ERZ808028 | MGnify/ENA primary metagenome ERZ808028 (study PRJEB31490, sample SAMN06133397) | mouse gut metagenome | isolation source: J8_1 | host: mice | place: China: Chengdu | collected 2015-05 ...
TGTGGTAGTGTTGTCACTGCCACAGAGCAAAATTAAATTTCAAGGAGGTTATTTATGTACGAACTATATGACAAAGATGGTAAGTTTATTTGCTATCGAATGACTAAAAGAATTAAAAACGAGCAAGGTGAATATGATGTGCTCACTGCAAGGTCAAAGAAGTCAGAAAAAGAATGCAGAAAAATTATGGATGATAAAATCCGTGACTACTACATTCAGAAAGAAACCGAAAAGCACAAAGGTGTATTCCCAGATATGTTATTTAAAGACTTTGCTGACAACTGGTATGAGTTGAATGTCAAAAATGCAGATTGCAGTCAAGTCAACAAAGATAACTACAAGAATTATGTGTACACTCATATCATTCCCTACTTTGCTAATTACAAACTATGCGAGATACAAGAGGATGACTGTCAACGATTCTTAAATCAATATGTCGGCAAAAGTAAGGCTATGGTATCGAAACTTAGAATGACACTGCGTAGGATAATGAGAAAGGCGAAAAAGCAAAAACTGATACCTGATAATTCTGCAGAAGATATCGTACTGCCGAGCGACACTCAAGGCAGCAGACGACCTATAACGGATGAGGAACGAGCGATGATACTTGAAACTGCTAAAACGCATTACGCTGGTACAATGATTTTAACAATGCTCTACTGCGGACTCAGACCAATAGAAATTCGCAGAATGGAATGGGATTGGTTGGACTTTGAAAATTCAATTCTTACAGTCGGCAAATCTAAAACTGAAGCAGGAACAGGCAGAAAGATACCGATTCCGCCGCAACTGAAATCAGCACTCATAGAACACAAACTCAAAGGTCAAAACGATAAATGGGTATTTGTAAGATTTAAAAATCACAAATTGCCACTTGATGAAAATGCATTTTATCATGCTTGGCACAATTTTTGCAGAGAGATGGACATTGCTAACGGAGCAACAGTTTACAGAAATCAAATTACTAAATCAACTTTAGTACCTGACCTTGAGCCTTACCTACTACGACACACATTCTGCACCGACTGCCAAGCTGCAGGCGTACCGCTGAATGTCGCAAAAGAACTTATGGGACACTCAGATATATCTGTAACGGCAAAGATCTACACTCACATGGTCGACGAAGTATTTGAACAAAACCGAAAAAGATTAGCAGAATATGCTAATCACAAAGAGCGAAAAGCAGTAAACGAATAAGGAACAGAAAAGAGGCAGGGGTGGTGCATAATTACACCACCCCTACCTCAAATTTTGGTGACAAACAATATATAAGCTTAATTTGACAAACTAGAATTAGTGTTTACTTTGATATTTTCGCCAAATAATCCCATCAAGACTGCGAACTGTCAAATTGGGATATTTTTCATTCAGAAGACTTACTGCTTCAGAAAAAATAATTTGACACTCTTCATTGCTTACATCATATCCACATGAATCTTTTATGCAGCGATGAATGTGAACATCCGGTTTACACCGATTAGGATCGCCTGCAAGCATAAATAGATAATTTGTACCAGCGTCCCCGATACCTCTTACAGCTCTTATTACTATTTCAAGCAGTTCGGGAGATTCATAACTTCTAAAATCCTCTAATGAGTCAATGCGAAGATAACTCAAGTAAAGAGCTAACTGATAGCAAATATCTTCTTTAGGAATTTTATTCTTTCCTCCTAATTTTTGGTGATTTTGCAACACTTCATCTGCAAAATTTTTTGGTCCTCCTCTTTCATTTATATGTTGTATAAGCATAGAAACAGTATCACCTGAATTATTTCGATTACCATTTAAATAAAGAGCAGCATATCTATCAACAACAGGTACAGTCACACTATAATATTTCGCCCGCAATGAATAAACACAATCTATAATACATACGGATAAAGATTGATAATTATACTCAGAACTATCTTCTAAATTGAAGTTGCATTCACAATAATCAATAAATTGTCTGGTAAACTTATGCATATTTTTCCTCCTTAAATTTAAATTTATTAATCTGTTTCAATATCTAAATTATAGCAACAATATGAATTCAATTCAATAATAATCTGGACTTTGATAACAAAGTGTGGTATATGTTGTGTTGCGGAAACGCACGCTTCGATAGTCGCGAAACCAATAGGTAAAGGCAAGGGATAATTAAATATTCCTTGCCTTTACCTCTGTACACATTGACAGTAAAACCGATTTTGGTTACAGCGAAAGACAAACAAAACCATATAGAAAAATGCAAATGCAGAAATACCTTTCTATCTAAAATATTTACTATGTATTTCATTTATGGTTTCTATATACACAATAAATGACGGATGATTATGGTCACCTCGGCGCAAATACATATTTTTCTTTTCAAGATATAAGTCCCTAACTTCTTGCCATAGGTTTTCATCTTTAATATCACAAACTTTTTCTGTTAAACCTCTTGATTTTGGTGCCTCATTCCAATACCATTGGTCACAATTAATAAAACCAGTTTTTCGATGAACTAACCTCTCCCAACCTCGACTGTTTTCACGAACAATAGCAAGATCAATACTGAAATTAGTTTTATTTCCCTTGATAAAATATCTTTGTTCTGTAGATAAGGCAGAAGTAGAATCTTGACAATCACTCCAGTCATTATTATTTAAAACAGCATTAAAATGTTTCCGAATATGTTCCCTTACTGCTCTACCATCATTAAAACTGACATCAAATACTTCAAGTATGCAAAGATTATAATCAAGGTCAATTGGCTCATTTGCATTTTGTGTGATTAAATTTTTAGCGCCGCTACCTACCAAATGTGCTTCAACCGTCATAACAGAATCATTATTGATACTCTGCACAAGCTGATTGATAATGTCTGAGCAAAGGCTCTTCATACGTTTTAAAAAATCTTTGTCTTCAATGTAATGATACATAAAATTCTCCCTTTCGCCCATGCCACCCATTTAACATCAAGGTTAAATCATTAAAGTATAGCATAAATAATCTGTTTGTCAACAGGTTTTGTAATTATAATTTTATTCATCGTTACATTTCTATTTTATTTACAAATATATAAGAGATATTTCTATATACCAATAATCATTAAATTTAAATAAATCTCTCGAAAATCTCTCACCGAATTGGCAACATTTGGCGAGTTTGTGATCTCCCAAAGTCTCAGAATGGTCTGCGATTAAGAATTGCAAATGAATACAAAAACTAAAAAAGCACCTAAAAAGGTGCAAAAATGTGCCAAAAGGCGAAAAATAATGGACAGTTCAGAACGAACTGTCCAAATCTGTCTAATCAATACAAAAAAGATGTTTTTTGCAATTTTGTGTATGGATTTGAACCATTTAAAAACTGTATACAAGACATCATTAAACAAAGAAAAATGAATTTTTCGGTAAAAAAATTTGATAAACTCAGAAAAAGAAGAATACCTACAAGTTGTCTAATACCGAAAGGTTTAGATTGCTATGTGTATTCTAATCGTCGATAATGCACTGGTTTGGCAAATCATCTTGTGTAATAATGAACTTGGGGAAAATTTGTGCCATTTTGCCAAGACTATTGTTGTGATAATTTTGACACCATAAATACTTCTGCGAAATTTTTATATTATTGCAATAATGTATTAAATTCTCAACAACAGCAATTTTATGATTATTAAATCTTATATATGGATCGCCACGAAATGTAAATGTTGTAGATAAATAATTTATGAAAAAAATTCCATCAAAATCTTTTTTGACATTGTTAGGATCAATAGCAACATCTACTGATGATGCTTTAATAATCTTTCCAATTGTTCTATGTTCTTGATTATATACTTTGTTAAGAAACTCTTTATGGATTGAAACTACTTCTGAATCAATAATTATTCTTGGATATATTGCAATATTATTTTCAAGTTCATATGCCTTAATTATACCTCTACCATATATAAATTTATCAGACACATATAAATCATCAATTACTATAGCACCTCTAACAAAAATTTGAAATCCACTAATTAAACCAATTTGTACTTCTCTTATAAGTCTGAACATTAAGCAACAATATAAACCTATTTCATAACATGGGTATAATGGCATAGAAATTAGAAAATTATCAGAAAAACTATGTACGTTAAACTTAATATAACTATCCTTGTATTCTCTGTTACTGAATGTTTCATATACAGTTTTGACACAGTTATTAATTAAATCTAAAAACTCCTTTTCTTCTTTTTTACTTAAACTTTTCACTATATGTGTATACCCAAGAATATCAAAATATGCAATTAAATGCTTCGTAGTGTTTTGATCCATATTAACCTCACATTTCATTAACTTTATTTATCCATCCATTTCTATTTCGTTAAAAGTCGCAACATACTTTTTCAAAAATTTTAGATTCAAAGTTGCCAACTTCAATTTTATTTTTCTTTTCTAATTATACTTGATAATAACGCCTTTTACCAGACAAAATAAAAATATTAATGGAATCATTATGTAGATATGTCTATATTCATAAAGAAAAAGAGCAGATTTTCCTCAACATCTGCTCTTTTCAACAATTATTATATTAGTGGAGTCAAAACCTACTACTTATCTATTGGTTTTGTCTATATGACCTTTATCACAATTAATTTGATAAGTACATTACAATTTCAATACCACCCTTAAAAACAACCTTAATTCTGTCTTTAGATTCAACCACTATGCATTCTAATATCTCTCTTATGATTTGGTCATCATAAGTAAGCGGATGATTTCGGAGCAAATCAATTGTTGAATAAATTTCGTCAAGTCTTGACATAGTTAACTCTTTGTTTTTCTTTAAGAGTTCTATTTCTTCAAGCTGTTTTTTTAACTGATTTTTCTCAGTAAGCAGTTTTTCCATTAATGTTTCTCTGTCATCGTCATTCTCGTTTTCAGTATTTGTTGAGGTTATCAATTTACTGAATTCTGCATCAATCTCTGCAATTCTGATTTGCAGTTCAATACTGTTATCGTTAATACTGTCTGCATTCAATCCCATAGCAATATGGGATTTTAATGTTTTTAGTACATCTGCATTTTCTTTTGCCATTTTCAATATGGCATCCATAATTGCATTTTGTAAAACCGATTCCTCTATACTCGGTGAGTGTTTACAGTATTTCTTGCCATAATCAAGTCTGTTGATGCATCTCCAAACTACCTTTTTCGTTTTTTCTCTTGTAGTCCAGATACACCGCCTATATGGTGTGCCACATTCTCCGCATATCAGCAGTTCCGTCAAAGCATACTTGCTTGAATACTTACCTTGTTCAGTTTTTGTTCCGACAAATTTTACTTTTCGTTTGCCTGAACGTCTTGCCAGTTCTTCCTGAACCCTGTTAAAAGTGTTTCTGTCAATAATTGCAGGATGATTGTTTTCGACATAATATTTCGGTCTTTCACCGTTATTTTTTTTGACTTTCTTGCTTAAAAAATCGACTGTATATCTTTTATTAATCAAAGCATCACCCATATATTTTTCATTTGATAGTATTGAACGAACCGTACAACTTGTCCATATTTCCTTTTTCATTGGAGTTGGGATTTTTTGTGATGTTAAATAATCAGCGATTACCTTGAGACTGTCACCTTTAAGATATCTATCATAAATCATTTTAACCGTTACAGCTTCTTCGGGAATAATCTCCGGCAGCCCATCTGCTCCTTTTCTGTATCCAAGAAATCTGCCATATGAGAATGCTACCTTACCGTCTTTTGCTGCCTGTTCCTTACCCCAGCGCACATTAGCACTTATGTTTTCGGATTCACTCTGTGCAATGCTTCCGTAAATAGTGATGTAAAATTCAGCACCGGGCTCTATACTGTGTATACCTTGTTCTTCAAAATAAACATCTATATTTAACTCTTTAAGCATTCGTACATATTCAAGACAGTCAACCGTGTTTCTTGCAAATCGCGATATGGATTTGGTAATGATTTGGTCAATTTTACCTTTCTTACAGTCACGAATCATCTTTGTAAATGCAACACGGTTCTTTGTGCTTGTTCCTGAAATGCCTTTATCAGCATATATCCCTGCCAAGCACCATTTCGGCTCACTGTTTATTTTTTCGGTATAATACTGTTTCTGCACCTCATAACTGTTAAGCTGTTCATCCTGCTTTGTAGATACGCGGCAGTATGCTGCTACTTTCTCTTGCTGATATGGATTCTTTATATTGGATTGTGCTGTTATTGTCGGTGCTATGTATCTGACTGTTTTCTGTGCCATAACTTTCTTCCTTTCCTATAATCTGATCATTCTTTAATATAAGACTGACTTCTGCATTTGTATTAAGAAGTATTGCCTGAGTTGTTTTCATTAATAATGGTAATGAAATCTGCTTTAATGATTCCGCATTTTCAAACTCCGATTTTATCTGTTTAGATATATAACTGCCTGAATCCAAATCAGCATATTTCAATGCGGCTAATTCAAATATTTTTTGTTGTAATATATTTTTATCAACATTCGTTATTTCCAACATTCTGTTGATTTCGTTTTCTGTTCTGATTGTATCAACACTCTTATCCGATTCTGAATCGGATTTAATAAGTGTTGGATTATGTATTAAGTAATTCAGATTATCAGTAATTTTACTGATTAATTCTTCATCGAATATGCCTGTACTTTGTCCGCATTCGGTACAAATCCACCTTTCTGTTACCGTTAACTTTGGATGATGCGTTCTTCTCATCTGACCGCCGCACTCTGAACAGATAACAGGCATATTTAATTTGTATATATAGCTTGTACGCTTCGTATTTTTGGTTGTGTCACGCTCTGCCTTTGAACTGTTCGCCTGAATAAATATATCTGTTTCAATAATCTTTGGGTATTTATCATCACCTAAATATCGTTTATCCTCAATAATCCGCTTTACTTTGTTTTTGTTCCAATTAACTTGGTTAGGTAAAAATTCTATTCTTTTTTGGATTAGAAGATTGGAAATTTTCAGATACGATAGCCCACTGATATAATCTGCAAACACTTGGTTTACGATTTTTGCTTCGGCATCATGAACCACTATTCTGCCGTTTTCAAACTTATATCCGTAAAGAATATTTCTGTTTTTCGCATTCAAACGATTACACCCTTTCTGTTATATTAATTCCACCGAACAAAGTAAAATTCAGTTCGGTGTTGCTTGATAAAGTAATACTCTCCACAATCTCGCTGAACAGTTCTTCGTCAAATTCGTTTGTGGGATTATATTCTTCAAGTAAAGTATCAAGATGTTTCAGATTTTCTATCAGTTCGTGTTCTTCTCTTTCGTGCAGAATTCTTCGTCTTTCAACTCTTAAATTCATAATCTTATCACTCACGGCTGATGACTGTTCCGTATATGAAATACTGTCTAAAATACCTTTTGTATGGAATTTAGCAAGCGTATGATTTTGTGCGGTTAAGTCAGCAATCTGCTTGTCTATTTCAAATATTTTCTGCTGACTTTCGCTTGATTTTTCCTGCATGGCTTTGATGTACTTAATTGTCGGTAATATAATACTCTCTCTGTTGTCCTTTAATTTATGGGCTAACTTGTTGAATGTAATATATACATCGCTTTCCTTAATTCTTAAAGGAGTGCATTCTGTCTTTCCGGCTGCTCTTGAGCAACACAGCCAATATGCAATATTATTTGTTACCATTCTGCGATATGTTCTTCCGCAATCTGCACACCTTATCTTTCTGCTTAATGGATAATTTGGTTTTTTCATTCCATTATTACTTGTTCGGTTGTTCTGCATACGCTGTGCAGCTTCAAAGGTTTCTTTTGAAATAATAGGTGTATTGCTGTTTTCAACATAATACTGTGCTTTTTCACCTTTATTGATTACCTTTCGATAAGGCAGGGTTTCTGTTTTATATGACTTTTGAAGTAATGCATCACCCATATATCTTTCATTACTCAAAATATACTTTACAGTCGATGCACTCCAATTTTTATCGTTATTTTCTTCATTCAGAATATTGGCAATTCTTTGCTTGCCGACACCTGATAAATACAAATCAAATATTCTGTGAATTATTTGGGCTTCTGTTTCATTAACTTTCAGCTCGCCGTTTTCCAATGTGAATCCGTAAGGAGCTTTTGTTGTGTTAAACTCACCTGACTGCATTCTTTTCTGATAACTCCACCGCATATTTTGTGATATGCTTTCGGATTCCTGTTGTGCAATCAATCCGGGAAATGTCGCAAACATTTCCATATTCATTTTGCTTGTATCAATACCTTGTTCTTCAAAATACACGCTGATTCCGAGTTCTTTAAGCATTCGTATTACTACAAGAAAGTCTTGTGTGTTTCTTGCAAATCGTGATGTAGATTTCGTAATAACTCTGTCTATCTTTCTTTTTTTGCAGTCATCAAGCAAACGGTTGAATTCAGCTCTCTTTTTCATATCCGTTCCTGTCAGACCTTCATCCGCATAAATTTCTACAAGCTCATACTGCGGATGTTTCTTTGTATAATCAGTATAGTATTTAATCTGATTAACAAAAGAGTTAAGCTGATCCGCCTTATCAGTTGATACACGGCAGTAGGCTGCAAGCCTTATTTTCTTAACGTCTTGGATTATCTGATTCGGTGTTAATTCAACAACTCTCATTCGTTAAAACTCCTTTCTTTCAATAATATTCAGGGTATTGTTTTCCCTTACAACACCACACTACCACAAGGGTTCGCATACATCCAGCTTTTATGAAAATTTAACAATTTCGCTACATTTTCACTCTGAACGGTAATATTCAGCACTTATTAAAAGTATTCTGTCATACTCTTTTTCTGTAATTAACTCCATATTTAATAATATCTTGAGCATATTTGCACTAAAGCAAAAAGATGCGTTGTTTACTGCTTTTGTCTTATCCAATCTTTTTGTCCTCCCGTATTTTCAAATCAAGACTTATTGCCAAAGCCTTATCAAGTTCTGATATTTCATCTTTTGTCAGTTTGCCTTGGTATTCTTCTAATCTGCTTTTATCAACGGTTCTGATATGTTCAAGCAGAATAACCGAATTAAACGGTAAACATTTATTTTCTATATGTACATGAGTAGGCATATTTGTTTTCAGTCTGCTTGTGATTGCTGCTACTATTGTTGTAGGACTGTAAAAGTTTCCTACATTGTTCTGCAGCACAACAACCGGACGATATCCGCCTTGTTCACTTCCTGTTACGAGGTCTAAATTTGTATAATATATTTCACCTCTGTTTATTATCCTCATTTTGATTCCTCCGATATGTAAAGGAATACAGGCGGCTCGTATTTGGTTAATTATATAAATAACTCTGTTATACCGTCTGTACTCCTCGTTAAAATTGTTTTGCGTTATATGCCATACTTGTCCACGACACCCCTGACATTATGGGCATATAACAAACTAAGGCTGGCTTACCTTATCATTGGAATCTCACCACTCCGTTTCCACCGAGCTGCCCCCATTGCCTACGACGGTTTTATCACGCTCGGACTGTGGCTGGGCAGAAGTATCATTATCCCTGTTATCTGTCATGGCATACCTATCAGAGCCGCTGATAGTTTAAAGCTACATTAAAAGAACCGTTAAACTCTTTTATTGTGCTTAGGCTGCTTGTCCCTTCTCCAGAAACAATAACAGGAAAGTATTTGCTATATGGCTATTTAATTTTCAAGGTTCAAGGGATTTGAAATTAATCCCTTCACCTATAGCCACGGAAACAGCAAAATCTCACGGTTTTTTCAAAAATTTTTTTAAATTATTTTTCGCTCTACCTAAACGCATTGAAATTGCATTAGGCTTTACACCTTCTTTTTTTGCATAGTCGTTAACCGATATATGCTTAAAATATATGGAAATAATCAAATCTTTTTGCTTTGGTTTTAGCTTTGATATCGCAATATGTAATCTTTCCTCCATTGATAAATCATCTTCACCATTAATTATCCTTTCAAGTGATTTATCAATATCAAGTAACCAAGAACTGTATTCATTTGATGTGTCTAATCTTTCATGGCGTCTTGTTTCGGTTCGATTGAGATTAAATTCTTGCTTATCAAATTCTGATAAGATTGTTTCCCATTTTAAGTCTATTTCTATTGTGTTTTCTTCATTAGAAAACTCGTATGTGTATTTCACTTTTTACCTCCAAATTTTGAATTGTCTTAATTTTCAAAATTCAGAGATTATGGATATTTTGCTGTGTATTCCTGCCAAACTTCTATCATTCTTGCCCTTTCAACACTTTTCGCAGAGCAACAAAAAAGAGCCTGACGAAAAAATCGTCAGGCTCCTATCTTAATGATGAAATCTGTACATATAATCTAATCTATATTAAGTAAACATTCATCTTACTGAAATGTTTATCTTGTTTCCGCATTTATAACATTTAATAATGATTCCGTTATTATTTTTCTTTTCCTTATCTAAACATATTCTCTCATTCTCTTTTACATCACATAACCTTCCCCCACAAATTGGACAATGTACCTTTTTGACATTATCCGAAGGAGATTTAGATAATGCAACCATTTATTATTTTTCCTCTTTTATTCATCTTAATTCTATGTTCCCCGTTGGGGTACAGTATTCTCAAAAAATATATCCCATAGGGACATATTTTCATTTTTCAATTTGTTTCAATATTTCATTCCAAAATTCATTTGAATTTCCGAGTTTACTTGCTTTTCGAATCAGCTTTTTGGCGTTATCCTCGTTGAGCAGATATTCAGAAATATCAACAGGAAGATAAAAGTTTTTATCATCTTTTATTCTTTTACACTTGGCTGCCAAGTCAAAGAATATTTCAGAAGATTCATCATCAAGATTTAATCCTTTTACAAGTCTTAACAGCACATCATCACTGGGCGGTGGTTTGCTGCCGTTTTCAATTTTCGCAATATATGTATGTGCAATGTCTGCTTTGCGTGATAATTCCCGTAAGGATATATTTTTCTCCCGCCGTTTTTCTCTCAGAAAGACACCAAACAAATTATGTTTTAACATTCTTCTTTTGTGATACCCTCATAATTTTTCCTGCGGCAAGCAATATACTTTCAAGAATTAAACTTAAACAACAAGACACAGTAACCATTTGAAATTTGAAAACATATGAAACAGCAATAGCAACCACGATTACAAACAGGATAATCCATGAAACCTTGCGAAAGTATTTGAACTCCTTATCAGACAATGGCTTTTCGGGTGTATCAAGCGGACAAAAAACGAATATACAAACTGCTGAAAGTGTGGTTATTAACAAAAGAACAGTTTGAATATCATAAGTTTTTGACAACCTGATTACAACAATGCAAGCCAATATTGACAGAATTGACAATACCTCACATCTTGTTTCGGTTGATGCGTGATAACCTCCGGCAAATTTTCTTATGAATTGAAATGCAATATAGAAAATAATGCTTTCAATTATACAGTTTGATACCAAGCCGAATATGCAGGCTATGATAAAAAACATAAACTGTGACAAAAGCATAAATAAGCCATAGATATATAGCTCTTTATCCTCATCACCGATTGTACCGTTTGAAAGCAGTTTGTCAGTAAGACGAGCTGATAATTTACTTATCATTCTCTACTTTGCTGAACTTCTTCAAAGCAGCCGGTACTTTGGGTTGGTAGAGTGCTACGCAAGTTGTACTGTTTGCAGAAAACTTTGCTTCTTTTTCAACAATGTTTTTCATAAACTTTTTAGCATTTTTATTAACTTTAATCATTAAGTCATCCTCCTTCAATATTGTTTGGATTTATTTTGACACAACTAACTATACTACATTTTCTTTGTGCTTTGTTGCTCTTTTCGTATCTATTAAAAAAATTGGTACATCTGTGGAAATATTTTCTTTTAGATAAAAAAATTAGTTAATAGGCTTATTATTCTGCTTAATAGGAATTTTATTTTCTATTAGGATGTTTGTTTGGCTAAATTACTATGTTAGAATGATTAAGAGGCGATATTATGGATATAAATTACCGCTTAATAGGCACAAGATTATGTCAAAGAAGAAAAGAATTACATTTAACCCAAAAGAAATTAGAGGATAAAATACATATAACTAGTTCTCATATTTCTGCTATTGAAACAGGTACCAAACAACCAAGTTTGGAAACCTTGTTAGCGTTTTGCAAAGTTCTTCATATCAATATTGATTATTTGTTAAACGGCACAATACATAGTGAATTAGATGAACAACTTATTGAAAAAATAAAATTATGTTCCTTGGAAAATCAAAAAAGGATTTCAAAAATAATAGATGTTTTTCTTGAGGAAGAAAAACTTGAAAAATAATAAACAGCATTGTATAATTTAGAAAAGTTATACAATGCTGTTTTTTGTGAGGTTATTTATGCGAATAGCAATATGTGATGATCAACAGGAATATCGAAAATTAATCATACAATATGTTCAGTTTTATTTTAAAGAGCATTTTATAGATTTAGAATATGATGAATTTTGCAGCGGTGAAGAATTGCTTCTGTCAGATAAAATATTTGATATCGTTTTTCTTGACATTGAAATGAATGAGCTTAATGGTATTCAAACCACTAAAGAATTAAACATAAGAAATAAAAACACTATTATATTTATTGTTACGGCTTATCAAAAATATCTTGATGATGCTATGGATTTGAATGTTTTCAGATATATTGACAAGCCTTTTCAGGCTAAGCGTATGTATAACGGATTGGATAAGGCAATAGATTTAATCAACAATAATGAAATTACTTTTAAAACAAGAAATGACGGTATTATAACAACCCATAAAAACGATATTATTTGCGTTGAAGTTAAGCGAAAAACAGTTTATGTAAATACAACAGAAAAGCAATACATAGCAAGAGAGAAAATGGACTTTTTCAAAGAAACTCTTACTGCCTCATATTTTGCAATACCGCATATCAGCTATGTTATTAACTTTAATTTTGTAAAAAAATTTCAAAGAGATAAGGTTGAGTTAAAGAACGGTCAAATTGTTTCAATAGCACCAAAGAAACAAACGGAAATAAAAAAGAAGTTTATGCAGTTTATGGGAGAAGGCTATGGCAGTTTATCAAACAATTTTTAAGAGACCGCAAAAAATTTTGTGTAAAATAGAATAGAAAAAATCCTTTCAGGCGATAATTGAAATAGAAAAATAAAGCT
>ERZ808028.1589-NODE-1589-length-13126-cov-3.248601_pt1 | contig 13126 bp, 9 predicted proteins | sample MGYA00380184_ERZ808028 | MGnify/ENA primary metagenome ERZ808028 (study PRJEB31490, sample SAMN06133397) | mouse gut metagenome | isolation source: J8_1 | host: mice | place: China: Chengdu | collected 2015-05 ...
GGAAAGTGATTTTAGCGTCGGTTTTAAACAACGTGGAAGAAGTATTTCTGATTTTTATCAGATATTGGTTTCACTGGTTCAGTTGTAAAACAGGACTGATATTACTATTATAAATAAAATTGAGAAGGAATCCCCCAGTAGCAAAGAAATTCGGCTCTATAAGGGAAGGATGAGTAAAAAACATCCTCTTCTTTTTTTTCTGCTTTCATTAGTTCAGCTAATCTTCGGGTCCCTGAGGATACAGATTCTGATCTGATCAGGGCATCAATTTTTTCTTCATACAGTGCTGTTTTTACCGAGTTTTGAACAGTTCTGTAATAATAGAGAAGATTTTGGTGGTTCATCTGCAAAAATTCTCCATAATTGTAATTTTCATAGCCACTATTTTCAATATAATCTGCTTCAAAATCAGCCTCTACCAGCTCTTCTAGTATTACATATGCGATAAGCAGATTGTTGTGGATAATCAGTTCTTCAAAGTGGTTGGATGTCAGCATTAAGCTGTCCCGAAAATTTGAAATGGTTGATGATGTAACGTTTGATTCTAACAAATCAAGTGTCGCTTTGTTATTCAACACATAGGATGCTCTAATCAGGGAAGAACCTTCCGCCTGTCTTATACATTTTTTTGCAAGAGTAAATTTTCCAATATAGCCATAACTCATGGAAAGATTTATATAACAAAATGTTGCATATTTTTCCATATATTGATATTTATTAAAACTGCTGATTGCTTCCTGATATATATTAATAGCATCCTTCGGATTTGACACGAGTTCCGCGGCATTCATAAGCAAAAATCCGTATTCCGGAAGGTTTCGATATGCTGTATTTTCCAACAGATATTGCGAAAATTGCTCTGACTGCGCCTGAGTACAGGTTCGTAGCATAAAACGAAGCCGGCATAATTCAATCAGAAGTCGATTCTGTGTTCCTTCTGCATACATGTTTTCTATATCCTGAAGCAATTTTAAATTTTTATTGTCAGAACCAATAGCATAGTATTTTGCTTTGAGAAGCATGTAACGGAAAGATCGCTTATTAGACGGAATCATTGAAAGATGTATCCAGGCATTTTCAGTATCTTCAATTTCAAGGCAGACTTCCGCGAGCAGCATACATACTTCGGAAAAAATCAATGGATTCATCTGGCTCTTCTGCAATAGTTTATCTTGAAACATATTGAGGTCTTCCATGATATTTTGCGGATACTTGCTTTCCAGAAGAATATCCCGTACTTCCGGAAGTATCTCAAAAATTTGTTCATCTGCAAAATTGATATATAAAGAAAAAAGGTGAAAAATGCAGGTTCTGGATGGTGCTTTCGCATTCATATTTAAATAATACTTTGTCAAAGAGGCATATGCCCCATATAAAACAGGATTGGACGGCTGTTCTTTTAAGGTATCTGCCACAGAATCATGCAATAAAAGAGAGGTATTTTTCTTTTCTATTATGTTTTTTCTCTGTAGCCGGCCAAGGACAGTCTGGTAGGATGATATTGAAAATCTCATTTCACTGACAAGTACATCATCTTTGATTAACAGAGATGTAAGCGCACTTTCAGAAAAGGAACCGCCGTTTAAATGAATCAGATAAACAAGAAATCGTTCTTCTTTTGAAAGATCAGACAGAGATTGCCGGATAATATCATCTGACATATTTTTAAAGGAGTTTTGATACAGCTTTACCTGCATTAGATTTCCGTGACTTTGCGTATATGTATTTTCAAGCAAATCCCGACAGGCACGGTTTTGTATGGGCTGCGGAAGAAGCCTGATTGCTTCATCGAATTTCATTTCAAGAAGTGCATAGCTTGTTATTTCCGCATTGAATTGTAATAGTTCTGCGTATAAATTTTCGTAGACAGAATCTGAATTTTCCGTCTGAGTAAACTCCAGAATAAAGGTATTTCCCTCTGTTCGATCCATAATGTCCCTTAGTAACTCTATTGATTGAGTATCAATATTCTGAATATTCTCAAAGTCAATTAAAAAGGGAGTTTTCTTCAGGATATACAGAATATAATCCCTTTTTCTTATAACGCAGGATTCTTCTGCAGATTCATACAGTTTATCACTTTCATTCAGACCGATTTTACTTTTGCCAATGTGAATCAGACCGGAGAAAATATTTTTGTAATTGCGCAGAGCAAAAGCACGGGGCGACATAGATTTAGCCTTTGTTTTTGAGCTGTATTTAACCATTTCCTTGTACAGCGCATTAAAATATGCGCCGTTATCAATCGTATCAACGGAATTTTTACTGATATGAACTTGTAAACACCTATCGAAAGAGGGTGTTGTAGAAAAAAGTTGATGCATTAATCCAGTTTTTCCCACACCGCTGTAACCGGATAAAAGTATGATTCGATTTTTTTCAACAGGCTGCATCAATAGTTTTATTAATTCTTCACGTTCCCGTGTACGATTGATAAATGTCATAATGGTCACCATTTCTATAATACTTTATCCACCAGCCTGTCAAATTCGCCTGTCCACATTTTCCTAAATAGCTTAAAAGCCGGTTCGTTCTTTTCATACCAACGAATGTCGGATAATCAAGAATTATCCATATTTCATATTGACAAAGTGTGACTATTGGAGTAGTATACTTATATCGCGATGACTATTGCAATAGTTAAAAATGAGGTGGCCTTATGGATATTAAATTATTTGATTCGGAATTGAAAGTGATGGAAGTGCTGTGGAAAGAAGGTGATTTGCCGGCAGGACAGATTGCAAAGATTTTGAAGGAAGAGATCGGGTGGAACAGGAATACCACCTATACGGTGATAAAGAAATGCGTAGAAAAGGGCGCGGCGAGAAGGTATGAGCCTAACTTTATGTGCGGAGCGGTGATCAGCAGGGAACAGGTACAGGAATATGAAACCGAAGAGCTGATTGGGAAAATGTTCGGAGGATCGAAGGAAAAATTTTTTGCGGCCTTTCTCGATGAGAAGAGATTATCCGGGGAAGAGATAGAAAATCTGAAACGGATGGTTATGAAACTGGGTCAATAGACGGGGAAATTATGCACAATAAAGCCGTGCAGAAATGGAGAAAAAAATGGGATTATTGCAAAGAAGTATAACGGCGGGAATTTTAATCGCAAGCATCCTCATACTTCGGTGTTTTACTTTCCGAAAGCTTTCCAAAAGAGTGTTTGTCGTTTTGTGGAAGATGGCGATAGTGCGTTTACTCCTGCCCTTTTCCTTCCAGGTGGAGAACGCGCTTTTCCATACTTTATCAGGAAGAAATGTCAGCCATGTCATGTTGCAGGGAAGGGGCGGAGAATTAAAAACGCCAATGGGCGCAGCTAGTTTGGGAATTGGCGGTTGGATAGGCTTTATTTACCCCTTGGGAGCCATTTTTCTGACATTGGTTTTTACCTTGGAATATGCCAAGGTTTGCATTTTGCTTAGAGAAGCCATTCCTGTCAGCGCCTTTACTGATATTGGCAGAAGTGTCGGAAAGTGCCGTAAGGACTTGACCAAAGGAGTCAGCATTGTTGTGACAGACCGTATTAAGACTCCGATGACTTATGGATTATTACATCCGCGGATCGTTCTGCCAAAATGGATGGACTGGAAAAATGAAGATATGCTTTCGTATGTTTTTCGGCATGAAATGATACATATTAAGTGCATGGACAATTTGTGGAAACTCCTGGCACTTCTGGCATTTTGCCTCCATTGGTTCAATCCGCTGGTCCTAGTCCTGTATTTCCTCTTAAACAAAGATATGGAGATGGCTTGTGACGAATGCGTCATTTCTTCCATGGATGAAAAGGAAAGACAAAAATATGCAATGACGCTTGTGACTTTAGCAGAGAAATGCGCATTCAATCCCAAGATTTGCAGTGGGTTTGGAAAGAGCGCGGTTTCAGAAAGGATAAAAGAAATTATGAATTATAAAAAGATGACGAAAATAGGAAGTTTCTGTGCGGCTCTGGTTTTGCTGGGAGGCACAGCAGTATTTGTGTCGGCGAAAGAAAGTACGGCAGAAGCGGTTCCTTCCGCTTCCGTGACGGTTATGGAAGAAAACCTGGGAAACTATGAGGATTAGGACTCTGTAGTCGTTTATTTTGACGTAGGAACTACGGAAGAAAGAAAAGAGGAGATTGGCAATGAATTGCTGGCAGTCGATGGGGTGACGGGGATTGGATATACTTCGGCAGAAGTTGCCTGGGCGGTATTTGCCGAAGAGTATTTGAGCGAGGATATCGTGCTTTCCTTCAATGGAGAAAATCCGTTGAAAGATTCGGCGAATTATACCGTTTATCTTTCAGAAAGAACGGAAGAGACTATCCGTGCAATCGAGAGCATAGAAGGAGTGAGACGAGTTACCCAGAATTAAATTATATTTTATTCCATTCCCTCTTTTTCAAGAAAAAAAGAAAAAGAGGGAATCATCACGACAATCTTGGAGAAACAGCCTGTCGTGCCGCGTTCCTTTTCCCCTAGACGAATTCCTCTCTTTTCATGTATAATAACTTAGATCATTGCGGAGCCGGTAAACTTTGCCGAATGTTCCGACAATATCTTCCGTAAAAATCTTTTGTGCCATGGAGCCAAGACCGTTTTATCGGGCTTGGCGGAATGATGGGCACAGTCGGATTTTTACGGAAGATATTGTCGGAACATTCTCACAGCCTAAAACTCCGCAATTATCCAATATATTTAAATAAAAAAGAGGAACAACACATGTATACAGTTGTAGTAGCAGATGATGAAGAAGAACTGCGCCAGGCGATTGTGCGCCGCATTGATTGGGAAAGCACCGGATTTCGGGTGGTAGGAGAAGCCGAGAACGGTGTGGAGGCTTTGGAACTGGTGGAAAAAATGGAGCCGGATCTTCTTTTGACGGATATAAAAATGCCGTTTATATCGGGTATTGAGTTGGCGAGGCAGGTGCGGGAGATCCGCCCCGCCACGCAGATTGCTTTCTTGAGCGGGTTTGATGAATTCAGTTATGCCCAACAGGCGATCCAATATAATATTATCAGTTATATGCTGAAACCTATTTCCGTGGCGGATCTGACCAGGGAATTGATCGTGATAAAGGGGAAAATAGACAATCTTTTCCGGGAATTCCGCGATAAGCAGCAGATCCAAATGGATAAATCCGGCTTTCTGATGCCGCTTTTGATGGACGGATATCAGGCAGAGGACGGAGAAGAAGGGGAAAAATTTCTCGTCCGGGCCGCCGTCGAAAGCGGGGTGCTGCGGGATCATCATAACGATTTCCGCTATGCGGTCATGATCACGAGCATCAGGGATGGGAACGGGAAGAACCGAACGGCGCAGGAACATGTCCATTCGGTGGACAGTATTTTGAAAAAGTATGTAAAACATGAAAGTTTTTACTGGAACGGAAGGGTGATTTCGCTGTTGATTGCCACACCTTCCGCATTCGATAAATATTTGCATATTCTGGTCGGAGATGTCATGCAGAGTACGGAGAGGATCATGGAGTTGAACTGTTCCATCGGCGTCAGCAGGATCATGGACAGGCTTTCCGAATGCCATGACGCTTATATCGAGGCGTTAAATGCGCTTAGCTATTCCGGGCGGGCGGACAGCGGCGTCCATTATATTGCGGATGAGGAACATGTGGAAGGGATCGACGCCCAGGAGATCATGAACATTGTGACGGAAGTGGAAACCCTTGTCCGGGGCAGCCAGGCAGGAGAGCTGGAAAGGTATCTGGAAGAGCTGTTCGAGCGGATGCGCGGGATGAAGGTGTCGAGGGCAAAGGCCAATTATCTGATGGTGCAGCTGCTTGCCTCCATATGCAGAATTATATATGCGGTAGGGGACGGGGAAGAGATAGAAAGAATACAAAAGAATACGCTGCTGCAAAGCATTGTGTTTCAGGACGGCTCGTTTCGGGAGATGCAGGGCAAATTGACGGAGTTCTGTCTGAGTGCGAGGGAAATGATCGGCAGCCAGAGGAAAAAGAGCAGCAGGGTTCTTTGCGAGAAGACGCTGCAAATCATTGAAACGGAATATGGGAACGGCGATATTTCCCTCGTTTCCGTCAGCAATGAGATCGGCGTCAGCCCGAATTACCTGAGCGCTCTTATAAAGAAAGAAACGGGGAAAACCTTTATCGACCTTCTGAGCGGGAAGCGGATAGAGGCGGCGAAGGAACTGCTGATGTGTACTTCCATGAAAATAAAGGAAATTTCGGAGAAATGCGGTTACAGCGACCAGCATTATTTCAGTTATTGCTTTAAAAAGTACAGCGGCGTGTCGCCCAATGCCCTGCGGCGGCAGATGCGTGCGGAGGAGAAAGATTGAAAATGAAAAATTTTTAATCGATGCACAATAAAGCTGTGCGGAAATGGAGATAAAAATGAGAGTACGCAAGGACAAGAAAGGGCTGACGATGCCGTTGGCTTCCGTGATGAATTTGTTCGTGATCGGCATGGTGCTGGCGGCGCTGGCAGGAGGAATGGTCGTTTTTGTTTCCGTGTTCCGGCGCTCCGTGGAACAGAATGCGGTGATCAGCAGCGAACAGGCGGTGGTACAGGCTTCCAATACGGTGCGCAATTATACGGCGGACATGGAAGAGATTATGGATTTGATCGAAGAGTCTTACGGGAGGGAAAAAGAAGAAAGGGACAATGCCCTGGAAACTTTGCTTCGCATAAGAAAGGATGTGATTGCCGTTACCAGTTATGACGAAGAGGGAAATATGGTGGACTGGTGGACGGGGAATTATCGTTTAAAAGAGAAGATATTAAAAAACCTTTCTTTTATACAGAGGGAAACCGGAAGGGAAGACCGGCTGTTGATATCCGAACCTCATGCGGAGACTTTGCTGGAAAATTATTATCCCTGGGTAGTATCCATACGTAAAGATCTGGAGACTGGGGACGGGAAAAAACATGCGGTAGTGCTGGATGTGCGTTTTTCCCAGATTGCAAATTATGTGGATGAAGTAGGCATCGGACAGCATGGCTACTGTTTTATTATGGATAAAAAAGGGAATATCGTCTATCATCCCCAGCAGCAGCTGATCTATTCCGGTCTGAAGTCGGAACAGACGGACATTCTGACGAAGGCCGGGGACGGGACGCTGGTGAAAAAAAATGTAATTTATTCGATCCGTTCCCTGGATAACTGTGACTGGAGGATCGTGGGGGTAAGTTATATCGATGAGCTGGTGACGGTCAAGGTGAGGGGGGCGATGCAGATTTTGCTGGTAATGATCGCTTTTGTACTGGTGACGGTATTTCTCAGCAGTTTTTTGCTGACGCATATGATTTCCCACCCCATCCAGAACCTGGTGAAAGCGATGAAAGATTTTGAGGCCGATGCGGAGGAATTCAGCTATCAGCCGGTACATGGCAGCAAAGAAATGATCGCTCTGTCGGATTCCTTTGGCCATATGGTCGGCAGGATACAGGATTTGATGGAAAAGGTCAGGAGAGAGGAAATTACATTGCGTAAAACGGAGCTGAAGGCGCTCCAGGCCCAGATCAACCCGCATTTTCTTTATAATACGCTGGATGCGATCGGCTGGATGTGCGAGGAGGAGCGGAGCCAGGATGCGGTAGAAATGGTAAATGCTCTGGCAAGGCTGTTCCGCATCAGTATCAGCAAGGGGCACGAACTGATTCCTATTGGGAAAGAGGTGGAGCATGCCAGAAGTTATTTGATGATACAAAATTTTCGGTATAAAAACCAGTTTACTTATTCTTTTGATATAGAAGAGGAATGCCTTCCTTATCTATGCAATAAAATTACACTTCAGCCGATTATTGAAAATGCCATTTATCACGGAATCAACCGGATGGTGGATGAAGGAGAGATAAGAATTCGTATTTATGGGGAGGGAGACGATATCGTATTTTCCGTGTCCGATAACGGAGTGGGTATGAGCAAGGAGCAGTGCGGGAGTATTTTAAAAAGCGAGCCGGGCGATCAGACCGGGATCGGTATTAAAAATGTGAATGACAGAATCAAAATTTATTTTGGAGAAGAATATGGAATTACGATAGAAAGCGAACCGGATGAGGGGACTTGTGTCAGCATCCGTATGCCGAAGGTGGAGGAGGGCGGATATGAGAGCAAATAAGAAAAAACAGGGCCTGGTATTTTGGGTGTCCTTACTGCTTATAACGGCTCTGGCCTTCGGAGGATGCGGGAAAGAAAGCGCAACGGCAGGAAAGCGTTATGTGGCGCTCGTGACGAAATCCATGGATTCCGCCTTTTGGAAGTCCGTTTACGCGGGGGCGACGGCTGCAGCCACGGAATATAACTTGCAGATCAGTATGGTGGGGCCAAAAAGGGAGGAAGACTACGAAACACAGAACCAGATGATCGAAGAGGCGGTGGAAAATGGAGCGGAAGTCATCGTTTTTTCTGCAGTGGACTATAACGCCAACAGCGAGGCGATTGACGAAGCTGCCAAAAAAGGAGTGAAAATAGTGGTGATCGACAGCGACGTCAACAGCGGACAAGTAAGCTGCCGCATCGGCACAGATAACCGGGAAGCGGGAAAAATGGCCGGGGAAGCCGCCCTGAAGGCGGAAGGCGAAGAACTGTATATAGGCATCGTAAATTATGACATCAATTCGGCTAACGGACAGCAGAGGGAAGAGGGATTCCGGGAAATCGCCGGAGCGGACAGCAGAGTGAAGAGCATGCATACGATTAATGTGGTATCGACGACGGAGGACGCCAGGGAAGGAACCATACGGATGCTAAAGGAATATCCGGAGATTAATGTGATCGTCACCTTTAACGAATGGACCAGCCTGGGCGTTGGCTGGGCGATCCGGGATTTGGATCTGGCGGAAGAGACTCAAGTGGTGGCTTTTGACAGCAATGTAGTGTCGGTGGGAATGCTGGAAACCGGAGAGGTGGATGCCCTGATCGTGCAAAACCCCTATGCGATGGGTTATCTCGGCGTGGAAGAGGCCTACCATCTGCTGAACGGAGGCAATGCCAGCGGGGCGGTGGTCGATACGGCGACCACTTGCGTGACGAGGGAAAATATGTTTGAACCGGAATGCCAGAGGATGCTTTTTTCTTTTGACTGATAAAAATTTGAATAAATTGTGAACAAAAAATGTACAAAACAATAATTTTTTATACCAAGAGAGTAAAATATTGCATATCTTTTTGGAATAGTTGTTTGTTATAATGGCAACATGGCGTAGTAAAAACGTCAGAGAATAATATTTAAATAGGAGGACAAACAAAATGAAAAAGTTATTCGCATTGCTTTTGACAGGCGCGATGGTATTCAGCCTTGCAGCATGTGGAAAGCAGGAAGCTCCGGCAGCAGCAGAACCCGCTGCAGAAGCAGAAGCTCAGGCAGCAGAAGAAGCAGCTCCGGCTGAAGAAGAGGCAGCTCCTGCAGAGGAAGCAGCTCCGGCTGAAGCGGCAGCGGTTGACCTGAATGTAGGCGTATTCTACTATACATATAGTGATACCTACATTTCCAGCGTTCGTACAGCGCTTGATGCAGCTCTGACAGAGGCAGGCATCACATTCCAGAATTATGATGGAAACAGCAACCAGACAACACAGAATGAGCAGATCGATACAGCTATCAGCCAGGGCGCAAACCTTCTGATCGTTAATATCGTTACATCCGGTTCCGTAGATGCTTCCCAGCAGATCGTTGACAAAGCGAGCGCAGCAGGCATCCCGGTTATCTTCTTCAACCGTGCGGTAGAGCCCGACGAAGAAGAAGGTAAAGTACTTGGCGCTTATGACAAATGTGCTTTCGTAGGAACAGATGCACCGGAAGCAGGTCATATGCAGGGTAAGATGATCGGCGATTTCCTTATGGCAAATTATGATGCAGTTGACCTGAATGGCGACGGCGAAATCAGCTACGCTATGTTCATGGGTCAGCTTGGTAATGCAGAAGCTATCGCTCGTACACAGTTTGGTGTAGAAGATGCTAACGCAGTTCTGACAGCAGGTGGAAAACCGGAATTGGTTTACTTCGATTCTTCCAACGCTGACTGCTACCAGGTAGACCAGGATGGTAACTGGAGCGCAAAGGCAGCAAATGAGTACATGGTAACAAACCTTTCCCAGTACAGCGAAGCTACAGGTAACATGATCGAACTCGTTATCTGCAACAACGATGGTATGGCAGAAGGTGCTATCTCCGCTCTGAACGCTCAGGGTTATAACCTTGGAGGAGACAGTGTAACGATTCCTGTATTTGGCGTAGATGCAACAGATGCTGCTAAACAGCTGATCGCAGACGGCAAAATGACAGGTACGATTAAGCAGGATGCAGAAGGTATGGCAAATGGTATTGCATATCTTGCAAAGAACGTACAGGCAGGTAAGGAATTAATGGCAGATACGGATTCCTTCAATATTTCTGCAAATGTAAGCAACAAGATCTTTATCCCTTACGCTCCTTACACAGGTGAATAAATAAAAGGGATAGGATACTGCGTAAAGCAGGAAGATCCTTATGTTTATAAGAGCGGCTGCCGCCTTAGGCGGTTGGCCGCTTTTTTTAAGGCATAGCCTCATACAGAGAAGATATACAGCTAAGGCGGCGTATGAGGCGCGCGAAAAAAGAGATAGGTAAGCTTATGGAAAAAGGGAGGGTAAAGCATGGGACAGGATGTTCTGCTGCAGATGACAGATATATGTAAAGAATTTCCCGGAGTAAAAGCATTGGACCATGTTTCCCTAACTGTAAAAAGGGGAACGGTACACGCACTGATGGGTGAGAACGGTGCGGGAAAATCTACCCTGATGAAATGCCTGTTTGGTATGTATTCCAAGAATAGCGGACAGATTTTTCTGGAGGGGAAAGAAGTAAATTTTAAGGATTCCAAAGAGGCACTGGAAAACGGCGTTGCCATGGTGCATCAGGAGTTAAATCAGGCATTGAAACGTAATGTCATGGATAATATCTGGCTGGGACGTTATCCGAAAGTCGGCGGTCTCATGGTAAATGAGAAGAAGATGTACGACGATACAATGGAGCTGTTTAAAAAGCTCGAAATCGATGTAGATCCGAAACGAATTATGAGCACGATGCCGGTATCCCAGAGACAGATGGCAGAAATTGCGAAAGCAGTTTCTTTTAATTCGAAAATAATTGTATTTGATGAACCGACATCCTCTCTGACGGAGCAGGAAGTAGAACATTTATTTAAAATTATCAATATGCTTCGCGATCAGGGATGCGGAATCATTTATATTTCTCATAAGATGGCGGAGATCCTTCGGATTTCCGATGAAGTGACAGTTATGCGAGACGGTCAGTATGTTGCGACAAAGTCAGCGAAAGAACTGACGACGGAAGAGATCATCCGACTGATGGTTGGCCGTGAATTAAGCAACCAGTTCCCGCCGAAAACGAATAAGCCCGGCGAGGTGGCTTTGGAAGTGGAAGGACTGACGGCACAGTATTCTCTGTTAAAAGACGTATCCTTTAAAGTGCGCCAGGGAGAGATTATCGGTCTGGCAGGCTTAGACGGCAGCGGGCGTACGGAATGCCTGGAAAATATCTTTGGCGTAGCGACCAGAAGAGACGGTGTGATCAAGCTTCACGGCAAAGTGGTCAGAAACCGGAACGCGAGAGAATCCATCAAAAACGGGTTTGCTCTTTTGACGGAAGAGCGGCGTGCAACCGGTATTTTCGGTATCTTGGATATTCGTGAAAATACGGTTATTTCCAGCTTGAAGAAGCATTTGAAACATCATCTGTATTTGAGCAATAAGACGATGAAAGAAGATACGCAGTGGTCCATCGATGCGATGCACACAAAAACCCCGACGCAGGAGACGAAGATTCGTTCTCTCTCCGGCGGTAACCAGCAGAAGGTTATTCTTGGAAGATGGCTTTTGACAGAGCCGGAAGTATTGCTTTTGGATGAACCTACCCGTGGTATTGATGTCGGTGCGAAGTATGAAATCTATCAGCTGATACTGGATTTGGCGAACAAAGGAAAGATCGTTATGGTGGTATCGTCTGAAATGCCTGAGCTTTTAGGTATCTGCGACCGTATTCTGGTTATGTCCGGCGGAAGGCTGGCGGGGGAAGTAGATGCGGCAACAGCAACTCAGGAAGAAATCATGACTTACGCAGCAAAATATGTATAAAGGAGGCAGAGCAAAATGAAAGTTGTTGATAATATGAAAAACCGCTATGCAGCATATCAGGAGCTGGATAGCAGAGACAAAAGGACATTCTGGAAAGAGACGCTGCTGAACAATGCATTGTATATCCTGCTGATCGTTGCAGTTATTTATACTTATGCAAGAAATCATCAGTTTTTATCGATAGGATCTATTGTTAATATTATTTCCCTGTCTGCAGCAAATATTCCGATCGCCTGCGGTATCGCGGGATGTATCGTATTGACGGGTACCGACCTTTCCGCAGGACGTGTCGTTGGTTTGACCGCCTGTATTTCGGCATCTCTGTTACAGTCTATGGACTATGCAACGAGAATGTTCGGCGATATGCCGGTATTCCCGATTCCGGTAGTTATTTTGATCGTTATGGCAGTCGGCGGTATCGTCGGTCTGGTCAACGGTTTCTTCGTAGCAAGATTTGGTCTGCATCCGTTTATCGTAACGCTGGCGACGCAGCTGATTACATATGGTGTGCTGATGATGTACATTATGCTCAACGGCAACAACGGACAGCCGCTTTCCGGACTGGACAATTCCTTTAAGACATTTGTTACCGGAAGCAAGGTCAAAGTCGGCGGCGTTCCGATCCCGAACTATGTGTGGTATGCACTGGCGATCATTGCAATCATGTGGTTTGTATGGAATAAGACGACGTTCGGTAAAAACATGTTTGCCGTAGGATCCAATCCGGAAGCTGCAAATGTATCCGGTGTTAACGTTATGAAGACAACGATTTTAGTTCATACACTGGCGGGCGCTATGTATGGTCTGACCGGATTTATTGAATCCGCACGTATCGGCTCCAACAGTGCGGCGACAGGTTTGAACTATGAGTGTGATGCGATTGCAGCCTGCGTTATCGGCGGTGTATCATTCGTCGGCGGTACCGGTAAGATCAGCGGCGTTGTACTCGGTGTATTCTTACTTCGTATTATCTTTAGTGCATTGATTTTCTTATCCATCAACCAGAACTGGCAGTACGTGATC
>ERZ808028.1590-NODE-1590-length-13125-cov-4.513335_pt1 | contig 13125 bp, 11 predicted proteins | sample MGYA00380184_ERZ808028 | MGnify/ENA primary metagenome ERZ808028 (study PRJEB31490, sample SAMN06133397) | mouse gut metagenome | isolation source: J8_1 | host: mice | place: China: Chengdu | collected 2015-05 ...
AAAAAAGGGCAGCAGATTCCTTATGGTGTAAATGGAGCCAATAACCCGGAAGGAAGTCAAAATGAGGATTATATCAGTGGAGTAACCATGAAGTTTGATTTGGATAACAGCAATAACCTGGAAGATATATTGTCCTGTATTGCGGTGGTGATGCAGCAAAAACAGGCAGAACACCATGCAGAAGCCCTGGAGTTATTGGATTGTTTTTATCAGTCATCCCATACCTACGATTATACAGAAAGTCCTTTGTATGCCTGCAATTCCGGCTGTGAAGTTACAAAATATTTTTGCAATGAAGCGGAAGAAGAATATCCCAGCACAGAACTGAAATTTGCTCCCTACCTTTATGAAGAATTAATCATCCCGGATAAAGACCATGAATGTGAAGTAGATCGAAAAAACCCGGAAATGAAGTTTTCCGATTATACCGGGTGTGTTGTCACCGGAACCTGTTTTCACAATGTCGGAGATGAGGAAGATAACTTTGGCCGGAGCAAGCCGCAAAAAAGCAAATGCTCAACCCTGGAGGCGTATTGGAGTTGCAAACATAGCTGTAAAAAGCCAAACTGTACACACGACTGCTCCCGTTCCACTTTAGGATGCGGCGGTTACTGGTACTGCGGAGGACATGACCATTTCGGCTGTCCTGATGGTCATGAAGTAAAAAGCTGTTTTGGCCATGTCAATATAGAAATGAATATCTTTACGAAAACCATGGAAGAATTGTTTGAACTGGGTGGGGTGGAAGTGAAGAAGGCTGAAGCGAAAAGCGAAGAAGAGTTATCAGGCGAAGTTAAAGATGAGTAAGCAAAGACCGGATAAGTTGAGGGAGGAGGGCAGATGATTGCGTAGAAAAGGTACGAAGGATAGGAAGCAGAAACAACAGATAAGGTTGCTGCAAAAAATGAAAGAAATACAACAATGGAGAAGGATAAAGAAGTTGTTTTCAAAGAAGAAAAAAATACGTTTGATGGCGCTCACTCTTTTTGCAATGATGCTGCTATCTGCTTTTCCTTTTTCATCTCCTTTTTCTGTTCCATTTTCAGGAATTATCGGCCCAATCCAGGCAAACGCTGCCATTGGACTAGGGATAGAAACCATTTATGACGATGAGGTGTGGATGGGCTGGACAATTTTTGAGTCCGGGAACGTGGGCTATGGGCAGGCCGGGGGTGATGGAGGGAAGGCGTATGGTCGTTATCAGTTTGATTATCGCTATGCCCTGCCGGGCTTTCTGGCTTTGGTTGTGGCCCAAGACCCGATAAAGTATTCCATGCTGTCAAAATACACCCATTATGGAGCCGGATCGGACAAGCTGTTAAGCGGTGCTGGTTTGGGCAATGACTGGGTGAGGGCTTATCAGGCAGACCGGGAAGAATTTTCCCTGATGCAGGATGAGTATGCTTATGACCAATACTATCTTCCGGCAAAGCAGATTATGAAAAATCATGGGATTGACCTGGATGAGATTGATGATCCGATGGTCAAAGGCACAATTTACAGCTTCTCTATCCGTGACGGTGCTTATGACAGCTGCCTAAGTTCGGCCTGGCAGACCTATTCTCCTGGGGATGACATCAGTACCTGGCTAAACAAGATGTACCAGATGGAAGCCAGGCGTCACCCTACCCAGGCCAACCGCTGGAAACATGAACAGAGAATAGCAGCGCTAAATGGAGCGACTACCGGCTATTTAAGTGATTTAGGCGCTGTACTGACAGCAGATGGCATAATCTATCAGGATTATGTGAAAGACTGGATAGAAAAATATCCAGGTTTGTCGGAAGGTTTTAAAGAATCTGGTGGCTGGAATGATGACAACAAAGTTTGGGCAATGGCCCTGCGCGGCATTGGAAACTGGCAGGAAACCTACGGGATTAAAGGAGGGAGCCTGGATTTTGCCGGGGCTACTTCCGGGGGAATGTACATAAGTGATGTTAGCGTAGATGCAAAGTCCCTCTCTATCCCAGACAATGGGAGCAGTATGCCGGTGGTTTACATGGCACAAAGCGGAGGTCAGCCCTGGAGTAATATCCCCTTTGGCGGCGGGACAATCGCCACTTCCGGCTGTTCGGTAACTTCCCTTGCTATGGTACTGTCCTACATAAAAAGTGATGAAGATTCCAGCGGATGGATTTATCCGTCGGACATCGTCGCAGCGATTGCAAAGAAGTATGGGAATTATAATCATTTCCATGCAAAAGAAGGGCAGAAATGGGATATTTTCCCGGCAGTAGCAGGTATCTATAAAGTTTCCTGTAAGCAGATTAACGCAGCAAGTATTATGCATGAACTAAAAGCGGGCCATCCGGTAATTATGAGTTGTAAGCCAAGTGAATTTACCTCTGGAGGGCATTTCATTGTGCTTTCCGGTCTTACGAATGATGGTTATATCATGGTAAATGACCCAAACGCCGCCCATGCCTCCTATTCCTACAAAAAATATCCAGTATCTTACCTGATAAGTTGCGGTAAAGGGTGGTGGGCATTTTCGGCATAATTTTTGGAAGGAAGATAAAGGCGATTAAAAATTTGAGGAAAAACAGAAACTTTTAACTTGAATTTCTCTATCCTAAATTCCTTTCCCATAGGATGTTAAGGAAATAAATAATCAAAATGGAAGGAGAAAAAGTAGATATGCAGGCAAAAAAACGGAAATGGATTATTTCAGGATGCACAGCAATAATGGTAGCATTGTCTCTGTGCATTCCTGTAATGGCTGGAGGCTATTCAGCCTGTTCTGAATTAAAGGTAAATATCATTGGCATTTCTTCCTGGTCAAAAGATACAGCATTGCTCGATGAACGCTTTCTTGATACTTTACCAGATGTCTTATTCAAAGAAGGATTATCTACACCATCCAATGCATCAAAATCAAATGCGGTTAAGATGAATGATTTCTCAAGAAAGTTAGAGGAATTTCTAGCAGATAAAGATGAAAAAGAATCCTCTATAGTTCCAGCTACATCATCGAATGGAAAAAGAAAAATGGATGGAAATAAAAGAAAAAGCGAAAAAATAGAAGAAGTAACACAAAACCAGGCCAGCGCTTCCAATGCAAAGTTACCAGAGTAGTTATTGAGGAAATATAGTTAAAATAATTTCCTGAATCTCCCGATGATTGCCACATACAAGCAGGAGGATATAGGGATGGATAAGAAAAAAATGACAGGGAAGCTATTAACAAAGCTGCAGGAACACAATGGATGGGGCTGTTCTCATTCTGTTCGTGTCAGCAGTTATGCTGTAGGGATAGGAAAATATCTGGGATTGAATGAGGATAGCATAGATGAATTATTTACAGCCGCATTGCTCCATGATATCGGAAAGCTGTTTATCCCGGCAAGGCTGTTGGATAAGACCAGTGTCCTGACAAAAGCAGAATTTCAATTAATAAAGTGCCATATTTGGTGCGGCTATCTGCTCTTAAAGGTATTAGGATATTCAGAGGAAATTTGTAAAGCTGTGTGGAACCATCACGAACGCTATGATGGAAAAGGTTATCGGAAAAAGAAAAAGGCGGGTTTGCTGGCAGAGATTATTTGTGTGGCCGATGCCTATGATGCAATGAATTACAGCAGACCCTACCGGAAAGGGATGGACAGAGCAGAAATTTACTGTGCGATGGAAACCGGGAGCGGGAAGCAGTTTGCCCCGGCAGTATGGCAGGCAATGGCCCATCTGCTGTTTCAGGAAAAAGATTTCACACAGAAAACAAAAGCCATGTTGGAAACAGAAATAGAAGAAAATGCAGAATATCTTCTTTCTGGAAATGTATACTCATCCGGGCATGCGTAAACTTAAATTCCTTCGGGATGAGCGGACTTCGACTGACAGGTATACCTTTCCAGGCACTCGTGAATACAGGACTCTTAGGGTAGGCGGATTTCGTCCGACAAGGTATAGGAAAGTTAGAAGGCAAGTTTTGGAAGTACACAGAAAAACGTTTCAGAAGTCTATGAAAAAACAGGGAAACCGGAGGTAAGAAGAAATTGTTTATGGAAAAAACGAAAAGATTTTTATGGGAAAACCGATTTTTCCTGGCTGCACTGGCCTTTTTGCTTTTCCTTAACCTCCGTTTTGACTTCTACTACATCAAAACAGGGAGTATGGAGCCGACCCTTCCAGTAGGAACCATTGTCGTTGTTGACAGGAATGAAAAAGCGCAGGAAGGAGATATTTTTGCCTATCAAAATGGGAAAAATATTGTAATTCACCGAATAATTGCTGTTGATGAGGAAGGATATTTATTTCAAGGCGATGCTAACCCTTCTCAGGATGCCGCAAAAGTAACCAGGAAGCAGCTTGCAGGGAAGGTGACAGCAAAAATAAAACTGCTTGTACCATGGATAAGATTGCTTGAAAAAATATAAGGATTATTGTTTCAGATGCGCAGACTAACTGCCGGATGATAAAAGATGATGAAATATAAGAACACAGGAGCATAACCATGAGAGAATCTCGAAAATGATAAAAAAGAGCATAATAGCAGGTGAGAAAAGGATGAAGAAGAATGTAAAAATGCAGAAAGAAGCAAAGAAAAATGCAAAGATTGCCAAGGATTTAAGGAAAGTCAAGGAGTTAAAAATAGTCAAAGGAATAAAAGCTGTAAAGGTAAGCGCTGCAGTTGGTGTCCTGTGTTTATTTGCGGTAAGCGGTCTGCATCAGGGATATGCCTATTTCTCAGGAACATCGGAAATGAAAGTAAATCAGCTATCTATCGTAAAAGGCGAACAAGACCAGGAAGGCGGGTTAGTGATTATTGAGCCGGAATGGGATTTGGCAAGGGAAGCTGATGGAAGCTACGCAATGAATTTACAGCCAGGAGAAACTGTGGTTAAAGACCCGCAGGTGGAAAGTCATATTGATTATCCGTGCTGGGTATTTGTGGAGGTATCTGTTCCTGAAGGATGGGGGATTTTGGAAAAGGAAAATAACCCTTATCCCTATGTAACCTTTACCGGGGATGGAACAGACTATGAATACTCCTATGAGATTGTTGTCCCGGAGATTAACGAAGAAGATTGGAAGATTTATCAGAGATCGGATGGAAAAAATCTTATTTCTTATGTCTATGGATGTAAAACACCCTTAGAAGCACATGAGGTTACAAGTCCCGTTTTTACCTCCATTACTGTACCAGAATTTAAGCAGTTTGAAGGTGGTGAGAATTATATTTTTGTCCGGGCAAAGGCAATACAGACCGAAGGCTGTCCAACGTTGGATGATGCTGCAGAGAAACTTGGGATTAGAGAAAACATCTATTGGACAACCATAAGCCCATAAAAAGGCCAGAGAAAATAAGGCGAATGTATTCGTAGGCAGATAACATGATAGAAGCGTCAAAAGACCTTTTGCTGCTTCTTAATATACCGATTGCTCCACTACGCAATCATAACATTAATGAACTAACCGATATTTGCAGCAGGATTGCTGTTGATATAAAAAGTTTAAGTAAATATGAGGAGGAACAAAAGAATGAAAAGAAACAAGTTAAAGGATGAAGCATTGAACAGGGGAACACAGAGTAAAGAAAAGCTGGGCAAGAAAAAATGGAATAAGGTGAAGGCCAGTGTGATTGCCGGGGCAATGGCATTATCTGTGTTTGGTGCCTATTCAGCATTTACTTCGGTAACTGATACAAAGGTCAATACCTTTAATATCGTAGCCGGGGAAGATGGAGCACAGGCGGGAACGATTGTGGAACCGAACTGGGATGAGGAAAATGCAAAGGATATGCTGCCCAAGAAGACGGTAGCCAAAGACCCAAAAGTTGTGTCGGATGCAGCTTATGAAACCTGGGTATTTTTAACGGTTGAGGTTCCTGCGTTTCAGGCCACATTAAACGGAACAGCCGATGTTTATGATGCGGTTATTCCTAACTTTAATGCAGACGGAAAATGGACACTGGTTAAATCTGAAAAATCCAGCACAGCCGGAACCAATTCCTGCTATACCTACGGCTATAAGGATAAAGTTGCAGCTAAGGGAGAAACGACTTCTTTATTCACCGAGTTTACTGTACCGGATTTCACCAAGACTGAGGCGTTAAGCGACAGTATTGATATTTCCGGCAGAATGATTCAGACAGAAGGCTATGCTACCCTGGCAGAAGCTGTAGCAGCGCTTGGGTTGAATTAAAGGAAGGAATGGATTTGATTTATGCGTGTTCACAGTAACAAGCAAAACTCATCGTCGAAGCAGAGTAAATGAAATACATTTTAACTTGCACGGATTACACAGCAAAATAAGATATTGTTTGCAAATAAAGGGGGCGGCGGTTTGCTGTCCCTTTTTGGATAGTTGTGTGGTATTTCATTGAGTTGTGCAGTATTTCATTGGTAGGTTTCTGATGAGTAAAATTTTAACGAATAGCTAAGACAAAGCATGTCTTGTATAAATCTAATAAAAAATCATATGAGGAGGAAATTTATGGGGAAAACCAAGAAGAAATTAAGACTATTTTTGCTATCGGTTTCGGCAATCTGTTCTTTGTGCTTTCCGGCATTTGCAGCAGAAAATAGCAAAGAAAGTGTTGTAGAAACTACAACAAAACAGGTATTGGTGGAGCTGGAGGCAGTCGTTGAAGAGAGGGATTATTTCAAACCAAACGAAGCTGCAGAATATGCGCTTATGTTAAAAAACAAGCTGGGACCGGCCTGGATACGGGTGAAATTTGACCTTTCCGGTAAAAATATTGATCGGGAATTTACGGATAGGGATTTAAAGATTCAGGATGGGTGGGTAAAACGAGGAGGTTATTATTACTATACGAAAAAGGCAGAAGCTTACACCGATTATCTTGTTGTTGATGGTATTAAGATTCCTGGTGTAGCAGCTACCTTGTCCGCAAATAAGCAAGTTGAAAAGAATAAGGAAGAAAAAAGAGCAAGTGTAATGGTCAGTGTCTATGGCGAAGCCATTCAGTATGACAGCATTATCCCTGATTTTTCAAAAGAAAAGCCATGGGAAGGCCAGAAACCGCAGCACAGTACCAATACTTCTGGCACATCTCCTCGGATAAAAAGAAAATCTGACACGGGTTCTATTTATCTCTACTCATCTCCACAGGAAACCGGGACAGTATCTACAGGAAACTGGGAATTAATTAACGAAGAAAACCATATCTGGAAATATCGTGGCAGGGATGGAACCTATGCAAAGGATGGCTGGATTTATGTCTATAATCCTTATTCTCAGGAAGAAGAAAACTATAGTTGGTTCCATTTTGATAAGGATGGAATCATGACCTATGGCTGGTATAAGGCTGAAGAAAGAGTCTGGTATTACTGTCATGCTGTATCTGATGGAAGCCTTGGGAAGCTAATCAAAGGCTGGCATGAGGATGTACAGGATGGAAAGAAGTATTTCCTTGACCGGAAAACGGGGATTATGTTATCGGGCTGGCAGGAGATTGACGGTGATGAATATTATTTTGCTACCTATGAGGAAATTCCGCAGCAAACCTGGATCTGGAAGGTACTTGGTGACAGTGACTTAGGAGAATGGATTTATGAGCAGTTGGGCTATCGAAGTTATGGCTCGATGTATGTTAATGAAAAGACACCGGATTGGCAGAAGGTAAATAGCAGTAAAAAATAAATAAATCCGAATAGGACAAATTGGGGGTTACATATATTACTTTAAAAGTCCGCCTCCGATTAGACGGCATGAATTCAGGTATTCCAGGTTCGCCCAGCAGACTTTGATTTTATGGTGGTGTGACTGCTTATGGGTGCATGATGGTTTTGTCCAAAAGGGGAATGTTATGGAAAATATAGACGATAAGGGTACAGCCAATACAGACAGAGCAAGCACGGATGCAATGAATGCAGAGATAAAAAATCTAAAAGATTTTAATATACAGACGCTCCAATCTGACGGACTGGTGGATATAGAAAAGATAAATGTTGATAAAAATTTACCGGTTGAAGAGCGGATAAAGGAATTTGTTCGGCAGATTAAAAATCCATATTTTTTTCGATGCGGGAAATTAATTGTCCAAGTCGAATACAGTGACACCGGTAAAAGTATTAATGATTGCCTGAAAGAATTTATTGATAGTGAAATAAAATAAATATCGGGACAAAGGACAAAAAATCTGATACAATAAGTGCAGGGAATAAAATCAAAAAATCTAAAATTCAGGCAATCAGTTTTCTGACTTAATTGATCATGTCAGGAGAGTGATTTTTTTGCGTGAAGATTCAAAGAAGATCTATTATGCTGCCCCATATTATCGGATTTCAATGGATGATGGAGATCTTGCTGTTTCGGGCAAAGGGGAAAGCAACAGTATCAGCAATCAGAGAAGTTTAATTGAAGATTATGTAAAAGATAAGCAGGATATTATTCTTTGCGGGGAAAGAATTGATGATGGATTTAGCGGTGTAAATTTTGAACGTCCTGCGTTTAAAGCGATGATAGAGGACATTAAAGCAGGAAGGATAAACTGCGTTATTGTTAAAGATTTATCACGCTTTGGGAGAAATTACATTGAAGTGGGGAGGTATGTTCAGAAAATCTTCCCCTATTTGGGTGTGCGTTTTATTGCAATTAATGACCATTATGACAGTATAGATACTGACGATATGGAAGACAGTATTATGCTGCCCTTTAAAAATTTGATCAATGATTCTTACAGCCGGGACCTTTCGATTAAAGTCAGAAGCCAGTTTGAAATAAAACGGAAAAGAGGAGAATTTATCGGTTCTTTTGCTCCTTATGGCTATAAAAAAGATCCGGAAAATAAAAATCATCTGGTGATTGACGAATATGCAGCTTCGATTGTGCGGGATATTTTTCAGTGGAGAATATCCGGGATAAGCAATGAAAAAATTGCAGATAAATTAAATGAACAGGGCGTCTTATCTCCGGCAGAATATAAACATGCTCAGGGATCGAATTATTACTGTGGATTTGGTACAGATAAGCCGTCAAAATGGAGTCCTGTTGGGGTGGGCAGAATTTTGACCAATCAAAATTATTTAGGATGGGTTGTCCAGGGAATGAGAACCACACCGAACTATAAGGTAAAGAAAGTCATTAAAAAAAAGCCGGAGGAATGGATAACAGTTAAAAATATGCATGATGCGATTATTTCGGAAGATGACTTTTTCATGGTGCAGAATCTTCTTAAAATGGATGCGCGGTCATCACCGGGAGAAGAGTGTGTAAATTTATTTTCGGGAATTATGGAATGTGGGGACTGTCACAGCCGCATGAATCGAAAGCTGGTAAGCGCAGGGAAAAATCCTCAGGGAAAGACAAGAAAATATCCCTATTACATATGTTCGGCAAATAAGAACGATAGAAATCTCTGCAGTAGTCATATGATTAGCGAGAAACAACTGGAAAAGGCTGTTTTATCGGCAATTAATGGTCATATTCTGGCCATGGGAGAATTAAAGGAGGCTATTTCCGCATTAGAGGGAGTACCGCTGCTTCGGGATGAAACGAAACAATTCGATATGCAGCTGTTAAAAGTTAATGAAGAGATCGTTAAGCTGCAGAATGTAAACCTTAGTCTGTATGAGGATCTGGAAGAAGGAGTGATAGATAAAAAGGAATATTTTGAATTAAAACAAATTTATAAAGAGCAAATGGATGAACTTGAGAAAAAGAAGGCTTGTCTAAAAGAAAATCAGGAGTTGTGCCGTCTGGAATATATTAGGAAAAACCAATGGATGGATTATTTTCTGCAATATCAAAATTTCTCTTCACTGTCCAGAAATCTGTTATTAAAATTGGTAGAAAAGATCATTATCTATGAAAAGAAAAGGATAAAAATTATATTTCGTTTCCAATACAATTATGATATGGCCTTAAAGACCGTAAAACTATACCATAGGGTCGGGAAAATTCACGGTGAAAGGACAGGAAAAGGAGAAAAATAATGGCAAGAATGAGCAGAAATAAGAAGATGGCGGAGGAAGAACAAAAAGCAGATGGCCTGCTGTATCGGACTGGTTTTTATCTTCGTCTGTCGGATAAGGATGGAAGAACAGGGTCTTGGGAGAAAGTCAGCAGTTCGATTGAAAATCAGAAGCTTTTACTGTTGGATTTTATTAATAGCAGACCGGAATTTCAGTTGGTTTCTGTATTTATCGATGATGGAAAAACAGGGACAAATTTCCAGAGAAGCGGTTTTGAACAGATGATGGAGGCAGTAAAATGTGGGGAAATTAATTGTATTATCGTAAAGGATCTGTCACGTTTTGGGAGAAATTATCTGGAGGCGGGACATTATATCGAATATATTTTTCCCTTTCTTCATGTTCGTTTTATTGCCGTTACGGATGGCTTTGATACATTGACTGCGACTTCAACGCAGTTGTCTTATTTGATTCCGCTAAAAAACCTGATGAACGAAAATTATGCCGTGGATATTTCAAAAAAGGAACGCTCGGCAAAAAAGATATTGAGAAAAAAAGGATGTTTTATCGGAGCTTATGCAATGTACGGCTATGAAAAAACGGGGGATAAACATAAGATAAAGATTGATCCGGAAGCGGCGGTTTATGTGAAAATGATTTTTGCATTGGGTGAACAGGGATACAGCGATTCTGTGATAGCAAAGTATTTGAATCAGCAGGAAATTTTATGCCCGGCCAGATATAAATATGAAAAAGGCATTTTAAAGCATGAAAAATATGCCGCTTCCTCCCGATGGTATCCGCAGACAGTAGCCGGAATTTTAAACAGCCGGATCTACATCGGTGATATGGTTCAGGGAAAACAGGCAAGCAGGCAAATAAGAGGAAAGAAGGAGATGCTGTCCCAGGAAAGCTGGGATATTGTCTGCGGAACGCATGAAGCCATTATCCCGAAAGAACAGTTTGAGCACGTGCAGAAAATTCGCCGGGAGAGGCATGAACGATATCAGAAAGTGATAAAAAAATCCTTGGTACAGGCAGATGAGGCACAGGATAAGGGTATGCTGAAAGGAAAAATATATTGCGGTGATTGCGGAAAGGCGATGGTTAGAAAGCAGGTAAAGGGCTGTAAGGATCGCTGGCGTTATATCTGCGAAATTTATGAAAAAACCAGTACCTGCAGCCGCAAGTATTTACCGGAACGGGAACTGTATGAGCGTTTGGAATGTCTGGTCAGACAGCAGATGAAGGTGTTTTGTGAGGCTCCTTTATGGGAAAGAAAAGTCAGGCAGGAAAAAGTGCTGTCGCCGGGATTTAAAGAGAAATCAGAAGAATTTGCACAGAAATGGAAAGAAAATGAGGAAAAACAAAAGGAGCTGTTGAGAAAAAAAGCTTTATTTTATCAGGAATGGAAAGAAGGAAGGATTGACCGGGAAGAGTATTTTTATCGGAAATTATGTTGTGAACAGGAGATTTCCTCTTGGGAAAAAGAAAAGGAAAAATGGGTTACGATAGGACAGAACTATGGAACCGTTAAGTCCGATCAAGACAATAATCTGGAAATTTTTCTGAATGATGAGGAGGCGGAGCATTTGCCAAAAGCATGGATAAATGCCTTAGTTGAGCGGATTGAAGTGTTTGAAAAAAGCAGAATCAAAGTTTGTTTTCGCTTTGCTGCAATGGAGGAATGGGGATGAAGAGGGAAAGTCGGCTGCTGGTAAAATACTATCGTCTTTCTTTGGAAGATCCGGGGTCAGAGGAGAGCAATAGTATTGTAAATCAAAGAAGGCTGGTTGAAGATTATGTGACGGAAAGGGGGGATTTATGGGAAATGCCCGGCCTGGAACTGGTGGATGATGGTTATACCGGGACGAATTTCAACCGGCCTGGAATAAAACGTTTTTTTACGTTATTAAGAGCAGATAAGGTCGCCTGTCTGGTAGTAAAGGATTTTTCGCGTTTTACCAGAGATTACATTGAACTGGGCAATTATGCGGAGCAGATTTTCCCATTTATGGGTGTTCGTTTTGTTTCTGTCAATGACGGCTATGACAGCGCGGTTTTTCGTGAGGACAGCGGCCTGGAGGTGCCCTTTAAGGGGATTTTAAATGAACTGTACAGCCGGGATATTTCCATGAAGGTTAAGGCCGCGAAGGGGCAGTTAATGAAAGAAGGGAAGTTGTGCAGCGGTTCTTATCCCTTTGGATATCGGAAGGAAGGAGCAGAAAGATGCAGGCAGGATGAAACACCCTATTTTGTGGATGAAGAAGCAGCAGAAGTGGTGAGGGCTATTTTTAGAATGGCTTTGGAGGGAAAGAAAAATATTGAAATTGCACGGGCGTTAAATGAAAAAGGATGCCTTGCCCCTGCGATGACGAAGCGGAAAAATGGAGGTTTTGGCTATGGCCTGCAGGATGGGGAGGTATCCATTTGGGATTCCTCAAAGGTTCTGAAAATTCTCAGGGATGAGCGCTATACAGGAACATTGATTGTTGGACGGTATCAGGGGCTGGGCCTGGGGAGCGGAAAGGTGGCGGAAAAAGCAGAGCATTTATGGGTTCGCAGAGAAAACCGTATACCCGTGATTATTTCCAGGGAGAATTTTGAACGGGTACAGCAGACAAGGCCGATACGAAAACGGGGAAGTTACAGAAAAGAACATCATCTGCTCTACCGGAAGATTCGATGTGGATGCTGCGGGCGATTTTTATATATTAAGTTTTCTGAAGGGGAAAGCGGAAATTCCTTTTTCTGCAAGCAGCCGCACCTTCAACCGAAAAGTGCGTGTTTTCGTGGGTATGTAAAAGAAAAAGAAGTGCTGCATTTGCTTTTAACGTTAATTAACCTTCAGATGGGATGGTCAGAGAAGCAAAAAGAAGGGATAAAAAGGGACAGAAGGAAGGAGAGTAAAACAGAGGATAAAAACGATGAGAAACAGATAATAGGGGTGTATCTGGAAAAATTAGAGTATGAGATAGCAAAGAAAAAAGAGGAAAAAGCGCAGGATTATTGTGCATTTAAACATGGGAAAATAAGTAGGGAGGATTTTTTGGAAAGAAAGGCCGCTTTGCAGAGGGCAATTGAACAGTATGAGCAGGAGTGGGAGAACATCAATAAAATGGAAAAAGATGTTTGCGGTGTTTTAGAAAATCATGGATGTTTGGCAGGGCAGTGGGAAGAGAATGGAAGTATTTGCCTGGAAAGGTCAAAAAGGCTGGAAATTCAGGAACTGGACAGAGCGATGATTGAG
>ERZ808028.1591-NODE-1591-length-13124-cov-3.538591_pt1 | contig 13124 bp, 7 predicted proteins | sample MGYA00380184_ERZ808028 | MGnify/ENA primary metagenome ERZ808028 (study PRJEB31490, sample SAMN06133397) | mouse gut metagenome | isolation source: J8_1 | host: mice | place: China: Chengdu | collected 2015-05 ...
AGGAGAAAAGCTTACATCACCGCTGCAGGCGAAAAAGATATGGACAAGCAGCTATTGCGGCGATTCCTTTACAACAGTGGGAATGACCTTTGATCTGTCAAAATGCGCACAGGGAAAATATATCGTAACATTGAATTATCAGAATGAAAAACTGTCCTCCTATGCATTTACGGTACTGCCGGTAGACAAATTCGTGATGACGGATGACAGTGACCCGTATGCAAACTGGATTGATGACAGCAGCTTCCGTGTAACGTTTGATACTGTTAATGTGGCAAAATCAGATGCATTTACGGTTGCGCTGACAGACTTTTTCGGAAATGTGGTCAGTGGGCTTAAAACGGAAGTATTGAACAGATCTGTGGATTCCGTAACCTTAAAGGTAACAGGTTTAAAAAAGAGCGATGCATACAAATATTATTATATTAAGGTGACGCACGATACGCTTGGAGAGGCGTATAAGGCGGATCTTACGACAAAATACTTTGCTGATGAACGGGGAAAATATAAGCAGATTTCTGACAGCAAATTTACATGGACGAGCAATGACGACAGGATGGTCGGCATTGGTATGTACAGTGATATTGTCTTTCCGGTAACGGTAACGGTATACAAACCATACGATACGGAACTGATTACATCATTTACAATCAGTAAAGGCGATTTGGAGAGCGGAACGAGCAATCCGGCGTGGTACTATTTTAAACAGGACTTGATAAATGCCCTTCCCGATGCGGATGCGCTCTATGACATTGCTGCCGTTGATTCAAACGGACATACATTCATAGTCAGCGAGCAGCCGATTGGCATCCGCGGAGGTTCCGCAAGCACATGGACGGTATCACCGACACAGTTGTTCTTGAATCTTGACAGCGACGAAACAAAGATTGGCACGGTTACGGTTACGGGAAATAAGGGCACGCCGGCATTTAAGTCGGACAATGTCAAGGTGGCAACGGTAGCAGCGGATAAAGCCGACAAAAATAAGGCGGTTGTAACTGCAGTTGCGGAAGGTACGACAAATATCAGCATTACGGCGGATAAAATTACAAAGACGGTTGCCGTTACCGTTACGAAAGAGCCAGTCAAACCGACCGGAATCAGCGTAACGGCTCCCGAGAGCGCGTCGGCAGGCGGCAAAGTAGAAATCAGTGCATCCGTGACACCCGCAGGTGCATGGACGCAGCAGAGCAGTATTACATGGACAAGTTCTGACACGAGTGTCATTTCCATTCCTACCGGAAGTAAGGGGCTTGTGGTTGAGGCAGATGCGCTGAAGGCAGGCACCGCGGTGATTACGGCGGCGTTAGACGGTACGGAATTTACGGCGTCTTGTGAAATCGCGGTTGTGAAAGAGATTTCCGACGACGAACAGGATGAGATTGTCAAGGAGATGGGCACATTATACTTCCTTGAGGGTGCAGACAGTACGCTTGCGGACATCGTGCTTCCCGAAGGCTGGAAGTGGGAAAATCCAGGGGAAGCGTTGAAAGCGGACAATTCGCATCCGGTGCAGGATTTTATGGCATCCTACAATAAGGATGACGTATCGTTTGACCGGTATTTGGATGTGTATGTGTCAAAGCTTGACACGGTCCGGATTGTCGGAAAGAGCACGGTCAACAGCGGGAAAGAGGCGCTCTATATTGCTGATTACACGTATGTCGGCGCAAATCCCGCAAACGGTTATGACATTGACTGGAAGTGGACGGCAGGTACAAATCTTGCACTGTCGGCAGATACGGACAGGAGAATAACGGCAAAGGTATCAGGAAGCGACACGCTTTCCGTTCAGATGACCATAACAAATAACACAACAAAAAAGACGGTTATGGGCGATGCGTCGTTTACCGTTACTGCGGGCGAAATACCGGTCGGCGAACCGGAGCTCGAAAATAAAAAGATTACGGTATATAAGAACAGCACGCAGCATGTGCCGATCGGACTGGTCGCAGTGAATGGGAATGCCGTAACGGCTGTAAAGACGGACAATGCGGATTTCAAGACGGAACAGGACGAGAACGGCGAGTGGCTTATATGGCTTGCAAACGGCGGCAATTATGACAAAAAGACAAATGTAACGCTTGGACTTTCGGTGACAACGGAAGCAGGAACGGATTATGCGAAAACGCTTGGCGTGACAGTGGACGTGACGGAAATCACGGCGAAAAACGTGAAATTTAAGCAGACATTGAAACCAAATGCGGCGTATAGTGATACGGACACCGTAAGAGCAGAGTTCAGCGTAAGCAGTAAGTATATTATTGAGAACATCAAAGCCGTAAAGGACAGCGGACAGTTTACGGTAAAGAGTTACAATGCAGCATCGGGAACGCTTGTTCTTGAAGCGAAGGTAAATACGCTTGATAAGGATGCAAAGACGTATCCTGCAAAAGTAGAGGTAACAGTACGGGATTACGGCACATGGGCGCTTGATCTTACCGTGGCGGCTCAGAATAAAAAGCCTTCGTTGAAATTGGGCGATGCCGTGATTTTAAGCGGCGTGAATGCAGACGCGTCCGTGGCGTTGTATAACGGAAAGACGCAGATTTCATGTAAGGATTATACAGTTACCAAAACAGAGGGCGACGGTGTGACACTTACACAGGATGCAGGCATTATCAAGCTGGCATACGTGGGCGATAAAAACGGAGCCTACAAGGTAAAAATCAGGAGAAACACATGGGCGGCAGGCGCTGAACTGGAGCTTAAAGGTAAAGTTTCCGTGCTCGATCCTGCAAAGGCAAAGCTTGGAGCTGACTTGTCGAAGGTGACGATTAACATTTGTGAAGGTTATGGTGCACCCGTTACAATTATGGCGGGTATCATGGGCAGCAACGTGCCTGTGGAGCTCACGGCAGCGCCCGAGAAGGATAAGGACATGCAGGCTGTTACGGCGGAAGTTCTCGGCGGCGGAAAAATCAGAATAACTCCCAAGAACGGTGCGGTGAAGGGCAGCTATAAGGTTGCAGTGAACGGCACGGTAAGCGGGAAGCCGATTAAAGGACTGTCCGTAAAGGTGACACTCACAGACAAGGCGCCGGAGGTTAGTCTGTCCGCAAAGGGTAAAATCAATCTTGCGAACAGGGACGGCACATCGGTTGTCTATACACCGAAGCTCAAAAACCTTCCCGAAACGCTCTCCGTAAAGAGTGTAAGACTGGACAAAACGGCGCAGGACAGCGGATTCTTCCGTGTGAAATTTTCGGACGACGGCAAGGCTGTTCTGACGGCAGTCACGGGAAAGGCAATGAATCCCAAGACAAAATACAAGCCCGTTCTGATTTTCATACTCAGCAACGGAAAGACGGTTAAAACAAATGAAAAGTTTACAATCAGCGTTACGAACAAGCTGCCGAAGGTAACCGTAACAACACTTAGCAGCGTATTATGCAGTGCAAATGCAGGACACAGGGCATCTTATAAGCTGAATGCAGGAAACGGCTATACGATCAGCAATGTGACTTCCAACGATGCAAACTGCAAGGTAACGTTTGACGGGAAGACGGATACGGTATATGTATCCCTTTCGGAGAACGCGGACGTGACGGCAGGTAAAAAATACACCGTGCCATGCACCGTATACATCAAGGGTGCCGATAACACGACGAAACCTTTGACGGTGAAACTGAACGCAGTGATATACTAAAAATATTAATATTGGCAATAAAATTTCCCCCTCCAAACAGCAGGTTGTGCCGTTTGGAGGGGGATTTTCAGTCTTGTTTGCAGGCTGGGGAAATGGTACACTGTATATAAGGTACAGATATTATAGATTTTATAAGAATGCAAATGATAAGGTAATATCATAGGGAAAATGAAGTAGAAAATATTTGAATCCAAGGGAGGTCACGAAATGGAGCAGGACAGACTGTTAAATCAGCTTATGGATGAAAAACTAAGATATTTAAGGCTGCTGGCGGAGAAATATCCTTCGATACCGTCAGTGTGCCGGGAAATCATCAATCTGAAGGCAATTTTAAACCTGCCAAAGGGTACGGAACACTTTATGAGTGATATTCACGGAGAATATGAAGCATTTTATCATATTTTAAACAATGCGGCAGGTGTTATTAAGGAGAAAGTGGACCTGCTGTTTTCGGAGCGCCTTTCGGCACAGGACAGGCAGGAAATATGCACCTTGGTATATTATCCGGAGGAAAAAATCAAGCTTTTAAAGCGGCAGAATATCATGACGCCTTATTGGTACAAGACAAACCTCAAGAACCTCACGGAGCTTGCAAAGCTTCTTTCGTCAAAGTACACACGTTCGAAAGTGCGCAAGGCAATCCCCGCAGAGTTCAGCTTTATTATTGATGAGCTGCTACACGCGCAGCCTGACGAGGACAACAACCAGCTTGTGTATCACGAAAAAATCATTGAAACAATTATTGATATTGAGAGCGCGGATGCGTTTATCGAGGCGCTATGCCGTTTAATCAAGCGGCTTGCGGTTGACCGCCTGCACATTGTAGGCGACATCTACGACAGGGGACCCAAGGCGGATAAGATTATGGATTTGCTCAGCACGCATCATTCGGTGGATATTGAATGGGGAAACCATGATATTTTGTGGATGGGTGCGGCTTGCGGAAACGAAGCGTGTATTGCAAACGTGCTGCGCAACAATATTAAGTATAACAATATTCAGATTCTCGAAAATTCCTATGCAATCAGCCTGCGTGCGCTGACGCTTTTCGCGGAGCATACCTATGCGGGTTTAAGTCCGATGGACGCGGCGCTGAAAGCGATTTCTATTATTTTGTTTAAGCTGGAGGGTCAGATTATCATGCGCCACCCCGAATATGACATGAAGGATCGGCTGCTTCTGGACAAAATGGATTTAGAGCGCGGTGTGGTGCGGATTGGCGACAGGGAATATGAGTTGAATGACACGTATTTTCCGACCGTTGACAAGGATAATGCATACGTGCTTACAAATGAGGAGCAGGATGTAATCGATGACCTGCGCACTGCATTTATGAACAGTCATATGCTGAAAAAACATGTCCGTTTTCTATATGAAAAGGGAAACATTTATTTGTGTTATAACGACAATCTGCTGTTTCACGGCTGTATTCCGATGGACGAAAACGGCGATTTTGACGGAATGCGCATCGGGGACACGATGTACCGCGGCAAGGAGTATATGGACTATGCGTGTAAAACCGCAAGACGCGCGTTTTTTGACACATATAACCAGTCTAACAACGATTTTATGTGGTATCTGTGGTGCGGCAAGAATTCGCCGCTTTCCGGCAGAAACATGAAAACGTTTGAGCGGACGTTCGTGGTTGACAAGTCCACCTATGACGAGCCGAAAAATCCGTATTACAGATTTTACCAGCAGGAAAAATACTGCCGCAAAATCCTGCACGAGTTCGGCTTGGACAGCTCGATTTCGCATATTATCAATGGACACACGCCGATTAAGGTGGCGAAGGGAGAATCACCGCTCAAGGCAAACAACCGTTTGATTGTGATTGACGGCGGCTTTTGCCGCGCGTACCAGAAAACGACAGGTATCGCGGGCTATACGCTGATATACAACTCACACGGAATGCGTCTGAAAGCGCACCAGCCCTTTGAGAGTATTGCAAAAGTGCTTGCAGAGAACAAGGATATTGAGTCAACCTCGAACTTCTTTGAGACGGAGAGCGACCGTGTTATGGTAAAGGATACGGACAGCGGAAAGGTAATCCACGACACTATAAACGATTTGGAGCTGCTGCTTTTGGCGTATCGGCGGGGGCTGATTAGCGTTGGGAAGGAACTGTGAAACGGAATTTGCAGGCTTTGCAGGAATTGAGGATTCGATATGGACAGACTGACAAAAGAACAGCGCCGCAAAAACATGCAGAATATCAAAGGCAAGGATACCAGTATCGAAATAAAATTGCGCAAGGCATTGTGGCATAAAGGGTACCGCTATCGGAAAAATGTTTCCACACTTCCTGGAAAACCGGATATTGCGCTGACAAAATATAAACTGGCAATCTTTTGTGACAGTGAATTTTTTCACGGAAAAGACTGGGAGGTGCTCAAGCCCCGGTTGGAGCGTGGAAGTAATGCTGCGTTTTGGGTCAAAAAAATTTCGAGAAACCGCGAGCGTGATGAGGAAGTGAATAAACGGCTGCTGTTTATGGGGTGGACGGTCATTCGCTTTTGGGGAATGGAAATTAACAAAGATGTGGAGCTGTGTGTTAAGGTTGTGGAAGAGACAATATTTGATATGATGGTGAATACGGAAGAAATTGAATGAACAAATGTATGTTTGCCCGTATGCATAAAGTTAAGTGCGCAGCGTGTCTGAACCGCTGCGCACGTTTTCATTTCCTGGAAGTTTCTTATCAATTCTGTTCTTGTGCAAGCTTGATTTCCTGTTCTTTCTGAATATCCTCAAATGCGGAAATCATCGGTTTTTCCTTAGACCCCTTAAAAATGCGTGCCACGTAGTTGTTTGTAATCTTAATTACCGTTCCTGAGAGCACCAGCACGCCAATCAGGTTGGGCAGCGCCATCAGACCATTGAACGTATCCGAAATATCCCACGCAAGGTCAAGGTTCATTGTTGCGCCAAACACGATAAATACCACGAAAACGACCTTATAAATAATGGTTGCCTTTGTGCCGAATAAGAATTCCCACGCCTTTGTGCCGTAATAGCTCCAGCCTAGCACCGTTGAAAACGCGAAGAGCAGAACGGCGATTGCGATAAAAATACCGCCGACATTGACACTTCCAAAGTTAAATACCGTTCCAAACGCCTCGCTCACAAGTGCAGTCTGCTCATTTGCGGAAAGCATTTCACCCGTATGTAAGTCAATTAATCCTGTTGAGAGAATTGAGAACGCCGTGAGCGTACAAACGACAATCGTGTCCGCGAAAACCTCGAAAATACCCCACATTCCCTGCTTTACAGGCTCCACAACGTTCGATGCCGAGTGTACCATAACAGAGGAACCAAGTCCTGCCTCATTTGAGAACACACCGCGCTTAAAGCCCCATGTCACCGCATTTTTCACTGCAAGACCGACTGCCGCACCGCCGAGTGCGCGGAAACCGAACGCGAATGAAAAGATAGACGTAAATACTTCGCCGATTTTTCCGATGTTAATTACGAAAATAACAAGCGCTCCGAGTATGTATGCACACGCCATAAACGGAACGACCTTTTCCGTCACCTGTGCGATACGCTTGATGCCGCCAACGACAACAAGACCTGCAAGTATCATTAAAACAATGCCGACAATCAGCGCATAGAGATTAATTTCCGTAGAACCGAACATCAGTGTGCGGTTGAGCGCCTCAATTTTGAATACGGATGTAGTGTTGCTTGAAATTGTGTTGACCTGACTCATGTTTCCGATACCGAATGATGCGAGAATGCAGAACAGAGAAAACAACACGGCAAGGACTTTACCAATCACCGAGCAGCCGTTTTTGGAACCAAGACCGTCGCGCAGATAGTACATTGCACCTCCGCACCACTCGCCATGACTGTTCTTTCTTCTATAATAAATACCAAGCACGTTTTCCGAGTAGTTTGTCATCATGCCAAAGAATGCCGAAAGCCACATCCAAAAAATCGTTCCGGGTCCGCCGGCAGCGATTGCGGCAGCAACTCCCGCAATATTGCCGACACCGATTGTTGCGGCAAGCGCCGTGCAGAGCGCCTGAAACTGCGAAATAGATGCTTTCTCACTGGAATTTTTGACGCTGTGCCCTTTTTTAAACACGCCGCCGATGGTGTTTTCGCCGACATGTCCTGCGCGTGTCAACTGGAAAAACTTCGTGCGCACCGTCAGATAAATACCGGTACCGATAATCAGGACCAGCATGGGAATGCCCCACACCACGCCGTTAATGGCGCCGTTTACGTTTGCTATCATATCAAGTATCAATTTAAATTCCTCCTATCTCCTTTTGTCGTTTTAGAACCTGTGTTTCACAAAAAAAGAATATTCCATAATCGGCGCGTCACTGCGTCTTCTGTGGAATATTCTTTTATACTATATTTATACATGTTTTTTCACAAGTATGCAAGAAAAAAATGCAGATTTATTAAAATTTTGTAAAATATTGATAAAAATATAGCCCTAAACAAGGGGATTTGTGCCATAAAAGGGAGGATGCCAAGTAATCTGTCGACTACTTGGCATTTATTATGAAAAAGTTATTAATTAAGTATTATTATCGTTTGTCATTCAGGCGTTTTTGTGTCCCGCCTTATGATATTAGTATAATGAATTAAAATGTCTAAACAATGTTTTTTTATTGAATAATTTTTCAAGAAAATATGAACGATTTGTGAACGTGAAAAAATTAACATGCGTGATATGAAAAACATAACGCATGTGGCAGGTGAAAGAAACATATGCATAAAGCTGATTATGGAATTTCGCAGATTTTAATATTCTGCGAAAATGTTGTGCATATGGGATAAATTAGGAAGATTTTTCATTACCTGACCCTGGAAATGACCCCGAATAATCAAAATGAATAACTGAAAAGAATGCTCAGATGCTCTTTTTATATAAAGAAATACACAATAATCCTGACCACTAAAATGACCCTGAATAATCTTGCTAAAAAATGTGTTATTCAACGCATTTCTTATTTTTCTATCTTTTTCCAGCTCTCTTTTCGCTAATTATTCCAAAAAATAATTGTCATAACGGTTAAAAGATGATAAAATAGTGACGATACATATTTATGTAGACATGATTTATCCGTATTTTTCATAAAAAATCAACTATTTTCACTTAAATCGGGAGTTTCTACATAAGAATCATTCTATTTCCTTTGTTGATTGTATAGCCACATGACCGCAATAATCGTTTTCGCATCACAAATCGCACCTTGTGCCATGAGGTTTTGTGCTTCTTCTAATGTAATCGCTGACATTTCAACAAATTCATCGTCATCTAATGCCGCAGGGTTGTCGAGTTTGAAAATATCACGTGCGACAAAAATGTGCACGACCTCGTCACAAAAGCCTGGTGATGTCACAACCTCTTGTAAATACGTTACGTTTTGCGTGCCGTAGCCTGTTTCTTCCTCAAGCTCGCGTAGCGCACAAACCGTTAAATCCTCACCCGGCTCGATTTTACCTGCTGGAATTTCGACGATTGAGCGATTTAATGCTTTACGGTATTGTTCGACAACAATTAATTTGCCATCCGCTGTAATCGGGATAATCCCAACCGCACCAGGATGTTTGACGATTTCGCGCTTCGCTTGTTCCCCGTCTGGTAATGTTACAGTATCTACTTGTACTTGAATAACGCGGCCACTAAAAATCGGTTCTGTTGCAATCGTTTTTTCTTCAAATTTCATGCTCTTTTTTCTCCTATCATTTTCCTTTTACTGCTATTCATTGTACCATGTTTTAAAAGGAGGCGTTTAGTATGCGCACACGAAAATTAGGACAAAGTGAGCTACATATTTCAGAGTTAGGTTTTGGGTGTATGTCGCTGCCATTAGAACGAGCGGAGGCTCAAAAAATAATTGATGTGGCGGTCGATAGCGGCATCAATTATTTCGACACAGCCGACCTCTATAATAAGGGGGAAAATGAACGCATCGTCGGGGACGCGTTAAAAACAAAACGCGCGGATATTTATATTGCCTCAAAAGTTGGCAATGTGTGGAATGCAGATGGAGATGGCTGGCACTGGGATGCGTCGAAGGAGCATATTATTAGTGGCTTAAAGGATAGTTTGACACGTCTACAAACCGATTATCTAGACTTTTACCAGCTTCATGGCGGTACACTCGATGATTCCTTTGAAGAAGTAACAGATGCATTTGAGACGCTAAAAAAAGAAGGGCTGATTCGCGCTTACGGCATTTCATCGATTCGTCCAAATGTGTTAAAAACGTTTTTACCAATGAGTGCGGCGGATGGGGTTATGATGCAGTATAGCGCCCTCGACCGTCGCCCAGAGGAATGGTTTGATTTCATTACAAAGCAAGGTGCTTCTGTCGTGTCACGTGGTACGGTCGCAAAAGGCTTATTAACGAATGAGTGGGCGAAGCGCTTGCAAAAGCATGATGGCTATTTATCGTATTCACAGCAGCAATTAACGGATACACTTGGCCATATCGCTGATGCGTATCCTGACGTCCTATCAGCAGCAATTGGCTACAATTTAGCGCACCCGGCTGTTGCAAGCACGATTGTTGGCGCCTCTAACGTGGCACAACTAACACAAAATATCGATGCGCATCACCGTCTGCCAGCTGATTTTGATTATGCCGCACTAGCAGGTTTAACAAAAAAAGAACTGTATACGACACATCGCGACTAATATGAAAGGATAGCGGTTCGTCACAAAAAAGGTATTACTTTTTTGGACTGCGCTAAAGAGCTGACACAATATAAAAAGTAAAAAACACTTTCAAGGATATACATCTTTGAAGGTGTTTTTTTTAATGGGCAAAACCGATAATCGAACCTTATAAAAGAGTGGAATGAATATATATGCTTAGTACGGTTTAATACATAGCATCAAAAAAGAGCAAAGAAAAGGCGTTATCATGCGCATACCCCGAACGGCACGCCTACTGATAACGCCATCATTGAGCTATTCTTTCTTAAAAGGCTTTTAAGAATCCAAAATGAGTTTTAATACTTTATTTTTTTGAATTGGTATCGCCAAAGCCGTACTCATCTAATAGTTCAGAAAAGGACATGTTTTTCTCACGTTGCTTTTTCTCTTTTATCGCTTGTTCTTTCGCTGCTTGTTTGGCGGCTTGCTCTTTTTGCTCTAATTCTTTTTTAGCATTTTTTAACTGCGCAAGTAAATCGCCACCAAGTTGATCAGCTAATGTTACTTTATCATCTTGTTGTTTTTTTGCGCCACCCTGTGCTTGACGCTGTTGTTTTTTTGCCATGAAAAATTCCTCCTATAAAAAAACAGCTACCTAAACGGCTCAATATTGAGTTATCAGGTAGCTAGTCAAACAATTATTTTTTATTTTTTTTACCAAGTTGTTGGTCAGTTGCTTTATTCATTTGAGACATTACTTGACGTACTTGTTTTTCAGATGGTTTACGACCCATTTGCGTCATCATCATACGAAGCATATCTTCATTGATTGGTGGATTTTCTTTAAGGTATTTCATCATATATTGACGAGCCATAAAGAAACCGCCGACAGCACCCACGATAAGGGCTACAATGATAAGAACGATAGCTAATGCTGTATTCACGTAGTTTCCTCCTCTTTTGCATAAAACGAGATAAATCTCTCCGAAAGTCATTATACAATAAAAACTTTATCGTTACTAGCGTTTGCGGAATTTCATCCTTCGTTCACAATTAAAAAAAGACGAAGACGGCCTTTTCGCCCATCTTCGTCTTCCTTTTCTATTAAAGTGCTTTTACTTTAGAGACAACGTTTTCAACTGTGAATCCGTACTCTTCAATCACTTTTTCACCAGGAGCAGAAGCACCGAATGTATCGATAGCAAGTACATCGCCTTCGAAGCCAACATATTTATGCCAACCGAATGATGCCGCCATTTCGATTGCTAAACGTTTTGTTACTGCTTTTGGTAATACCGCTTCTTTATAAGCTGCATCTTGTGCATCAAAGCGAGCCATATCAGGCATTGAGACAACTTGTGCGTCAATTCCTTCTGCAGCTAATGCTTGTTGTGCCTCAACAGCTAAACCTACTTCAGAACCTGTTGCGATAAGAATCGCATCTGCTACGTCTTTTTTCGCTGGCGATACAACGTATGCACCTTTTGCAACGCCTTCGTAAACCGTTTCTTTATCTGCATCAAGAACTGGTAAGTTTTGACGAGAAAGCACTAATGCCGTTGGGGTTGTTTCTGATTCTAACGCAAGTTTCCACGCTGCTGCTGATTCCGTTGCATCTGCAGGACGGATAACAGAAAGGTTTGGCATTGCGCGTAATGCTGCTAAGTGTTCGATTGGTTCGTGTGTTGGACCATCTTCACCGACAGCGATTGAGTCATGTGTGAATACATATGTTACAGGTAAGCCCATAAGTGCTGATAAACGAATTGCTGGACGTACATAATCAGAGAATACGAAGAATGTACCGCCAAATACGTTTAAGCCACCGTGAAGTGCCATCCCGTTAAGTGCTGCACCCATTGCGAATTCACGTACACCAAACCAGATATTACGGCCTTCTGGTGTTTGTGCTGAGAAATCGCCAGCGCCTTTGATTGTTGTTTTATTTGAGCCTGCAAGGTCAGCAGAACCACCGAAGAATGATGGTACAGCTTTTGCGATAGCATTGATTACTTCACCTGAAGATGAACGTGTCGCTACTGATTTACCAGCTTCGTATACAGGGAAATCTGCATCGAAGTTTTCTGGTAATTTACCAGCGATGGCATTTTCAAATTGCGTCGCAAGTTCTGGGAATTCCGCTTTATAACCTGCAAGTAATTCATTCCATTTTGCTTCTACTTGTGCGCCATTTACTTCAGCTGCTTCGTTGAATGTTGTATATACTTCTTCTGGTACGAAGAAATCTTCGCCATCCCAGCCGTAAGCTGCTTTTGTTAATTTTACTTCGTCCGTGCCTAGTGGTGCACCATGAGAATCTGATTTACCAGATTTGTTTGGAGAACCAAAGCCAATAACTGTTTTGATTTCAATTAAAGTTGGTTGGCCTTTATGTGATTTTGCTTGTTCGATTGCAGTATTGATTGCTTCAACATCTGTACCGTCTTCTACTGAAATGTAGTTCCAGCCATAAGATTTGAAACGATCTGCTGTTTTGTCAGAGAATGATTTATTTAAATCACCATCTAAAGAGATGTCATTTGAATCGTATAAAACGATCAGTTTTTCTAAGTTTAAGTGACCAGCAAGTGACGCTGCTTCTGCAGAAACACCTTCCATTAAATCACCATCGCCACAAAGTGCGAATGTATAGTGATCGACAACATTGTAGTTTGGTTTGTTGTATGTTGCAGCTAAATGTACCTCAGCCATTGCCATACCAACGGCCATTGAGATCCCTTGACCTAATGGACCTGTTGTTGCTTCTACGCCTGCTGTGTGGCGGTATTCTGGGTGACCTGGTGTTTTAGAACCCCATTGTCTAAATTCTTTTAATTCTTCTAATTCTAA
>ERZ808028.1592-NODE-1592-length-13123-cov-4.653994_pt1 | contig 13123 bp, 13 predicted proteins | sample MGYA00380184_ERZ808028 | MGnify/ENA primary metagenome ERZ808028 (study PRJEB31490, sample SAMN06133397) | mouse gut metagenome | isolation source: J8_1 | host: mice | place: China: Chengdu | collected 2015-05 ...
TAGTTGGGGGTTTCCCCCTGCGAGAGTAGGACGTTGCTAGGCACACCGAAGTACTGACAGAAGTCAGTGCTTTTTTTATTGTCTAAAATACTGTGGAAATTTGCCAACAATGACTCTTTTACGATACAGTGGATATGTGAAGGATGATTAGGATGAAAAAATGGATAGCGATTATAGCAACGCTAGGCTTATTGGGTTGTTTTTTATATGCTAATCAGCAATGGCTTCATCTAACGAAATACGCAATTACGTTAAAAAAGCTTCCAAAAGAAATGGATGGTTTAAAGATTGTGCAAATTTCGGATTTGCATCATGCAGAATTTGGGCATGAGCAGAGTAAACTTATTGAAAAAGTGAAAAATGAAAAGCCAGATATGATTGTGATTACGGGAGATTTAGTTGATCGCTACCATTATGACTTAGACCAGAGTTTAGAGGCTGTTGAAGGCTTTGTAAAAATTGCCCCTGTTTATTATGTGAATGGCAATCATGAAGTATCTTTAAATGATGTACCACAAATCACAAAATTATTAAAAGATATTGGCGTACATGTATTAGAAAATCAAACATTATCGTATTATCGAAATGGTGCTGCGATTGATATTATCGGTATTGATGACCCACTAAACGGCAAAAAGACAGCGCAAATGCTGAATGAAGCTTTAGTAGGCACTGATACAGAAACATTTCGGTTATTATTAGCGCATCGCCCTGAATATTATCAGGATTATGTGAATGCGGGTATTGATTTAACATTTAATGGTCATGCACATGGTGGTCAAATAAGAATTCCTGGTATCGGTGGTCTTGTAGATCATCAAATGAATTTGTTCCCAACACATATTGAAGGAATTGAGCGACAGGACCAATTGACGCAAGTCATTAGTCGAGGTCTTGGAAATAGTCGTGTCAATATTCGTCTTTTTAATCCACCTGAAATAGTCGTAGCCACGCTACATTCGGAAAAGTGATCAATTATGGTCACTTTTTTTATGTTTTCAGCAAGAAAAATACTTGACAGCGTTTGTTATTCTGAAATAGAAAAAACATGGATTTTTAACTAGAAATGGTGCATATACATGGATTTTTGCCTAAAAAACGCGTATTTCATTGACGTTCCGTAATTATCGTTTAAAATTTAAATGAGAATGATAATCAATTATATTTGGAGGGTTTAGGAAATGAAAAAATGGTTAGCGATTGCATTCGCGTTTATTCTTGCGTTGTCATTAATACCGGCACAAGAAGGTCAAGCGAAAGTAAAAGACGGGAAATACAAAGTAAATTATACGGTAATGAATGCACAAGGAACTTCTGCATCATATGGTAACGACTATTTTGTGAAGCCGGCTATCGTAACGGTGAAAAATGGGAAAATGACGGCTCGTATTACAATTAAGAAAAGTAACTGGATCAAAAAATTCTCTGCGACAACAGGTGGCAATAAAGTGGTAAGTCGTAATAAAAAGAAAAATACACGTGTTGTTCAATTTAAAGTGAAAAGCTTAAGTGCTAAGAAAATGACAAAAGTAAAAACGCGTGTTGAGATTCCATCACAAAATTATTACCACTCCTACACAATGAAATTGAAATTTGGTACTGCGAAAAAGGTGAAGTAACGTGAAAAAAAGCTGGTTACTCCTTTTAATAAGCTGTCTCTTCGTACTTGCTGCTTGTGGTAATAAACAGACAGAGGAAAAGGCTGCAGCAGAAACAACGTCTGAAACGAAAACAGTTGTTGCAGGCACGATGGTTGTAGCAGATATTTTGGATAAGCTTGAAATTGATTCGGTTGTAGGTGTTCCAACGTCAACGGTTAAAATGCCTGAGCGCTATACGAAGGCAACGGAGATTGGGAATGCGATGAATCCGGATATGGAAGTTGTAAAATCACTTAATCCAGATGTTTTCATTTCTGTAACGACATTAGAATATGATTTAAAGCCTGCTGTGAAGAACATTAATGTAAATGGTGAGTTTATCGATTTACAAGGTGTGAAGCAAATGCAGGATTCGATTTTAGCGTTAGGGAAAGAGTTTAATCGGGAGGCGCAAGCCGAAAAATTAGCAAAATCATTTGATAAAAAGCTCGAGGAATTAAAAACAAAAACAGCTGATAAAAAGAAACCGAAAGTATTGGCTGTTTTAGGTGTACCAGGGAGCTATTTAGTTGCGACAGATAATTCTTACATCGGAAGTTTAATTGAAGGTGCTGGAGGCGAAAATGCGATTCAGGGACCATCAGAGGAGTACTTAGCCTCGAATACAGAATACTTGCAACAAAGTAAGCCAGATATTATTTTACGTATGGCACATGGTATGCCAGATGAAGTAATGAAAATGTTTGATAAAGAATTTAAAACAAATACAGTGTGGAAGCATTTTGATGCGGTGAAAAATGGTCGTGTGTATGACTTAGAGGAACCGTTATTCCAAACGACAGCAAATCTACAAGTGGATGATGCGCTAGAAGAATTGTATCGAATTTTTTATGAAGAACAATAGGGGATTAAGATGACAAAAAGAATCATAAGTTTTGCAGTAGTTACGATTTTACTGTTGGTGGCGATTTTCTTCTCGGCGACAACAGGTAGTGTCAGCATGGGGCTAGGTGAATTTATTCGGGCATTATTCGGTGAACAAAATGCGGATTTTGCAGTCATTAAAGATTTACGCTTCCCTCGAATTATTATCGCTATTTTTGCGGGTGCAGCATTATCGGTAGCGGGTGCATTGCTACAAGCGGTGATGCGTAATCCACTTGCAGATGCGGGTGTCATCGGTATTTCAGCAGGTGCGGGCTTTATGTCGATGTTCATCATTACATTTTTACCGACATTATTTTTCTTCACACCACTCTTTGCATTTATCGGCGGGGCGCTTGCATGCTTCCTTGTCTTTGTACTATCGTGGAAGTCGGGGTTAGAGCCAATGCGCTTGATCCTAGTTGGTATCGCCATCAGTGCGGTATTCACTGGTCTACGCGAGGCATTTATTATGATTTGTGGTTATATGAACGTCACAATTGATGGTTCGTTTACATCGAATATGACGATGAAAACGTGGACAGAGGTAGAAATTATGGTGCTGTATGGCACGGTTGGTTTAGTGCTTGCGGTGCTATTAGTGAAATGGTGTAATCTACTAACATTAAATGATAAAACCGTACGCAGTCTAGGCTTTCCGTTGATGACGGCACGTATTGTCATTGCGGCAGTAGCGGTGCTATTATCAGCAATTGCGACAGCAGTAGCTGGTGTTATTTCATTTGTTGGTCTATTGATTCCACATATTGCACGTCGACTTGTCGGCAATGATTATAAATATGTCATTCCATTTTCAATGCTAGCGGGTGCATTACTGATTTTAATCGCGGATACTTTAGGGCGTACACTTGTAGCGCCACAAGAAATTCCGGCATCTACATTGATGGCCATTATCGGTGGACCATTCTTAATTTTCTTACTGCGAAGAGGTGACCGAGCGAAATGAACATTGAACATGTAACATTGTCATATGACGGAAGCCGTAATCATTTAGAAGATGTATCGACGGCTATTCCAAAAGGGAAAATCACAACGATTATTGGACCAAATGGGAGCGGTAAATCAACGCTCTTAAACGTTATCTCACGTAATCATAAGGTGAGCAGCGGGCTTGTGACGCTTGAGCAGAAAGATATTTTAGCATTTAAGCCAAAAGAATTTGCGAGAAAGCTAGCAATCGTTTATCAGCATAATACAACACCAGAGGAGCTAACGGTTGAGAAGCTTGTCGCATTTGGTCGCGTGCCGCATCAGCGTTTTTTGAAGCGTCAGACGATTGAAGACGACGAGGCAATTGACTGGGCGCTATCAGCTACAAACTTATTAGATAAACGAGACCGTTCGCTCACAGCACTCTCTGGCGGTGAACGTCAGCGTGTGTGGATAGCGATGGCACTAGCACAGCGCACATCGATTTTATGCTTGGATGAACCAACAACGTATTTGGATATTTATTATCAGCTGGAACTGCTTGATTTAGTGAAGCAATTAAATCTCGAGCATGAGCTGACAATTGTGATGGTGCTGCATGATATGAATCAGGCACTGCGTTATAGTGATCATATTTTAATGATGAAGGATGGTCATATTATCGCAGAGGGCGCACCAGAAGAAGTCGTAACGGTTGAACGTGTGTATGATGTATATGGTGTGACATCACGTGTCTATCAAGACGAAGAGCTCGGTACGGTGATGATGCCCGTATCTCGTTAAAAAAAGGAATTGCGTGAAATAGCGTAATTCTTTTTTTATGCAAAAAAGCTAAGAGAAAAAAACTCCTCTTAGCTCTTTGGGGTAATTCTTGCTACGCGAATAAGTGACAGTACGGCGCAGATGACTACTGGAATACCAAGATACAAAATGAACGCTAGACCAAGATCGAGTGAACCAATTACGATAAAAATAATGCCAGCTGATAAAAAGGAAAAAGCAATCATCATCGCTGTTTGTTTTGGCATACCTTGTTGTAGAAAATTGCCAATTACCCAGTATTCAGTGACGCCCATGACGATGCCAACAGCGAGCATTAAAAAAGTGATTGTCATTTATATTTCGCCTCCCTATAGTATCCTTTACCCACACATGAAAAAAAGGAACCGCACTAATGTGCAGTCCCTTTTGTGTGTAGCTGTAATTTTCGTTGCTCTAGGTAGGTCGGTAAAATCATACCACCTAACACAAGGATGATGCCGAAAACTTGTAGGGGCGTTAATACTTCGCCTAGCACGATAACTGATGCAATGATAGCTACAGGTAGTTCTGTCGCACTCAGAATAGACGCTGTTGCGCCACCAACTTTTGGTACGGCAATCGAGAATAAAATAATCGGTAAAATAATCCCGAAGAAGCCAAGTGCTAGACCAAAGTATAAAAGATCTGTTGTAAATAATTTTCCGTTGACCATTACTTCTGGTGATTGGAAAAGGGATACGATAATTAAAGCGAATAGTGACATAATCAGCATGCGGCTAATCGGTGTCACACCTTCGACTGGTTTTGAGTTGAACTGCATAAAGCAAGCAAAGCTAAAGGCAGCAGCAAAGCCAAATACCCAACCGCGCCAATCAAGACCTGTTAAATCAGCATCAAGTACACCGGCAGCTAAAATGGTGCCGACAATTAAAATGATGATTGAAATGACTTCCATGCGCTTTGGTAGGCGACGATGGATAAGACAATCTAGTAATACACCAATCCATGTAAATTGGAAAAGCATTACTACCGCTAATGAAGCGGGTAAATAATGGACAGATTGCCCGTAAACAATACCCGTCGTTCCGGTGAATAAACCCGCAAACATGATAATCAAAAATCCTTTGCCTGACATGCGAGGCATTTTGCGTTGTGTCAAAATAAATAATACGGCTGCTAATAAAAAGCCGATTGCATATTGTGCTGTGACTGCTTCAGAAGTAGTAAAGCCATGTTGCATGGCTACTTTAATCATCGTTGATAAAATCCCGTAACAGCTTGAGCCGACAATGATTAACAGCGGATAAAGTAATTTATTATTCATAATTTTTTTCTCCTCAAGTAAATTCACTTTCCTCATCATAACAATTCTTTTTATAATGAAAAAGGACATATGTCCAAAAAGGGGAGCTTCTAATGAAAATTGTAAAGAATGACCAGTTATTGCATGAAAAACTAATGGCGTATCATTTTGACACCATTTTTCCTCAGCTAGAAAAGCACCCATTCATTTTACAGTCATTTGAAGCGGGCGAGATCATGCTTGATGAGGGTGTGGATATGACGGCGCTACTCTATTTAGTAGAAGGAACGATAAAAGTGACGGCAAGTGTAGGGAACGGTAAGTCGCTATTACTACGTTTCAATCATCCATTTGCGGTTATCGGGGATATTGAATTTATTCGTCATGTACCGGTGCAATCTCAAATTACAGCGGTGACCGACTGCTTATGTATTGCGGTGTCTTTTGAATATTTACGTCGTTTTGAAATGAATAACGCGGCATTTTTAAAATCACTTTTACAGCAAGTGACGTATAAATTACAGACGAATACAACCGCATCACGTGTCAATTTATTATCATCCGTTGACCAACGTTTCGCGAGTTATTTACTATCGGTCACAGATAGTGAGCATTTCGCTTATGAAATGCAGTATGCGAGTATTAGTGAGATTGCAGACTTACTTGGTACAACACATCGCCATTTAAATCGTGTTATTAAGCAACTCGTCGAACAAAAGATTATTGAAAAGAAACGACGTTCGATTCATATTTTAAATAAAGAGGCGCTAGAGGATTTATCCCAGGGCGCGCGCTATGAATAAAAAAGAGGCATCGCATGATTGCGCGCCTCTTTTTTTAATGCAATTCTTTTACTAAATGGTCAAATTCTTCGCCAATAATCATCCATGGCTCAGAAAATTTAAAGCCGACACGTTCGTATAACTGACGTGCACGGACCTTTTGTTTTTCAACGCTTAGCGATACTTTCTTATAGCCTTTTTCCTTCGCTACAACATCGGCATAGTTTAGCAGCGCTGTGCCAATACCTTGTCCGCGATGTGCGCGTGAAGAACAGATCGTATCAATATAAAATTCATCAGGGCGCGCTTCGATTTCGATTTTTGGAACCGGTGCACCTTTATCTGCTAGCCATTTTTCTAAGTTGTGATCGAGTGTTTCGGCTTTATCACCGCCGTAAACGACCATGATGCCTGCTAGCTCACCATCGAGTTCTGCTACATATGTGTTTAAATATGAGTGGCGATTTTTTGTACCTTTAAATAAAACATTTAACATTTCTAATACTTTCTCAGAATCCTCTTCACCTGTTAAGTGGTTTGCGATTTCATCAATTGCATCCACGATTAACGGCGCAGCAAGTACGCCATCTTCCGGCTTCGCTGGTCGAATGGTTACTACCATGAAAAATCATCTCCTCTACAAAGCAGTATAGCAGACAGAACATAAAAAAGCGTTCAATAGACATAGAGCATACAGTAGAATTTTCACATTTTCGAAAAAATTGATGTAATTCTTTTTCATGTAGCTTTCCTGTCGTCTGACTTCTATGGTACGATAAGGAGACATATTAATTTGAAGGAGCAGAGCAATGACACAGTCCAAAAAAGAATTCGTTTTATTATATGGGGACGCATTTGTTGATTTTATTTCAAACGACCGAACAAATACAACATTTACGAAGTTTTTAGGGGGAACAACGGTTAATGTGGCAGCCGGCGTAGCACGTATTGGCGCACCGGCCGCATTAATTACAGTTACAGGTGATGACGAGGTATCTGATTTCGTACGCAATGAGATTACGTCGGAAGGTGTTCGTTTAGATTATGCAAAAATCGTTCCAGAGAAACGCGTAACAAGTGTGGATGTTCATTTATTAGAAGGTAATGAACGCATGTTTACAAACTATATTGATGAAACACCTGATTTACAAGTAGAAGCGGATTCTTTAGTGGAAGAAGCGTTTGAAAAAGCTTCTGTCTTTAGCTTCTGTTCCAATACGATGTTCCACCCGGTAGCACTTGAAACGACGAAAAAAGCGGTTGATTTAGCTGTGAAGCATGATGCGATTATCGCAATGGATGCGAATATTCGCCCACTTCGTTGGGAAAGTCCAAAACAATGCCATGATACGATTGCTGAGTTCTTATCAAAAGCAGATGTGTTAAAGCTAGCTGATGAAGAGCTACTGTTCTTAATGGAAGCAGAAACAATTGAAGAAGGTATTAAAAAACTAGCAGCCTATAATATTAGCCTTGTGATGGTTACAGTCGGCGCAAATGGCACTTACTTAGTGATGAACGGTGAAACACGTCACGTCCCATCAATTAAAATCGTTTGTGTGGATACAACGGGTGCTGGGGATGCCTTTATGTCGGGGATTTTACGTCAAATCCATTTAGAAGGCATGCCAACAACATTAGACCAAGCTTTTGATTACGTTTATTTTGCGAATCAATTAGGTGCAATGGCCGCAACTAAATCTGGCGCGATTACAGCGATGCCACATTTAAAAGATATTCAACAATTAATTAAAGCGTAATTTTATAGCGGAGTAGCTCAAAAATGAGCTGCTCTTTTTTTGTGGTAAAAAACGAACAACAATTAACAGATTTTTCTGTATACTGAGGAGGGGGAGATTTCATGAAGAAGACAACAGGGGTGACCGGCAATCCAATTTATCCAATTATTTTAGCGATTGGATTTTGCCATTTATTTAATGATACATTACAAGCCGTTGTGCCAGCGATGTTTCCGGTGCTTGAAAAGGAGCTCGGCTTAACGTTCACACAGCTTGGCTTTATTACATTTACACTGCAAATGATTGCATCGGTACTGCAGCCGGTATTTGGGTACTACAGTGACAAGCAGCCGAAGCCGTTTTGGTTACCGCTAGCGATGATTTCGTCGTCTGTCGGCATACTCGGACTTGCGCTTGCACCAAGCTATACATGGATTATTGTGTCGATGATTTTCTTAGGATTTGGCTCTGCGATTTTTCATCCAGAGGGCTCAAAGGTGTCGTTTATGGCGGCGGGCTCAAAGCGTGGACTCGCGCAGTCGATTTACCAAGTAGGTGGCAATATTGGTCAGTCACTCGCACCATTAATTAGCGCATTCGTACTTGTACCGTTTGGTCAAATCGGTGCGGCATGGTTTTTAATCGTATCAGCCGTTGGGATTTTTGTGTTATCGCGCATTGCCCTTTGGTACCGTGGTGTATTAGAAGAGGAAAAACGTTCAAATAAAAAGCGTACGCTCATTTCTAAATTTACGGCATTGTCGAAGAAGCAAGTATATGTTGCACTTGGCCTGTTATTATTTTTATTATTTATACGGTCCTTTTACGTGGCGAACATCACAAACTTCTATGTTTTCCACTTGATGGATCACTACGATTTACATGTGAAATCAGCGCAAATTGTCGTATTTGTCTTTTTATTCTTTGGCGCACTCGGCACGTTCTTCGGCGGACCACTTGCAGACCGCATTGGCAGTAAGACCGTTATTATGGCGTCGATGATTATTCCGATGCCATTTGCGATTATGTTGCCATATGTGCCACTTTGGGGCGCATGGATCCTTGCCTTTATTATCGGCTTTAGCATTATGCTTAGCTTTTCTGTAACGGTTGTTTACGCACAGGAGCTGATGCCAGATAAAATCGGTATGATGTCTGGTTTAACGGTTGGCTTATCGTTTGGGATGGGTGCACTCGGCTCTGTCGTCATTGGTATGCTGATGGACCATATAGGTATTATGGTGACGATGCAAATTGTCAGTTTCCTGCCCCTACTCGGGATTGTTGGCTTTTGGATGCCAAACGACCGCAAAGTATAACGAAAAAGAAGCGGTTAGGACAACATACGTCCTTTTTCTTTTTCTTTTTTCGCGTTCGCAACGAAAAACCGGAACCGCGCCACAGCGCAATTCCGGTTTTTTTATGCTCATCGGAGCGGTTGTTTTTACACGTCTGTTCCAATCTCTTCTTATTTATGCTGATTCAAATTCTGGTAATTTTTTCGCGTCTAGCTCGTCGACAGCGCCTTCATCAATTGGTACCTCATGCAGCGCACCTTTGTACATAAATTTGAAGATACCATTTTCAAAATCCGTCCCGATTTCTTTAAAGAAAATGCCCTCACAAATGACGTTTTTCTTACATACGAATGTAACTTTGTAGCGGTCGTCTTCATTTACTAAATAAGCGCGTGCACCCTTTTCAAACATCGCATCATTTGAATTGACAACCTCTCGTTCAACGGACACGACGTGTAAATCAACGAATGGCAACGCACGCAATAATAAATTGACGAATGAGCCTTTCGTGATTTCCTCCCAGCGACTTTGTGCCGTTTGACCAATGATAGCCTGCGTAATATTTAGGTCATGGCAAACTTCTGCAACGACACGCTGAATCGGGCGGTCCTCATCATCTTTAATAATAAATTCCTCAACCTCAAGCTCGTCACAAAGTTTTTGCCAATGCTCGATACTATCACGTTTTGTTGAGTCGATTTCATCTAATGGTAGACGATCGATTGTTAGTACATATAAAGGGCAATCGAGCATTTGCGCGATTTCATGCCCTCTGCGAATTAAGCGTTCTCCGTTTGGACCGTAGTATACACATACTAAAATGCTTTCATCCATACGTCCGCGTAGATATTTCACAGAAATTCCCACCTTTTCAACGATTTTTTGTATTTTCAATATAATTTCATGCAAAAGCAACCCTCATTGAATGAAAAGAACGAGAGGATTGTGTATAATTTTAGTATAAAAATAACACAAAATAGATTTTTTAAGTGCAAAATAGTACTTATTATTATGTGTTTTAATGTGGTGTTTCAGGCAAGAAAAATAATAGGGTGTTCTTTTTTCTCTATATGGCTTTCTATTATGATGGGTTACCACAGTAACGTCAAGTAAATTACAAAAGGGGGACAAAAGATTTGTGACGATTCATTTAGCGATTATTTTACCATTACTAATGGCTGCACTTATTCCATTTATTTATAAACTTTTCACAAAAATAAAAATCGGCTGGCTCGTATTGCTCGTGCCAGTGACTGTATTTATTCTACTTGCTCGGTTTATTCCACTGATTTCCTCAGGTGAAACACGAACGTATACATATGAGTGGATGCCATCGCTCGGCATTAATTTTACAACCTACTTAGATGGTCTAAGTATGATTTTTGGATTGTTAATTTCGGGGGTAGGGGCACTCGTCGTGTTATACTCTATCTTTTATTTATCCACAAAAGAGGCACTTCATAACTTTTATTGCTACTTACTATTATTCATGGGTGCGATGCTCGGCGTCGTGTTCTCAGACAACTTGATGGTGCTTTATGCATTTTGGGAATTAACAAGTGTGTCGTCATTCCTATTAATCGCTTTTTGGCATCATCGACGTGCTTCGAAGGCAGGCGCACGAAAATCAATGCTTATTACCGTATCGGGTGGTATCGCGATGTTAGCTGGCTTTATTATGCTGCACGCGATGACGGACAGCTTCAGCATTCGTGAAATCATTGCTGAGATGCCAGCGCTTACGAATGAGTCACTTTTCATTCCAGCAATGATTTGTGTATTACTTGGTGCGTTTACAAAATCAGCGCAGTTCCCGTTCCATATCTGGTTACCGGATGCGATGGAGGCACCAACGCCAGTGAGTGCGTATCTTCATTCCGCAACAATGGTAAAGGCGGGGATTTATGTCGTCGCTCGTTTGACGCCAGTATTCGCCTACGATTTGACGTGGTTTTGGACGGTAACGATTGTCGGACTGATTACGCTGTTTTGGGGTTCATTTAATGCGGTGAAGCAGACCGATTTGAAGGCGCTACTTGCATTTTCAACGGTCAGTCAGCTTGGCTTAATCATGAGTCTTTTTGGTATGGGTTCTCTAGCGTTTCATGTAGATATTGATGCGTCTACGATTATTTATACGCAGGCAGCGTTTGCTGCGCTATTCCATTTAATGAATCACTCAACCTTTAAAGGGGAGCTATTTATGATGGTCGGCATTATTGACCATGAAGCGGGAACGCGTGATATTCGCCGACTTGGTGGCCTGATGACGATTATGCCAGCGACATTTACAATCGCTGTGATTGGCAGTATGTCGATGGCGGGGTTACCACCTTTTAACGGCTTTTTGAGTAAGGAAATGTTTTTAACATCGGCACTAAAGGTTGCTGAATTTGATATCTTTACGCTTTCAAGTGCAACAGCGCTTGTACCAGTCATTGCCTGGGTAGCGAGTGTCTTTACGTTTATTTATTGCATGATTATTATTTTTAAAACATTCTTTGGTACGACGGAAAAACTACCACAAGATCGTCATATTCACGAGGCGCCAATGGGCATGCTGATTTCGCCATTCGTGCTCGTATTTTTCGTCATTACGATTTTCTTCTTTCCAAATGTGCTCGCAAAATACATTTTGGCACCGGCAATGCTGAGCGTTTATCCAGGGCTTGCATCAATGACGGATATGACGCCGCATGTCTATGCATGGCATGGCTTTAATACAGAGCTATGGATGACGATTGGTGTCGTTGTTTTTGGTTTTGTATTATATGCGACATTATCAAAATGGCGCAATATCTACAATACGATTCCGGCACAATTCACATTAAACAATGCATTTAATCGTGTATTGGCTGAGGGTGAAAATGTGTCATCCTTTATTACGAAATTATATATGACGGGGTCGCTGCGTCATTATTCATTGTATATGTATGGCTTTTTAATTTTAGTCGTTGGCAGCTACTTTGCCTTTAGTGATACTTTCCGCTTTAGCATGGAAAATAATGCAGAGATTCATGTGTATGAGGTATTGCTTGTACTTGTAATGGCAGTGGCGGCAGTAGCGATGCTGTTTGCCAAATCGCGTGTCACAGCGACAGTTTTAAATGGTGTTGTCGGCTTTGGAATTTCGATTTTCTTCGTCATTTTCCGTGCACCAGATTTAGCGCTGACACAGCTTATTGTGGAATCGGTGACAACAGTACTGTTCCTACTATGCTTCACGTATTTACCAACGTGGAAGCCGGAGAAAACATCGCATCGCCAAAAAATGACGAATGCGACAATTTCGATTTTAGTTGGCTTGCTTGTTGTTGCGGTATCGTTATCTGTTTTATACTTCAATGAATTTAAAACCATCTCGTCATTCTTTGAAAATGCCTATGAGCTTGCGGGTGGTAAAAATATCGTTAATACGATTTTAGGCGATTTCCGTGCATTTGATACAATGCTTGAAGTTGTTGTCCTATGCATCGCGGGAATTGGCGTCTATACGATGATTAAATTTAGAACGAAGAAGGGGGACGACCGCCATGAGAATTAATGATGTTATTTTAAGGACGGTCGTACGCTTTGTCGTATTTATTATTTTAACGCTAGCGATTTATTTATTTTTCGCAGGGCATTATTCACCAGGGGGCGGCTTTATCGGTGGCTTAGTCATCGCGTCAGCTTTCGTATTATTATATGTCACATTCGACATTGAAAAAGTGAAAAAAGGCATTCCTGTCGATTTTAAAAAAGTGGCCGCGCTAGGCGTCTT
>ERZ808028.1594-NODE-1594-length-13101-cov-3.101735_pt1 | contig 13101 bp, 9 predicted proteins | sample MGYA00380184_ERZ808028 | MGnify/ENA primary metagenome ERZ808028 (study PRJEB31490, sample SAMN06133397) | mouse gut metagenome | isolation source: J8_1 | host: mice | place: China: Chengdu | collected 2015-05 ...
GAGGTTTTATCATGGTTTCGTGCTGGGGCTTATGGTAGAGCTGGCAGGCCGCTATGTGATCACATCCAATCGGGAGAGCGGATTTGGCAGGTATGATATTTTGCTGGAGCCTTGCCGGAAGGAGGACGATGGGTTTATATTAGAGTTCAAGGTGTATAATCCCCGAAAAGAAAAAAGCCTGGAGGATACGGTTAAGGCAGCGCTTGCACAAATTGAAGAAAAAGGATATGCGGAGGTTCTCGCGGCAAAAGGAATTGCGCCCAGGCAGATATGTAAATATGGATTTGCTTTTGAGGGGAAGAAAGTATTGATTGGGTAAATTGGTAGAGGAGACATTAAAAGGAATGGAAACAATTCAAAATAAGACATTAGATGAGGAACGGGCGCTATACGCAAGTCAAAATATCCGGGTGGAGGACTGCAGATTCGACGGCCCTGCGGACGGGGAGAGCGCATTGAAAGAGAGTCGGGATGTTGAGGTGAACCGCTGTTTTTTCAATCTCAGGTATCCCTTTTGGCATGATGATAATCTAAAAATTACGGAGTCGGAGATGACGGAGCTGTGCCGCGCGGCCTTGTGGTATTCCTGGGATATAGAGATCACAGACTCTAAGCTTCACGGGATCAAGGCCCTGCGGGAGTGCGGAAGGGTGAAAATGAAGGGGTGTGATGTGATCTCCCCGGAATTTGGCTGGTCGGTGCAGGGAATTAAAATGGAGGATTGCTCTGTACAGGGAGAATATTTTATGATGCGTTCGTCGCATCTGGATTTTCAGAATGTGGCGCTGAATGGGAAGTATTCTTTCCAGTACATACAGGATTCCGTGTTTGAAAACTGCAATTTTGATACCAAGGACGCTTTCTGGCACGCAAAAAATGTTACCGTCCGAAACAGTGTGGTGAAGGGGGAGTATCTTGCCTGGTATTGTGAAAACGTGACTTTTGAGAATTGCAAAATTATCGGCACACAGCCTCTGTGCTACTGCAAAAACTTAAAGCTGACAGACTGTGAAATGATCGAAACGGACTTAAGCTTTGAAAAATCAGAGGTGGAGGCGACACTTACCGCAGCCATTGACAGTATCAAGAATCCCCGCTTCGGACATATTTATGTGCCTGCCGTGGGGGAGATCATAATAGATGACGAAAAGGCCCAGGGCGAGATTATTATGCAGGAAAAAATGGATGCAGGGATTCAGGCAGACTAAGCGGCGATAATACAGCAGGCGGCAAAATAATCTGTCATTCCCTGTACCAAAGGATTGTGCGCAGAATAATGAGGAAAAGCCATGGCAAAAAGTGTAACACTGGCAGATATTGCGGCAAAGGTAGGAGTCAGCAGCGTTGCGGTCTACAAGGCGCTGGCGGATAAGCCCGGCGTCAGCGATAAGCTGCGGGAGAGGATCAAGCAGCTTGCCGACGAGATGGGTTATGTCAGCGGGGCGGCCGAAAAAGCGGAGGCAGCCAGTAAAACCGGAAACATCGGCATCATCATACCGGAGCAGTATTATGGATATTCTCTTTCCTTTTATGGGCAGCTTCATGAAAGGGTGGTAAAGGCATTATACCGGAGCGAGTATTTCGGGATGTTGGAGATCATGACGCCGGAGGATGAGAAGGCCCTTAATATGCCGAAGCTGATGCAGGACGGAAAGGTGGACGGCCTGATTCTTTTAGGCCAGATGGGGAAGTCTTATATTGACTTTATGATCAGTCAAAAGCAGCTTCCGGTAATCTTTTTGGACACCTATATTCCGCTGGTCACCTTTGACACGGTGATTTCGGACGGCTATTACGGGACTTACCTCTTAACCAATTATCTGATTCGGCAGGGGCACAGAAGAATTGGATTCGTGGGGAGCGTAAATGCCAACAGCAGTATTGCGGATCGGTATTGGGGATACCGCAAGGCTCTGCGCGAGGGCGGAATCGTTTACGAGGACTCATGGGAAATCCCGGACAGGGACGAAAGAGGGAATCTGTTTGAAGAGAGCTTAAGGGAGTGGGAGGGAATGGATGCCTTTGTCTGCAACTGTGATTTTACGGCGGATCTTTTGATACGGAGCCTGGAGGCAAAGGGCTGTCGTATCCCGGAGGACATATCTGTTGTGGGGGTGGATGATTTCCTGCCCCAGGGAATGAATAATGACCGGATCACTACTTATCGGGTGGACATGGATCATATGGCGGAGCTGTGTGTGAAATCCCTGGTCAAAAAGATCAATGGCAAGAAATATACGGAAGGGATCCAGATTGTGACCGGAAAGATCATATACAAAAAGACCGTTGCCAAAAGGAAGCGGCAGGAAACGGACCAAGGAAAAAATTAACAACGTTCTGACTAAAAATTAAGCCCGGATACCTGTCCGGGCTCAATTTTTACCCTGACACTGAAGGGAATTTGGTTAAAATAATTGAAATATATTGATTAACTTAATTTAAAATGATATTATTAATTAATAAAGAGATTAATCGTCTTCGGACGGCAAAGCGGGATTGTTTTAGAGGGAAAGGAGAAGGTAAAAATGAGTAAAGTAAAAATTTATGGGATCACCACATCAAAGGTACCCTGGCAGGAGAAACCGCAGGGGCTTGAGGGGGCTCCGATGTGGAGATACAATGAGAATCCGATTATCGGGCGTAATCCGGTAAAGGGGGTTGCGCGGATCTTCAACAGTGCGGTAATGCCCTACGAGGATGGCTTTATCGGTGTGTTCCGGGGGGAGCAGACCAACGGCATTCCTTATATTTATCTTGGGAGAAGCCGGGACGCCGTCCACTGGGAGTTTGATGAGGAGAAGATTCCCTTTAAGGATGAGGAAGGGAATGATTTTATGCCTGTCTATGCCTACGATCCCAGGCTGGTTAAGGTGGAGGACACCTATTACATTATGTGGTGCCAGGATTTCTACGGGGCATCTATCGGCCTGGCAAAGACAACGGATTTTAAGAGCTTTACCAGAGTGGAAAATCCCTTCCTTCCATTTAACAGGAATGCGGTTTTGTTTCCCAGAAAGGTAAACGGGAACTTTTTGATGCTTTCAAGGCCCAGCGACAGCGGCCATACGCCTTTCGGGGACATTTTCCTTTCGGAGAGCCCGGATCTTGTTTATTGGGGAAAGCATCGTCATGTGATGGGCAAGAGCAGCGAGTGGTGGGAGAGCGTAAAGATCGGCGGAGGCGCGGCCCCTATTGAGACCAGCGAGGGATGGCTTCTGTTTTATCACGGAGTGACAGGCACCTGCAACGGATTTGTGTACAGTATTGGAGGGGCGATTCTGGATATTGACAATCCTTCCATTGTGAAATACCGCTGCGGGAATTTCCTGCTGACGCCCCAGGAGTGGTATGAGGAGAGAGGCTTTGTTCCCAATGTGGCCTTTCCCTGTGCCACCATGCAGGATGATGAGACGGGGCGGATCGCCATCTACTATGGCTGCGCAGACACTTATGTAGGGCTGGCCTTTACCCAGGTGGATGAGATTGTGGATTATATTAAGGCTCACAGCGTGGTAAGGGAGTCAGATTCGGAGATCGGAAGGCGATGAATAGGGAAATCTCGGTTTGCCCGGTTTAGCCGGAGACTCTGAGCCATATGGGGAGAGCCTCCGGCCTTGAAAGGAATGTGTGAGATAATGACACTTGTAAAAGAAATGAAATCGCATGTAAGGGAGGTTCTTCTTCCTTTCTGGGAAGGGCTAAAGGATGAAGCACAGGGAGGCTTTTTCGGTTATATGGGATATGACCTTTCCCTGGATAAAAGGGCGGTGAAGGGATGCATATTAAACAGCCGGATTCTTTGGTTTTTCTCCAATGCCTATCTGACTCTGGGGGATGAATCGGTACTTCCCTATGCCCGGCACGCTTATCTTTTTCTGAAGGAGCATTGCCTGGATCGGGAAAACGGAGGCGTATACTGGTCCTTAACCTTTGATGGAAAGCCGGAGGATACCACCAAGCATACCTACAATCAGGCCTTTGCCATTTATGCTCTTTCATCCTATTACGATGCTGCCAGGGAGCCGGAGGCTCTTGCTCTGGCAGAGGAGCTTTTTGAACTGATTGAGACGAAATGTAAGGATGAGTACGGTTATCTGGAGGCCTTTAATGTCCGGTTTGAGCCGGAGGAGAACGATAAGCTCTCGGAAAACGGAGTGATGGCGGAAAAGACCATGAATACCCTGCTTCATGTGCTGGAAGCCTATACGGAGCTGTATCGGGTGATGGACGAAGGGACAGAGAAGGAAAGGGAGACTATGGCCAGCGTGTCCAAGGCCAGAGTGACCAAAGCCAAGGTGGCCTTGGCCCTTAAGTATATGCTCAGGCTGGTGAATGAGAAGGTGTATAACAGGGAGGCGGGGCGGCAGGAGGTCTTCTTTGACCGCACCTGGCATACCCTCATTGACCTGTATTCCTACGGCCATGACATTGAGGCCTCCTGGCTCATCGACAGGGCTCTGGAGGTTTTGGGGGATGTGTCGTATACGGAAAAGATTTCGCCTATCACCGGAACTATTGTGGAAAATATTTATAAAAGGGCATACGTAGAGCATTCTCTTATGAATGAAGCTGAAAACGGAATCAATGACAGAACTCGTGTCTGGTGGGTTCAGGCGGAGGCTGTGGTGGGATTTTTGAACGGTTATCAGAGAAACCCTGAACATGTAGAATATTTAGAGGCGGCGAAGGACGTCTGGGGATTTATCAAGGACTATCTGGTGGATACGAGAGAGGGCTCCGAGTGGTACTGGTCATTGGATGAGAACAGAAAGCCGATTGAAAAACCAATTGTAGAGCCTTGGAAATGTCCTTATCATAACGGAAGAATGTGTTTTGAGGTGATCAACAGACTCGGAAAGGAGCAGGAGTAAATGCTGCACAGACAATATTATGTGGAACAGGCGAAGGTGGATGCACTTGTTGCCAGAAAAAATCAAAAAAGCAATCATTATAACGGGATTTATGACAGATATGTGTATCCTGTGCTGACCCGGGAGTTTGCCCCGGTTCACTGGAGGTACGACTTAAGTGAGGAGACCAATCCTTATTTTATGGAGCGTCTTGGAATCAACGCGGTGATGAACTCCGGCGCAATTTATTTAAACGGGAAATACCATTTGATTGTCCGGGTGGAGGGCAATGACAGAAAGTCCTTTTTTGCGGTGGCGGAGAGTGATAACGGGATCGAGGGCTTTCGTTTCTGGGACTACCCGGCAGAGCTGCCGGATACCTGCCCGGAGGAAACCAATGTCTATGATATGCGTCTGACCCAGCATGAAGACGGCTGGATATACGGTGTGTTCTGTTCCGAGAGCAAGGATAAGGAAAACCCGGATTTATCGGCCGCAGTGGCACAGGCCGGAATCGTTAGGACAAAGGATTTAAAGACCTGGGAGAGGCTGGATAATTTGAAAACCCTGCAATCGCCCCAGCAGAGGAACGTGGTGCTTCATCCGGAATTTGTGGACGGAAAGTACGCTTTTTACACAAGGCCCATGGACGGGTTTATCGAGACCGGAAGCGGCGGCGGAATCGGATTCGGCCTCTGCGATGATATTGCCCATGCGGTGATTGGCGAGGAAAAGATCATAAACAGAAGGATCTATCATACCCTTACCGAGTCGAAAAACGGCGCCGGGGCAGTGCCGATTAAGGGAAAGAAATGCTGGATTCACATTGCCCACGGGGTGCGCAACACAGCGGCAGGGCTTCGGTACGTGCTCTATGTCTTTGGCACGGACTTAAAAGATCCATCTAAGCTGATCGCAAGCCCTTCGGGCGTATTCCTTGTTCCCTTTGGGAAGGAAAGGGTTGGGGATGTTTCCAACGTGGTATTTACGAATGGGGCGATTGCCCGGGAAAACGGGGACGTCTATATTTATTATGCATCCTGCGATACCAGGATGCATGTGGCAACCACTACCATAGAAAAGCTGGAGGAATATTTGTTCCATACTCCTGAGGATCCCCACAGGTCTGCGGACTGTGTGAAGCAGAGATGTGAGCTGATCAGGAAAAACCTGGAGATACTGGGAAAATAGATCTGTTTTTCAGAATTGGCAAAAATGCTAAAAAATGCAAAATTTTATCGTGCATTTGCCAAATGCATTTTATTGCAATTTTGGCGGTGCTGTGTTATACTGACTCTAATGTGGCAACAGAGGGGAAGGCAGGCGGGAAAGCCTGCCTTTTGCATTTTGACGGACAATCTGTGAAAATATGATTATCTGTTAAGCATAATGACGGAGAGGCGGGGAGTCAGATGAAAAAAACCACAATTCAGAGTATTGCCGAAACCTTGGGATTTTCCAGAAATACGGTATCTATGGCCCTTAAGGGGAACGATATGGTTTCGCCAAAAACACGGGAGATCATTCTGAAATATGCGGACAGCATCGGCTACCCCAGAATATCCCAGGAGGTTCGGGAAGAGAAGGGGGATGAGGGGGCGGTCTATCGCATTATGATTCTGAAAAAGCCCGACGTTGCCGTGTATTGGGATAAGATTGTCAACGGGATTTCTGAGGAAGCCAGCCGGAGCCATTGTCAGACTCAGGTTGCCGTGGTGACGGAGGATGAGGAGCGGGAAGGGCGGCTTCCTCTGGGGCTGAACGATACGATTCAGGCGGTTTTTTGCGTGAAGATATTAAAACCGGATTATATAAAGAAAATCAAGGAAAAGGGGGTTCAGGTATATATGCTGGACACCTGCCTGAGACAGTACGGCCAGGGAAACTTTTATAGAAGAATGAAAGGAGAAATGCTTGGGGACGTGATCAAGCCGGAAGGAATTAATACCACCATGGAGCTTGTGCATCATCTGCTGGATCAGGGCATGAAAAGGATTGGCTTTTTGAACGATTCCAGCAGTATCTATGAGACCATGCATGACCGTTACAGCGGGTATGTGCAGGCAATGAGGCAGGCGGGAATCGTATCGGATCCCCGTATTGTGCTGCCGGATGTAAAGAGCAGCAATTTTTATGAGGATCGGGTGTTTGAGAAGGTGGTGGAGAGCTACCCTCAGATGCCGGAGGCGGTGGTGTGCGGCAATGATATGATCGCCAAATTTTTGACACAGGCCCTGCGCAGGAAGGGGCTGCGTGTGCCGGAGGATGTGGCTCTTACAGGCTTTGATAATGATGAGGACGGTATACTGGATCCCTTTTTTACCACCGTGTATGTGGACGCCAAATGGCTGGGAAGGCGGATGGTACAGTGCTTTTTGAGGCGGATGCAGTTCCCCGACGCGCCCTATGAGAAAATTGTCGTGCAGGGCGAGGTGATCATACGCAAATCCTCCTTCCGCCCAGGCGGAGAATAAGGGGGACGGCGTACCGGAAGAAGAGACGGGAAGGGCTGTTGCCATTGTTTTTTTATTGAATCATGGGAAAAGAAGAGAAGGAGCTTGAAATTTTGTGTTTCAGGCTCTTTTTATATGCATTGGTAATAATGCACAATAATAGTGCAAAATAGTGCAATTATAAAATGACAATTTATTTAAAACGCCAAAAACGCAAGTATTTGCACAATAAACGTTGACGTTGCTTGGATAAAGTGTTTTAATATAAATAATCAATTTAGAGAAAGCACGAAAATGCATTATAGCAAAATACGGATAAAATTAAAGCAAAATCGTGCAAAATAAATTAAGGAGGGGAGAGAAAAAGAAAGATGTCTTGCGACATGAAAAACGTAAATCAGGAAAGTGAGGTATCCTATGGCAGCAAGTAAAGAGAAAAAATCAAAAGGCTTTAACAGCCCTGCAGTAATCTGGAAGGATATGAGACGGGACAGATGGCTGTATTTCCTGTTGCTCCCTGGTATCGTATTCTTTGTGATCTTTAAGTATATGCCCATCTTTGGCTTAAGAATTGCATTTATGGATTACAACCAGTATGCGCCGGAGACAAGTACCTGGGTGGGGCTGAAACATTTTACAAGACTATTTACCACCAATTCCTTCGTTCCGGTACTGATCAATACCATTAAAATTGCAGGTCTCAAGCTGTTGATCGGTTTCCCGTTCCCCATCGTTCTGGCACTGATGCTGAATGAGGTGACGAACCTGAAATTCAAAAAGGCGGCGCAGACGTTTTTGTATCTGCCCCACTTTGTTTCCTGGGTTATCATGGCAGGTATTGTTATGAACCTGTTAGACCCTTCCACAGGCGCGATTACACAGATCATCTCCAAGATTACCGGAACCTCTGTGAATGTGCTGACAGACACGAAGCTTTTTGTACCAATGCTGATTATTTCTGATGTTTACAAGGAAGTTGGCTGGGGAACGATTATCTACTTTGCGGCGATCAGCGGGATTGACCCTCAGCTCTACGAGGCGGCGGCCATCGACGGGGCCGGCAAATGGAAACAGTGTATGAACATTACCCTTCCTTCCATTAAGCCTACGATCATCATCATGTTGATTATGAACACTGGTAATATCCTGAATGCCGGTTTCGATCAGATCTTTATGTTGTATACTCCTACCGTTTACAAGGTGGCAGATATCATTGATACATACGTTTTTAGAATGGGTATTGTAAAGGCAGACTATTCATTCAGTACGGCGGCAGGTATGTTCAAGTCGATTGTTGCGTTTATCCTCGTCTGCACCGTGAACCAAATTGCAAAGAAGACGGATAACGACAGTATCTGGTAAGAGGAGGAAAATTATGGCAGCAAAAAAGAAAACAAGCGGGACGGCAATCAAAAAATCGACCCCCGAAAAAGTTTTTACCGTGTTTAATTACGCGTTCTTTACCCTCATCAGTATCATCATGATCATTCCCTTCTGGCATGTTCTGATGATGTCCTTGAGCGATGTGAACGAGACCATGAAGGGAGGTATCTTCCTTTATGTAAAAGGATTTAATATAGATACTTATGGTCAGGTTTTCAAAAACCCCATGATCTGGACCGGTTTCGCAACGGCGATCGGTGTAACCTTTATAGGTACCGTGGGAGGCACCCTGCTGACAGCCATGATGGCCTACGCTTTATCCAAGCCGCGTCTTCGCTTCGGAAAGATCCTGATGGTTCTGGTACTCTTCACCATGCTGTTTTACGGCGGTACAGTTCCCAGCTACTTGCTGATGAAGAGCCTGAGGCTGATTGATAACCGCTGGGCTTTGATTCTGCCGGGGCTGATCAGCGCCTACAATGTGATTGTTATGAGAAGCTTTTTCTCTTCTATTTCAGACAGCTTTGAGGAGTCTGCCAAGCTTGACGGCGCCAATGATGTGACCATCTTTTTCAGGATCATCATCCCGCTTTCCAAGGCGTCCATTGCAACCATCGTGCTCTTTAATGCGGTTATGTACTGGAACGATTACTTCAGCACCGTTTTGTACATCAACTCCACAGACAAGTGGGCGCTGCAGGCAGTTCTGCGCAACATGCTGACCAATACCCAGCAGGCCATGCAGCAGGCAGGCGTTAATGTCCGGGCATCCTCCAACGTAACGGCAGAGACGATCAAGGCAGGTTCCGTGGTAGTGGCAACCGTACCGATTCTGATTATTTATCCTTTCCTGCAGAAGTATTTCGTGAAGGGTGTTATGATCGGCGGCGTGAAAGGCTGATTACTGCAAAAAGTATATTATACAGACCACTATGTAGTTACCGGGCGGAAAACTGTCCGTTAACAATAATAAATTCAAGGAGGTATTTCTATGAAAAAGAAACTCGTTAAGAGACTGCTGGCAACAGCGCTTGTTACGGTTATGACCGCCAGCATGCTGGTTGGCTGCGGCGGTGGCGGCGGTCAGTCATCTGACGGCGCAGAGGCAGACAGCGGCACATCCCAATCGTCCGACGCAGGATCATCCGATGAAGGGGGAAGCGCAGCTGCTCCGGTAAGCGATGAAAAGATCGACGTATTGAACCAGTCAGAAAAGATGACCCTTAAGGTTGCCTGCATGACAGGTTTTACACAGACTGACAGCCAGATTGAGAAATGGCTGGAAGAAAAGTACAACATCGACATTGAGATGATCGTACTTCCCGGCTGGTCAGACGGGCAGCAGAAGATCAGTCTGCTGATGGCTGACGACAATGAGCGCCCTGACATTATCTGGTGGTGGAGCATGGATACCGAGTATACTGCATGGAAGAATGCCGGGCTTCTGGTTGACGTAAGCGAATATCAGAAAAAGTATACCAATATCGTAGACTACTACAACAAGATGGATCCCAATACCCTGTATTATGAAGCGGCAGAAGAGGGAATGTTCCGAATTCCTGGCGACGTGGCAGAGCCTTCCTGCGAATGTCTGCTGATCAGACAGGACTGGCTGGATAACCTGGGGCTGGCAGTACCTACCACCCTTGATGAACTCAAGGAAGTTCTTCGCGCCTTTACAGAGGACGATCCGGACGGAAACGGACAGAATGATACTTATGGCCTTGGCGGCGACGGATATGACTTCAGAAGCTTCTGGCCTTTTATCCAGGCTTATGGAAATACCCATTATGACAGATTCTGCATCAACGAGGACGGAACCGTCGGATACGGACCTGCGCAGGAGAATACAAAGAAATGGCTGGCGGATGTTGCCGATCTGTACGCAAAGGGCTATATCACGCCCAACATCACAACCGATACCGACCGTGACGAGGAAATGGCCAAGGCTAACTTCGGCGTTACCTATAGCTGGGTGGCATGGACCACAACCAAGGGTAACTCATCTGCTATGAACGCTTTCTATTCCGCTCATCCGGAAGGAAAATGGGTGGCAATCGACATGGTTGAGGGCGAGAACGGCAATCCTCAGGAAGACCCTGCAACCAGCTCCGCATGGGCACACTTTGCAATTACCAAGAACTGCTCCGATCCCGAGAGAGCATACGCAATCTGGGACGATATGTGCTCCGAGGAAAACTATATCCACAGAAGGTTTGGTGTGGAAGGCGAGCACTGGAAACGTGAAGAGGACGGCAGCGTTACTTTCATTATCTCCAATGACGGTGACGAGAACAACAACCAGAACATAGGCCTTAAGCTGTTCGATAACCTGATGAACAGAAAAGACGAGTGCAACTTCGATAATACGCCTGAAATGCAGGCATTGTTCGATAAGTCCGGTAAGGAAAGCCGCGACTACGCAGCTTCCCTGGTAGAGTGGAAGGATATTACCAAGTTTGACACCTGGCTTGACCATCAGACAGATATTGAGGATGAGAAGAATCAGTACCTGTGGGGCGTAATCGCCGGTTCCGAGAGCATCGACAACTGGGATGCCTATGTTGAGCAGTTAGACGCGCTGGGACTTCAGGAAGTTTTAGAGCAGGCAAATCAGATCTATACTGAGCAGAAGGCAGACATGGAAGCATACTTTGCAAATCAGGAATAATTATTGCTGATTCTGAAGATGCAGTACAGGAATGTTTGAAAAAGGGGAGCTTTGTCTCCCCTTTTTTGATGAAAGAAAAGCATTCGAGTTGGGGAAACCCTTTGAAAAAGAAAGGAAGACTGCAGGAAATGAAAGAAGCTGTATTGGTTTATGATGATAAGACGAAGGAAGGCCTACTGAAAGAGGCGGAGAAAATTGCTGCAAAAGCAGGGTACGGAATCCGAAAGCTTAGTGCTGCCAGGCTGAGCAGGAAAAGCCTGGAGGATGCTTTTCTTGTCCTGTACTGCATGGAGGGACGGTACCGGGAAGGGACAGAGCGGGATCTGAGCGGGTATGTACAGAATGGAGGAACGCTGGTGGTGCTGGGCGGAAATCCTTTTTCGGAACCCATAGGGGATATTCCCTTTTCGGATATGCAAAAGGGGATCAGGGCCTTTGGATTCTGCGATACTTTTCAGGAAGCGCCCTGCGGGGAGGAGTGCTTTATGAGGGTACTGAGGGAAAACTGGAACCCCTTTGAAAAGAAGGAAGAACCGGCGCTGGCCGTTTATCCTGAAAGGGCATATGCGGGTCTGTACCATCTGTCTCATAAGACGGAGGGCGGGAATATGGAAAGGCATGGGGATTTGCTGCCTCTTGCAGGTTTCTTTGACAAAGAAGGCCAAATGATTTCCGCGCCTGTGGTCAGGATCTCATACAAAAAGGGCGGACAGATCTATCTTTTTGCATGGGAGGAGCGGGCGGTATCTTCCGGGAGAATTCTTTCCGGGAGGGATTCTGCAAAGGGGGTGCTCTCCTGCTTTCCTGCCGCGGTGCTGCTGGAAGAAATCTGCCGGACTGCCTTGTCTGGTTTGCTGTCTTTTGAAGCGGAAATGACCTATGCCAGGTATTTTCCGGGGGAGGAAATCTGCCTTGAATTATACGACAGGAAAATAAGCGGAAGGGGGCAGGCGGAGTATCTTATAGAGGTAAGCGAAAATGATCGTATTGTCTATACGCACCGAATGACAGCCGGCAGCAGGCGGCAAAGCCTGAACCTTCCCGTGACGAAAGAGGGAGAGTATGAGGTACGGGTGCGGGGGCTCTTAAAGGGTGTCTGTCAGATGCGGAAAAAGACCGGTTTTTATCTGATGTCCGAGGAAAAAATCATTGAGGAAATGAACCATTATTCCCGTATGGAAGTGATACCTTCCGTCTCCGCGGATTTCTGCCTCCGGGATGGAAAGCCGGTGTGCATTCATGGAACAACCTATTTTGTTACAGACGTCTACCAAAAATGTTTCCTCCACTTCAATCTGGCTCAGTGCAGGGAGGATCTTGCGCTTTTGCAGAAGGATGGGTTATGTGTTCTTCGTTCCGGAAACTGGATGCTGAATGTGGAGTTTTACGGGAAAGATGGTTCCATTTGCGAGAAAGCAAGACGGGCTCTCCAGGCCTATTTTTACTGCGCGCTGCAGCATGGGTTTACAGTGCAGTTTACCCTGGGAATTATCACGTTAAATGACTGGGATCACAGCCGGTGTGCGGTACACAATCCCCTAAATACAAAGAAGGTACTGCACCTTGTGGAAGCCTTTGCGGAGCTGTTTGGGAAATATACCAATGTGATGCTGGACATTATCAACGAGCCGTCCTATTCTTATGCGGGGCAGTGGAAAACCTGCCGTCCGTCTGGGGATCCTTACGAGAGAAAGGCTTGGGTACGCTGGCTCAGGGACAGATACAAAACCATCAGCCGGGTTCG
>ERZ808028.1595-NODE-1595-length-13100-cov-3.093066_pt1 | contig 13100 bp, 9 predicted proteins | sample MGYA00380184_ERZ808028 | MGnify/ENA primary metagenome ERZ808028 (study PRJEB31490, sample SAMN06133397) | mouse gut metagenome | isolation source: J8_1 | host: mice | place: China: Chengdu | collected 2015-05 ...
TGAAATCGTTGCAATTATTACAGGTAATCAAGGTGAACCACTTGAAGGATTAGAAAAAATTATCCGTAAACACCACCGCGATTTACGCATTAAACAAAATGATACGGTTTTAATTACATTTACACCATCTCCAAGTATGGAAGTGCAAATGGCTGATACAATGAATGAATTATCTAAGCTAGGTGCAAAAGTATTCTCAGCAGATAAAAAAGTTCACGTATCAGGACATGGTTCACAAGAAGATTTAAAATTAATGCTAAATCTAATGCAACCTAAATACTTTATCCCAATCCAAGGTGAATATCGTATGTTAATTACGCATTCAAAATTAGCGCAAGATGTCGGTTTACAAAAATCACAAATCTTTATCGCGGATAAAGGTGATATTGTCGAATACAAAAATGGTAAAATGCGTATGGCTGGCCGCGTAACAGCGGGTAATGTATTAATCGATGGTATTGGTGTCGGCGATGTGGGCAACATCGTATTGCGTGATCGTAAATTACTATCACAAGATGGTATTTTCATCGTTGTTGTAACAATTAATCGTAAATTGAAAAAAATTGCCTCAGGTCCAGAAATCTTATCTCGTGGGTTCGTGTATGTACGTGAATCTGAAGAGCTAATGGATGAATCAGCAAAACTTGTACGAGGCGTTGTTGAAAAATACGTAACAAAAGGTTCTTATGAATGGACAAGTATTAAACAAGAAATTCGTGATACGTTAAATGGTTACTTATACCAAAAAACAAAACGTCGTCCAATGATTATTCCAATTATCATGGAATATTAATTATTCTAAAAGGGATTCCTTGCCTCTTGGCAGGGAATCCTTTTTTTCATTTTTACTACAAGGTATAATGAAGAAAGAAAGTAGGTGACGGCATGGCGTCGAACAAGACAAAGCAAACGACGACTCGCAAACAACAAACGACAACAACGAAGCGTGAGTCTTCAAAGAAGCCTAATGCTCGTAAAACACCGATGAAAAAACAAGCGACAGCAAAAAAGCGACCTTCCTTGTCTTATGAAATTGTCGGACTAGTTTTAATAGCAGTTGCTTTTATTACAATGTTTCAGTTTGGTTTAATTGGGCGTTTTTTTCAAGGACTCAGTAAATTATTAATTGGTAATTGGTATTTATTATTACCAATCTTTATGATTTGGTATGCGGTTTATTTGATGATGCGACGTACGCTACCAGCATTTAAAAATCGCTATATTTGGGGTGTCATCAGTTTATTATGTAGTGTGACATTGTTTAGTCATATTGCGATGTTTAATGATTTATATAATGGAGAATCGATTGACCGTAATACAAGTATTTTAAGCGAAAGCTGGGGCTTAATTGTACATGAAAAATCGTATATAGAACCAGATGGGTTTCTTGGAGGCGGCCTTTTAGGAACAGTTTTGTATGCAGTATTTCACAATCTCGTGGACATGACAGGGTCGAAAATAGTAGCTGTATTATTTATTGCGATTGGCATCATCTTATTGACAGGGAAAGCACTTGTACCGTATTTAATGGAACAAATTCCAAAGTGGCGTGAGGAAATTGCTAAAAGACGTGACGAGGTTATGTATGCTCGTGAAGAAAAAATGGAAGAAGAGCTAGAGCCAGTTATTTCTGATAAGTCAAAGCAACACAAAACTAGTCAGAAAGCTAAAGAAGAAACTGTTATAGCAGATAGTAAATCTGACAGTATAAAAAAACCAGCGTTGAACATTTCAGCTTATACGCAAAATATTGCAGTCGAAGAAGAACAACCAGTAGTTAAAGAAGAGGAAAAAATAGACAAAAATTCACAGAAACAACAAGATACTATTATGTCAGAAGCGGGTATAGTACAAAATGAGGCTTATGATTTACCAAAAATGGATTTACTCGCCTTGCCGCCCGTAAAAGATCAGTCTGCTGAATTTGAAGTTATTGAACAAAATGCTAGAACGATTGAGCAAACATTAGATGCTTTTGGTGTTCAGGCTAATGTGACAGAAGTGCATTTGGGGCCAGCTGTTACAGAATATGAAGTTTTACCTAAACGTGGCGTGAAGGTTAGTAAAATCGTTAATTTACAAGATGATATGGCATTGGCATTAGCTGCAAAAGATATTCGTATTGAAGCGCCAATTCCAGGTAAATCTGCTGTGGGGATTGAAGTGCCGAATAAAGAAATTTCAATGGTTAGCTTACGTTCTGTATTAGAAGCTTCTCCAAGTAATAAACCAGATGAAAAATTGGTTGTTGGCTTAGGTCGCGATATTTCAGGAGAGGCAAAACTAACAAAATTAAACAAAATGCCACATTTATTAGTAGCAGGTTCTACTGGTAGTGGTAAATCAGTTTGTATTAATAGTATTATTATTAGTATTTTAATGCGGGCTAAACCACATGAAGTAAAAATGATGATGATTGACCCTAAAATGGTTGAATTAAGTGTTTATAATGGTGTGCCGCATCTATTGGCACCCGTTGTAACGGACCCACGCAAAGCTTCTGAAGCCCTAAAGAAAGTAGTTAGTGAGATGGAACGACGCTATGATTTATTTTCACATACAGGCACAAGAAATATTGAAGGTTATAATAAACATGTAGATCGATTTAACGAAGAAAATAATGAAAAGCATCCACATTTACCTTTTATTGTTGTGATTGTGGATGAACTTGCTGATTTAATGCTTGTAGCAGCAGGCGATGTAGAAGATTCGATTATGCGTTTAGCACAAATGGCGCGTGCGGCAGGCATTCATTTAATTATTGCCACTCAAAGACCTTCTGTAAATGTGTTAACGGGGGTTATTAAGGCGAATATTCCATCTCGTATTGCATTCGCTGTATCGTCACAAATTGATTCACGTACTATTTTGGATATGGGCGGGGCAGAGCGTTTATTAGGACGTGGGGATATGCTATTCCTACCTTCTGGTGAATCAAAACCGACACGTGTTCAAGGTGCATTTGTTTCAGATGAAGAAGTACAAGATATTGTCGCATATGTCATTAGTCAGCAAAAAGCACAATACCAAGAAGAAATGATTCCAACAGATGAGGACATTGCACCTGAGGCAGATGAGGATACAGATGAGCTTTATAATGAAGCGGTGCGCCTTGTTGTAGAACAGGACAATGCATCTGTATCATTTTTACAGCGCAAGTTAAAAATTGGCTATGCGAGAGCTGCTCGCATCATGGATCAGATGGAAGAACATGGTGTTGTAGGTCCTGCGGAAAAAAGTAAGCCACGTCAAATATTAATAAGTAAGTAAATTGATATAAATGCAGGGAAGTTTTTGGAATCCCTGCATTTTTTTACTATACAATTGACGAAAAAATTATAAATGTTAGAAAATTTTCGCTGTTTTAACACAGTTTTTGTTTAAAGCTATTTATTTATTAAATTAAAAGTGATATAGTATTGTCTGATTAGCAGAAATGTTCTACGTCTGATGTCTGATGACTGATTGGTGGTGATTTGAATGGCTATAAAATCAGATCATCGTCATCTGTATCTCCAAGTAATTGATCATTTAAAGACGGATATTGAAAATGGTGTTTTTAAAGAAAATGAAAAACTACCATCAGAATTTGAACTTTCTAAATCATTAGGAGTCAGTCGCGCAACGCTTCGTGAAGCATTGCGACTGTTGGAAGAGGAAAATATCATTGTTCGCAGGCATGGTGTAGGTACTTTCGTTAACCCAAAACCCGTGTTCACATCAGGAATTGAACAACTTTCGAGCATTTCTTCAATGATCGAAGAAGTAGGCATGGAGCCTGGCACAACATATATTAGTTCCACGGCTTCTATTTCGACTGAAGAAGATATTAAGCGCTTTCAATGCGATGAAGATGAATCTATAATGACGATTAAACGTGTTCGTACAGCGGATGGGGAACCCGTCGTCTATTGTGTAGACCAAGTGCCAAGTAGTTATCTATCGGCAGATTTTTTAACAATGAAGAATCCATCGATTTTTCAATCTTTAGAACAATCAGGTGATATTCACGTGTCATATGCAGTGACATATATTGACCCTATTGGCTATCACAATGAAGTATCTCCAATCTTAAATTGTAAAGCAGATCAAGCTTTACTCGTATTAAAGCAGTTCCACTATGATGATAACGATCGAGTGGTTCTTTACTCACGCAACTATTTCCGAGCTGATAAATTTAGCTTTCATGTAGTTCGTAAGCGTGTATAACAAATCAGCGTATTCATTTCTGCTATCGTAGCAATACAAAAAATAAAAATTTCACTTTTTTGGGAGGACTCCAAATTGAAAAAGCGTAAAATTGGTTTAGCATTGACAGCATTATTAGCGTCAGGTACTTTATTGGCAGCTTGTGGTTCAAGTGATTCGAAAGACGATTCTAAAGGTGGAGACAACAAAGATTCATTCTCAGTAGCAATGGTAACGGATACAGGTGGTATTGATGACCGTTCATTTAACCAATCAACTTGGGAAGGTCTACAAGCTTATGGGAAAGAGGCTGGTCTGAAAAAAGGCGATGGTGGTTACGATTATTTACAATCAGCTTCTGACTCTGATTTTACAACAAATATTAACAACTTAGTTCGTCGTGACTTTGACTTAGTATTTGCGGTAGGATTTAAATTAGAAGACTCAGTGAAAGAAGTAGCCGCTCAACAAAAAGATGCGAAAATCGCTATTATCGATTCAGTAGTACCAGATTTAGATAATGTTACATCAATTATGTTTAAAGCAAACGAAGCTTCTTACTTAGCGGGTGTTGCCGCAGCATTAGAATCAAAAACTGGTAAAGTTGGCTTCTTAGGCGGTATGGAAGGTAATATCATCGGTGGTTTTGAAGCAGGTTTCGTAGCAGGTGCTAAAGCAGCTGATCCTAAAGTGAAAGTTGACGTTCAATATGCTGGTTCATTTGGTGACGCAGCGAAAGGTCAAGCAATCTCTAAACGTATGTATGACGGTGGCGCGGATATCGTATTCCATGCAGCTGGTGGTACAGGTCAAGGTTTATTCACTGAAGCAATTGCTCAGAAAAAATCTGGTAATGACGTATGGGCAATCGGTGTAGACCGTGACCAATATGATGAAGGTAAAGTTGACGATAAAACAAATATTGTGATGACATCTGTATTAAAACGCGTTGACGTTGCTGCGCAAGATATGATCAAACGTTCAGCTGATGGTGATTTCCCAGGTGGCGAAACAGTAACTTACGGTCTTAAAGATGATGGTGTAGGTCTTGCTGATTCACACGGTGCAATTTCTGATAAAACACAAAAAGAAGTTGACGCAGCAAAAGAAGATATCATCGCTGGTAAAATTGAAGTTCCTGAGCAACCAGAAAAATAGTAGTATTGCCGCGATTATGTCCGGTATTTCATGAGGGCAAATGTCTGCCCTCATGTTTATTTTGTAATAAATTTTTAATTTATTACATGTAAAAATTTGAACATTTCGAATTTTTACATGTGTTAATTTAATTAACCTTATAAATCCATTACAAACTATTTTTAAGAGAATTTTGAAGGAGTGAGCACATTGGAATATGTGATCGAAATGCTTAATATCCGTAAGCAATTTGGGGATTTTGTAGCAAATGATAATATCACCCTTCAATTAGCAAAAGGAGAAATTCATGCATTATTAGGAGAAAATGGTGCAGGAAAATCGACGTTGATGAATGTTCTGTTTGGTTTATATCAACCAGAAGCAGGTACGATTAAAGTTCGTGGAGAAGAAGTGAAGATTTCAGATCCAAACAAAGCGAATGATTTAGGTATCGGCATGGTTCACCAACACTTTATGTTAGTTGAAAACTTCACGGTGACGGAAAATATTATTTTGGGAAATGAGCCAACAGCGCTCGGCACAGTAAATATTAAAAAAGCTGCTAAAAAAGTGCAGCAACTGTCAGAACAATATGGTTTGAATGTTGATGCCTATGCAAAAATTGAAGATATTTCAGTAGGTATGCAGCAACGTGTGGAAATTCTAAAAACGCTTTACCGTGGTGCAGATATTTTGATTTTCGATGAACCAACCGCTTCGTTAACACCGCAAGAAATTACGGAATTAATTCAAATTATGAAGCGCTTAATTTCAGAAGGTAAGTCGATTATCTTAATTACGCATAAGCTAAAAGAAATTATGGAAGTTTCAGATCGTGTAACAATTATTCGTAAAGGGCAAGGGATTGGTACTGTGACAACTGCACAGACAAATCCAGATGAACTAGCTGAGATGATGGTAGGTCGTCAAGTAGTATTTAAAACAGAAAAAATGGCTGCTACGCCGAAAGAAACGATTTTAGAAGTGACAGGTTTAAATGTGAAAGACAATCGAGGCGTCGATCGCGTGAAAGATTTAAGTTTGACCGTCCGAGCTGGAGAGATTGTGGGGATTGCTGGTATTGATGGTAATGGACAATCCGAGCTAATCGAAGCAATCACCGGTCTTCGAAAGATATCTTCAGGTAAGGTACTCTTAAAAGGTCAAGAACTTACAGGGTTGAAGCCACGTAAGATTACAGAATCTGGCGTGGGGCATATTCCACAAGACCGTCATAAGCATGGTCTGGTATTGGATTTCCCAATTGGACATAATATTGCACTTCAAACCTATTATCAATCGCCTATTTCTAAAGGTGGTATTATCGATTATAAAAAAATCGATAAATTAGCAGAAAAAATCATTCAAGAATTTGATGTGCGTACACCAAGTGCATCAACTGAGGCACGTGCATTATCAGGTGGTAACCAACAAAAAGCAATTATTGGTCGTGAAATCAATCGTGACCCAGAGTTATTGATTGCGGCATTACCAACACGTGGGTTGGATGTAGGGGCAATCGAATTTATTCACCGCCGTCTAATCGAGCAACGTGATAAAGGAAAAGCCGTATTACTGATTTCGTTTGAATTAGACGAGGTTATGAACGTATCGGATACAATTGCAGTTATTCATGACGGACATATTATTGATACGGTAAAACCACAAGAAACAACAGAACAACAGCTTGGTTTATTAATGGCTGGTCAAACAGTGAAAAAACCATCATTAGATAAGGTAGGTGGAGAATAATGTCACAACGTATGGTCAATATTCTCGTGCCAGTTGTTTCAGTTATTTTAGGATTAATTGTCGGCGCGATTGTGATGCTTGTTTCAGGATTTAATCCAGTAGCAGGGTATTCAGCGCTTTGGAATGGGATATTTGGTGACACTTATAATATAGGTGAAACCGTTCGTACGATTACACCGTATGTTTTTTCTGGTTTAGCGGTCGCTTTTGCATTCCGTACAGGGATGTTTAATATCGGTGTTGAAGGCCAATTAATTATGGGATGGCTTGCAGCAGCGTATGTTGGTCAAGCCTTCGAAATGCCAACAGGCTTACATGCTGTTGTCGCAATTTTAGCGGCTGCAGTAGCGGGTGGTATTTGGGCCTTTATTCCAGGATTATTAAAAGCAAAATTACAAGTGCATGAAGTTATCGTAACAATTATGATGAACTATATTGCCCTTCATACAGCTAACGCAGCCATTTCAGCAATTAGCGATGGCGGCGAGAAAACGGATAAAATTTATCCATCTGCGTCACTTGCATCTGAATGGCTATCATCAATGACACAATTCTCTCGTTTACACTGGGGCTTTGTTGTCGCAATTTTAGCTGTTATTATTATGTGGATTTTATTAGAAAAAACAACATTAGGTTATGAGTTGAAATCAGTTGGTTTCAACAAGAATGCCTCTGAGTATGCAGGGATGAATGTTAGTCGTAATATTATTTTAGCAATGGTCATCTCAGGTATGTTTGCGGGTGTTGGTGGTGCGATGGAAGCACTTGGTACATTCGGCAACATGATGAAAATGACCGCTGCAACAGGTATTGGTTTTGATGGTATCGCCGTTGCATTATTAGGCGCTAACCAACCGTTTGGTGTGCTATTAGGTGCCATTTTATTCGGTGCACTGAAAAATGGTGGTTTGAATATGCCAAATGAAGCAGGCATTCCAACAGAAATCGTATCGATTGTTATCGCATTAATCATCTTCTTCGTCGCATCAGGTTACCTTATTCGATTAGGTCTTGAAAAATTCGGCAAGAAAAATAAAGATACTCAGAAAATAAAGGAGGGAAAATAACATGAGCTTTTTAGATGTGTTATACTTCATCATCCCTTCTGCCATTTTCTATGCGGCCCCGCTTATTATGACAGCTATCGGTGGTGTATTCACGGAGCGTTCAGGTGTTGTTAATATCGGGCTTGAAGGTATTATGATTATCGGTGCCTTCATTAGTATTATTTTCAACTTAACATTTGCAGATAAACTAGCAGGATGGTCCCCTTGGTTAGGCTTAGTAGTTGCCATGGTAGTCGGTGCCATCTTCTCACTATTATTAGCTGTTGCAGCGATTTCATTCCGAGCGGATCAAACCGTAACTGGGGTAGCGCTTAACATGTTAGGGTTAGCGCTTGCTGTATTCTCTGTGAAAATGATTTATGATAAGGGACAAACGGATTCGATTTCAGAGCGTTTTGGACGTTATGATGTGCCGGTATTAGGCGATATTCCTGTTATTGGCCGTATGTTCTTCCATGATTTACACATGACATCTGTGTTAGCAATTGCTGTTGCATTTCTTGCATGGTTCGTTATTTATAAAACGCCATTTGGTTTACGTCTACGTGCAGTAGGGGAACATCCTGTTGCCGCAGATACAATGGGTGTCAATGTAACGAAAATGCGTTATATCGCGGTAATGATTTCAGGTGCACTAGGTGGTATTGGTGGCGCAATCTATGCACAGGCTATCGCTGGTAACTTCAGTGCATTAACGATTTCAGGACAAGGTTTCATGGCCATTGCGGCGATGATCTTTGGTAAGTGGCATCCACTAGGTGCATTAGGTGCGGCGTTATTCTTCGGTTTAGCGCAGTCATTAAGTATCGCGGGTGCTTCGATTCCGTACGTAAAAGATATTCCGGAAGTAATCTTATTGATTTTACCGTATGTCTTAACGATTCTAGCGCTTGCAGGATTCATTGGGAAAGCCAATGCACCAAAGGCGTCTGGTAAGCCTTATATTAAAGGAAAACGTTAGTGGTTTTTCGCATAAAATAAAGAACGAAGCACAGTGTTTTTGCGTTGTGCTTCGTTTTTTAGTGTTTTTAGCCACCATTAGTTGCCAAAGCAAAGAAAACTCATATATAGTGGTACTAATGGTGTTTTACCCAGGAGAATTAGGAGGGGTCACATGTTTAACAGAACGGAAATCGCGGAAGGTGTTACAATTTTCACGCGTAAATCAGAGCAATTTAAAACAGTTAATTTTTCAATTAAATTAAAGCGACCATTAAATACAGAAGAAGCGGCAAATCGTACAGTGCTGACAAATGTATTACAACATAGTAATGCGAAATTCCAATCAGCGGCAGCGATGCGCATGAAATTAGATGATTTATATGGTACGGTGCTTTACTTAGATACGACAAAACAAGGAAATGAGCAAATCGTTTTATTAAATGTTGAAACAGTAAATGACCATTATTTAAAAACAGGCGATGTATTAAATGAAGTATTATCATTAATGCATACGGTGCTGTTTGAACCAAATCTTGATGAACAAGGACTTTTCCAACAAACGATTGTCGAACGTGAACGTGAAATGGTTGTTGAACGTATTCAATCTATATTTGACGATAAATCACGTTATGCACAAAAACGTCTGCAAGAAATCTTACGTCCAAATCATCCAGTATCAACATCAGTAAATGGTACGGTTGAAACGGTTCAAGCTGTTACACCAGCGAGTTTAAAAGAAGCATACGAAGCGATGCTAAATGAAGATGAAATTGATATTTTTGTTATTGGTGACATTGACGAACAACAAATGATTCAATCGCTTAAAGAAGTATTCCCATTTAGTGCACGTAAACCAAAAGTGGCACCTGCATTACCAGAATCACACGCAACAGCGGACTACACAAAAGAAACATTTGATACACGCCAAGGGAAACTACATATCGGTTATTCAACGCCGGTGCAGTTTACAAGCCCTGATTTCCCGAAAATGCAAATCTTTAACGGGATTTTTGGTGGTTACCCACACGCGAAATTATTTATGAATGTGCGTGAAAAAGAAAGTCTTGCTTACTACTGCTCAAGCTCATACTCAGCACAGTACGGTTTAATGTACGTGATGTCAGCAATTGAAGCAGAAAATGAAGAAAAAGCGCGTCGTTTAATCGATGAACAATTAGAAGCAATCCGTCAAGGTGATATTTCGGATTTAGAAATTATGCAAACAAAGGCAATGCTGAAAAATCAATTAAAAGAAGCATTAGATTCAGCTCGTGGCCAAATCGAGCTTTACAATCAATATCGTGAATTACCAGAAGAATTTACAGTTGAAAATATGAGTGCGAAATGGGATGCAGTGTCGAAAGAAGATGTTGTAGCAATGGCAGCACAATTGAAAAAAGAAACTGTTTACTTCTTAAGCGGGGAGGATGCACAGTAATGGAAAAAATCCACTTTGATCAATTAGAAGAAACATTACATTATGAAAAATTACCGAATGGTTTAGATGTCTATATTTTACCGAAAAAAGGCTTCTCGAAAACGTTCGTTACCTTTACAACAAAATATGGTTCAATTGACCGTTCATTCGTGCCATTAGGTGAGGAAGAGGCAGTGACTGTACCAGATGGTATCGCGCATTTCTTAGAGCATAAAATGTTTGAAAAAGAAGAGGGCGATATTTTCCAAAAATTTAGTGAGTACGGGGCTTCAGCAAATGCCTTTACGTCATTTACACGTACAGCGTATTTATTCTCAGCAACGGACCATATTAAGGAAAGCACGAATACATTATTAGATTTCGTGCAACAGCCTTATTTCACAGAGCAAACGGTTAATAAAGAAAAAGGCATCATTGGACAAGAAATCCAAATGTACGATGACCAACCAGATTGGCGCGTTTATTTTGGCTCAATCGAAAATCTTTACCACGAGCATCCTGTGAAAATTGATATTGCGGGTACTGTTGAATCGATTGATGGCATTACAGCAGAGCATTTATATACGTGCTACAACACATTCTACCATCCATCAAATATGCTATTATTTGCGATTGGGAATGTGGATCCAGAGGAAATGATGCAAACGATTCGTAATAATCAACAAACGAAAACATTTGCAGCGCCACAACCAATCAATCGCATTCATGTAGAGGAAGCATCGGATGTAGCGGTAAAAGAACGTACATTAGAAATGGACGTATTAAAACCGAAAGCGTATGTATCATTTAAAGCGCGTGAAGTGAGCTTGCAGGGTGCGGAAATGATGAAGCATGAATTAGCTATCCAGTTAGCGCTTGATTTATTATATGGTCGCTCTTCAACATTTTATGAAGAAGTGTACCAACAAGGTTGGATTGATGAATCGTATTCATATGACTTCTCATTAGAAGAAGGTTTCGGTTTTGCGATGGTAGGTTCAGATACTGCTTATCCAACAGAATTGATTGCAGCAATGAAACAAGTTATGGAGGATGCATCAGTACAACTACCATTTACACAAGAAGATTTAGACCGTGTGAAACGTCGTAAAATTGGCTTTAATTTACGTGCGTTAAACTCAATTGAATTTATTGCGAACCAATTTACACGTTATAAATTCAATGATATGAATCTATTTGATATTGTCCCAGTTATTGAAGAGTTAACGATAGCGGATGTCGAGCAAGCATTAACATCGATCACAGGTGAAAGCCAACAATCTGTCTTTACGATTAATCCATTAACAAAAGAGGCGCAAGCTTAATGAAACGCTTTTGTTTAGTGTTAGGTGCTTCAGGTGCAATTGGTTCGGCGACGGCTCGTGAGCTTGCGAAGGATGGTTTTAGCTTATACTTACAATACAATCGCCATCCCGTGACAGCATTAGCTGAAGAATTAATGGCGTGTTATCCTGAGCAAGAATTTATGATGATTCAAGCGGAGCTCAGTATACCAGGAGCTGCAGAAAAGCTTGCACAGTCTATCTTTGATATCGAAGCGATTGTTGTAGCGAGTGGGCAAGCCTTATATAAATTAATTGATGATACAACTGCGAGTGATATGCAGTCGCTTTGGATGGTGCATGTGCAATCGCCTGTAGAAATTATTCGAGAACTAGCACCTAAAATGCGTCGTCATGAATCGAGCTACATCGCCATGATTGGCTCAATTTGGGGCGAAGCGGGTGGCGCTGGCGAAGTGATGTATTCAGCGGTTAAGGGTGCGGTGCATAGTTTTGTAAAAGCCTATGCACAGGAAGTCGCTTTTAATGGTATGAAAGTAAATGCTGTGTCACCGGGGATGATTCAAACATCGATGAATGGGCATTTAACCGAGCAAGAGCTTGCGGATGTTGTATCGGAAATTCCGATGGCACGAGCAGGCCAACCACAAGAAGTGGCACATTTTGTATCATTTTTATTATCTGGAAAAGCAGATTATATGACCGGACAAATCATGCGTGTTAATGGTGGCTGGTATATTTAATGAAAAAAGCTGGAAACGTACAAGGTGACGATTTCAGCTTTTTTTCATTCAACAAGTATTTGGCAATGTACATAAAAAAAGTATGAAATAGATTTTGAAAATGAAAGGAATGTCATCGTTTTGTCGTAGTTTTCCTTTTTTTTTTTTAATCTGTTACAAAATCCGCTATTATGAAACATAGAAATGTTTTAATCGTTATATATGAAGGGAGAACCTTGTATGAACGAATGGTATTTTGAATATGAGATACAGGTAAATCGTCCGGGTTTATTAGGAGATATTGCGTCGCTATTAGGTATGCTGCGTGTCAATATTGTTACAATTAATGGTGTCGATTTAGTGCGTCGCGGTATGTTGATTCGCGCTGAAAAGGCTGAGCAAATTGAACGATTTCGAAATATTGTCTCTACGATGGAAATGATTCGTGTGACAAAATTTAGAAAACCAACAACGCGAGATCGGTTAGCAATTCGTCATGGTCGTTACATTCAACGGGAGGGCGACGAAACGAAGACATTTCGTTTTGTACGCGATGAACTAGGGATTTTAG
>ERZ808028.1596-NODE-1596-length-13092-cov-5.168267_pt1 | contig 13092 bp, 14 predicted proteins | sample MGYA00380184_ERZ808028 | MGnify/ENA primary metagenome ERZ808028 (study PRJEB31490, sample SAMN06133397) | mouse gut metagenome | isolation source: J8_1 | host: mice | place: China: Chengdu | collected 2015-05 ...
TGGAGGGACGGATATTTCCACGCTGAGCCAGACGGAGGCGGCGATCTTCCGGCGCAGGAAGGTGGGGCTTGTCTATCAGTTTTATAATCTGATCCCGACGATCACCGTCCGGAAAAATATCCTGATGCCGCTCTGGCTGGATAGGAGGAAACCGAATCAGGAATACTTTGATAAGGTGGTGAGGACTCTCGGGATAGAGGATAAGCTGGAGGCGCTCCCGAACCAGCTCTCGGGCGGGCAGCAGCAGAGGATGGCGATCGCAAGATTTTTGATCTACCGCCCGGCACTGCTTTTAGCAGACGAACCCACAGGAAATCTGGATCAGAGAAATTCCGGAGAGATCATCGATATGCTGAAACTGTCCAACCGCAATATGAACCAGACGATCCTGCTGATCACCCATGACGAGAAGGCCGCGCTGGAGGCGGACCGTATTATAACCATAGAGGACGGGCGGATCGTCAGCGATATGAGGAGAGGGGGGAAAGCTTTGCCGGAAAAATGGCAGAGATAGGAATCTATGTGGAAAAATTATGCAAGGGATTACTTGAAAAACAACCGCGCCGCCGGATGGTCCGTCATGGTGGCGGCATTTATCGCAGCGTTGTTCCTCTCTTTTCTGTGCAGCCTGTTTTACAATTTCTGGCTGGACGGCGTGCGGGAGTCCGAGAAAGAGATGCCGCTGTTTTTGACGGCATTTTATCTGACGATACTGGCGCTTATGTGCCTTTCCCTGATCCTGGTGATCCATAATGCGTTTGCGGTGTCCATGAACAGCAGGGTCCGCCAGTTCGGTATTTTCTCCAGCATCGGAGCCACCCCGGGACAGATCCGGATATGCCTGATGCAGGAAGCCTTCGCACTGACCGCAGTCCCTGCGCTGACGGGGGCGGTATCAGGCATTCTGCTTGCCGCCGCTGTGAATTGGGCGATGGGCGCCTTCGCGGCGAAGATTCCCGGAGGAAGAAGGGTGGATTTTTCTTTGCATCCGGCAGTTCTGCTCGGCATTTTTCTGACGATTTTTCTGACGGTGCTTGTCTCCGCGGAAATTCCGGCGCGGAAACTGAGCAGGCTGACGCCTCTCGAGGCGATACGGGGAACCGGGGAACGGGAACTCAAAAAAGGAAGATATTATCCCATACTGTCCGGGCTGTTTGGAGCGGAGGGAGAGCTGGCGGGTAATGCGCTGCGGGCACAGAAAAAGGAACTGCGCACCACTTCCGTTTCCCTGATCCTCGCCTTTTCGGGATTTATGCTGATGCAGTGCTTTTTCACGCTTTCCAGTATCAGTACAAACCATACTTATTTTGAAAGATACCAGAATGCATGGGACATCATGATAACCGTGAAGGACGCGGACATAGAAACTTTTAAGCCGGTCAGTGCGATACAGGATCTCCGGGAGATGAACAGTGTCGTATATCAAAAGGCTGAGGCGGTGAGCGTCATCCCGGCGGATGCCGTCAGCCCGGAAGTGGCTGCGCTGGGCGGACTTGAAAGGCTGGCAGGAAATACACTGCAGACGGGGGAAAATATATACCGGGTGAAAACACCGATCGTGATCCTGGATGATAAAAGTTTTGCGGAGTATTGTGCGCAGATCGGTGTTTTGCCAAAGACAGGCGGGACGATCCTGTTAAATCGCATCTGGGACAGCATAAACAGCAATTTTCGTTATCCGCAGTACCTTCCTTATATAAAAAAAGGGATGGAAGAGATCACTCTGCAGAGCAGCGGCGCGGCGGAGGATGCCGCAAAAGGGACAGAAGTGACAGAAGCGGAAATCCCGGTACTTGCCTGTACAATGGAGGTTCCCATTCTGCGTGAAGAGTACGAAGATTCCGATTATCCGCTGGTGCAGTTTATCCCGGTGTCTTTATGGAAAGAATTGGAAAGCGGGATCGGAGGGGCGGAGGAGAACCTGCATATTCGGGTGCTGGCGGAGGGGCAGAACTCTGCGGAATCACTGGCAGTGCTGGAAGAGGAGATAAAGTAGGCGATCGGAGCAGAGTATGAGACGGAGAGTGAAAACCGCATACAGGAAAAAACGGACAACGACAGGATGATAAAAGGCTATAAGACAGTGCTGGGAGGGCTCTGTGCGTTTCTTGCCGTTATCGGCGTCGCCCATGTGTTCTCCAACACACTGGGATTTCTGCGTCAGAGAAAACGCGAGTTCGCCAGATATATGTCAGTCGGATTGACCCCGGAAGGGATGCGGAAAATATTCTGTATCGAAGCCGCCGCCGTTGTCGGCCGCCCGACGCTGACCGCCCTGATCCTCACAACGCTCGCCATCACATACATGATAAAAATAAGTTATATGGACCCGACGGAATTTATAAAAGCGGCCCCGGTATTCCCCATTCTGCTCTTTGTTTTGACCGTCTTCGCCTTTACAGCCCTGGCTTACTACCTCGGTGCCAGAAAAATATTTCAAGTCACTCTCGCTGATGCGCTGCGGGACGATACGATGCTGTAAAATGAATAATATACAAGATTTTTCAAATTACCTCTTGCCAAACCGAAAAAAATGACTATAATGTATAAAGGTACAAAGAATTAATATTTATACATAAAAATGCATAAAATTGGAAACGGCATTGAAAAATGCAGTTGGCAGAAGGAGGAATTATTATGAAAAAGAAAGTATTGGCAGTACTGATGGCAGCAGCCATGACAGCGAGCCTTGCAGCCTGCGGCAGCTCTGACGCGGCAGGCGAGGCAGCAGAACCCGCCGCAGAGACGGAGGAAGCGGCGGAGAGCGAAGCTCCTGCGGAGGAAGCAGCGGAGGCTCCCGCGGAGGAAGCGGCAGAAGAACCTGCGGCAGAGATCAGCACAGTGACGGACGGTGTGCTTACTGTAGCGACGAGCCCGGACTTTGCACCTTATGAATTCTATGCGATCGGCGAGGATGGAAACCCGATGCTGGCAGGATTTGATATGGCGCTGGCACAGTATGTGGCAGACTACATGGGGTTGGAACTGGAAGTGATCCCCATGGATTTTGACGGTGTGTTGAGTGAATTACAGATGAAGAATGTTGACCTCGGGATGGCAGGCCTTTCCCCGGATCCGACGCGTGAAGACGCGATGGATTTTTCCGATATCTATTATGAAGGCGGCCAGTCCCTTGTGACAGTAAAAGCAAACGCGGATACGTTAAACAGCTTTGAGGCATGCAACAAAGCGGAGATTTCTGTAGGCGCACAGATCGGTTCCATCCAGATGGATCTTGCCAACGAGTTTTCACCGGATGCCGATATCGTGGCGCTGCCCAAAGTGACGGATATCATCAGCGAACTGCTGGGCGGAAAGCTGGATGCGGCTTACATCGAGACAGCGGTGGCGGAGAGCTATCAGAAGAACTACCCCGATCTGGAGATCGTGCTGGATGTGCCCTATGATGTGGCGGGTTCTTCCATCGGCGTGAGCAAAGGGAACGCGGCGCTCCTCGCAGCGGTGAACGAAGCGATCGCGGCAGCAGTAGCAGACGGCTCCATGGATCAGTTCGTGGCGGAAGCGAATGAGCTTGCGGCGGGCGAGAAATATGAAGGGCTTCTGGATGAAGAAGGAAATGTGCAGGAGTGAGCCGGCTGACTTTAGAAAAAGAATCAGGTATGGTAAGTGGAAAGTCCTCTTTGTAGCCAGAGAGGACTTTCATCGAACTTAAGAAAAATGCAAAGAACAAAGGGAAGGGAAAGGAATATCTTATGGACCAATTTTTAAAGCTGTCTAATTTTTCCAAGATAGCGCCTTATGCACAGCTTTTCAGGCAGGGACTTCTGGTTACCGTGTTGTTATCCTTATTTACAGTGGTCATCGGTTTCTGTCTCGCTTTGATTTTGGCGCTGATGCGTATGTCCAACTTCAGGCCGTTTCGTTTTCTGGGGATCGATAAGGACGGACATCAGAGGGAGGGCGGCGCGCTTGCGGTGATCAGCAAATTTAACCCGCTTGCTTTTCTGGCGACGGCCTATGTGGAGATCCTGCGTTCCACGCCTGTCATTGTGCAGATCTTCATCATTTATTTCGGGGTTTTCAGCATGATCGAGCTTCCGGGTTTTCAGCTCTTCGGTTTTATTAAATTCAACAGATTTTTCCCCGGTGTTGTGGCGTTAGGGATGAACTCGGGCGCATATCTGTGCGAGATCATCCGCGCGGGCATCCAGTCTATAGACGGCGGCCAGACCGAGGCGGCGAGATCCCTCGGGCTGTCTCAGGCACAGAACCTCCGCCATATCATTCTGCCCCAGGCGCTGAAAAATATTTTGCCTGCGATCGCGAACGAATTTGTTGTTATCATTAAAGAGTCGGCGATTACATATACCATCGGTGTACAGGATATCATGTCCGCGGTCAATGCGGTGAAGGGGGCTACTTTTGTGATCATCGAGCCTCTGTTAGTGGCGACGGCGATCTATTTCTGCCTGTGCTTCCCGACTTCCAAGCTGATCGCATACTTTGAGAGGAGGATGAGCCATGGCGACAAGAGATAACCTGATACAGGTAAGGGATCTGAAAAAGCATTATCACGGCGATAAGATCAGGGCGTTGGACGGTGTGAGCGTGGATATTCAGTTCGGGGACGTGATGGTGGTGATCGGGCCTTCGGGTTCCGGGAAGTCCACTTTTCTGCGGAGCCTGAATCTGTTGGAGGAACCAACGGGCGGTTCGATCCTCTTTGAAGGGATCGATATCACGAAGAAGAAATACAAGGACGAGAACGGAAAAACAGTAAAGCTGGATATTGACGGCCTGCGCCAGAAGATGGGGATGGTATTCCAGCATTTCAACTTGTTTCCCCATATGACCATTCTGGAAAATATGACCCTCGCGCCGATCAAGGTAAAGAAGATGAGCAAAGCGGAAGCGGAAGAGAAAGCGCTGGCTCTTCTCGACAGGGTCGGATTGAAAGACCGCGCAAGCGACTATCCGATCCAGCTCTCCGGCGGGCAGAAGCAGCGTGTGGCGATCGTGCGCGCGCTGGCGATGGAGCCGGACGTGATGCTCTTTGACGAACCCACCTCGGCGTTGGACCCGGAGATGGTGGGGGAAGTGCTGGATGTTATGAAAGGCCTGGCAAAAGAGGGTATGACCATGGTGGTGGTCACACACGAGATGGGATTTGCGCGGGAAGTCGGAAACCGGGTGCTGTTTATGGCGGACGGCCTGCTGGTGGAGCAGGGCAGCCCGGAGGATATCTTTGAGCATCCCCAGAGCCCGAGGCTGCAGGAATTTTTATCGAAGGTTCTGTGAGATCATTTCAGAGTTTGAGACTGACGGGTCCGGATGGTGTAAACGAAATGTGCGTTTGTTTATCCTGTCTGGGCTCTTGCCGTATCCGGCTTTCGGGATGAGAAGGCCGGGCGGAAAGAGATGGGAATCGGAAAGGAGAGAGAAGGAAAATGGCAGCGGAGAAAGAGGCGGCGCTCGCCGCGATCGAAGAAAAAAGAGATACGATCATCCATGTGGCGGACAGCATCTGGGAGTATGCGGAACTGTCTCTGCAGGAGTATAAGTCCTGCGAACTGTACTGCAGGGTGCTGGAGGAGGAAGGGTTTCAGGTGGAAAAAGGCATTTCCGGCATCGGGACCGCTTTTTCGGCGCGCTTTGGCAGCGGCAGTCCGGTAATTGGCATTCTGGCAGAGTATGACGCGCTCTCGGGGCTGTCCCAGAAGGCGGGAGCGGCGGAGCGGGAAGAGCTTACATGCGGCGGAAACGGACACGGCTGCGGACATAACCTGCTGGGGGCAGGCGCTCTTGCGGCGGCGATCGGCATCAAAGCCTATCTGGAAAAAGCGGGCATTTCAGGAACGGTCATATTGTACGGCTGCCCGGGGGAAGAGGGCGGCGCGGCGAAAGCCTTTATGGCGAGGGACGGCGTCTGGAGAGAATTGGATGCGGCGCTCACCTGGCATCCGGAGGATGTGAACGAAGTGACCACAGGTTCCTCCAATTCCTGTATCCAGGTGCAGTATAAATTTACAGGCATCGCCTCCCATGCGGCAGGTGCGCCGGAAAAGGGCAGGAGCGCGCTGGACGCGGTGGAGCTGATGAACATCGGCGTGCAGTTTTTGCGGGAGCATATGAGCGACAAGGCGAGGGTGCACTACGCGATCACAGATGCCGGCGGGTGCAGCGCCAACGTGGTACAGCCACGGGCATCCGTACTCTATATGGTGCGCTCCAACCATGTGGCGGAGGCTGTGGAGCTGCAGAAGCGGGTGGATAAGATAGCGGAGGGCGCGGCGCTGATGACGGAGACTTCCTTTGAGAGAAAATTTATCGACGGCTGCGCGGATACGGTCTGCAACCATGTACTGGAAAAAGTGCTCTATGACAATTTTGAAAAACTGGGGGTTCCGGCCTATACAGAGGAAGAGAACGAATATGCGGACAAGCTTGCGGCAAGCTACGACGCACTGAATTACCGTCCCGGCGTGGCGGCAAAATATGATAAAGATGCGGCGGAACAGGTGGAGGAGATGCAGAAAAAATCCGGACATGCCATGAATGCCTTTCTGGCGCCTCTTTATACAGGGGAAGCCTTTGAACCCGGCTCCACGGATGTGGGGGATGTGAGCTGGCTGACGCCCACGGCGCAGATCCATGTGGCGGCATGGCCAAACGGCTGCCCCGGCCACAGTTGGCAGATCGTTTCCTGCAACAGGACGAAGATCGGGCATAAAGCGGCGCTGCAGGCAGGCAAGGTGCTGGCTGCAGGCGCCATTGATCTGTTTCGGGATCCGGATTTGCTGAAAGAGGCAAGGACGGAATTTGAAAAACGGACAAAGGAAGGATTTACGTGTCCGATTCCGGAGGGAGCTCTGCCGGTGATTCCAGATTAAAATCCATCTGATCCTTTAATTCCGAGAGGTTCCCGCCTTTCAGAAAATGATAGAGAGTATATTGTTCTTCCGGCGACATTTCGCGGAGTACATCCAATAAGTCATTCATCAATTTGGAATCGCCGCTGCTGCCGGAAAAGAACTGCTCGGGAGTGATATCAAAATATTCGCAGATCTTATAGAGAGAACCGAGGGAAGGCAGTATATTTCCGGAAGAAATAGCCTGAATATAACCTTTGGAGAAACCGAGATCCAGACTCAACTGGTATTCGGAAACCTTGTGTTCCATACGCAGCTTTGTGATCCGTTCCGCGATAAATTTTGTGTCTGAGGGTCGTTTTTTGTCCATGTGTGTATCTCCTTTCAAATCGCTTTTTCAAAGTGTTGGTAGTCTTTGCTGGAACGCCAGCTGCCGCCCCATGTAAAACCGTGTTCTGTGAACAGCCGGTACGCCGGATCTTCTTTATCGATCTTATAGGCAAAATCCTGTGTCCTGTCAGCGTAGGGCTCGCTTCCGGCCGGAGTGATACCGGTGGTGCCGTCCTTCCTGGTGATGACATAGGGATTGTAAAACGGATTGAGGTCGATGGCAAGACCGTAGGCATGGTTGGAGAGTCTGCCTGAGGGGAGGGCCCTGTAGTTGAAGCAGGAGGTATTGTTATCCCGCATGGACGACTCGTCGTCCCCCTGATATTCGTCCACAAGACAGATCCTCTCGATGGGGTAATCCGCCTCGTACAGTTCATAAAAAATTTCCACCAGATCCTGCGCGATCGCTTTATGGCAGATCAGTTCCCCGCTCTGCACATCCCCGTTAAAATCGTGGTACAGAACGCTCACGTAGCGCAGCGTATCATAGGAGATGGCGGCACTGCTGTCATCGGCGGGATAGGAGATGCCGGTGATCCTTGCCTTCACTGTATCGCTCAGGGATTCATAGTAAAAGCCTTCCTGATAAGTGACTCTGTCTTCCATCATGATATCCTCCTGAGACTCATCAGAGGCATTTTCCGCTGAGGCTGCCGGACTTTCAGACAGATCCTGCGAAGAAACTTCGGTCGATCCGCCGGAAGGTTCCTGCGCTCCGGCGGCAGATCCTGCCGGTGGTTCCTCCGGACGGTTTGCCGCGGGCTGGCTTCCTGATAAAGAAGCTGAGTCCGGCTGTGCGGTATCTTCCGGACGGTTTGCCGCGGACCGGCTGTCTGACAGAGAAGATGAATGCGGCTGTACAGTATCTTCCGCGGCAGAAGGCGCCTCCTCTGAAATGGCGGCATCCTGATCTTCGGCAGCTGTCTGCTCCTGTTTTTTGGCGAGGTCTTCCAGAGTCTCTCCTCTGCCGAATGCGCCGCATCTTGCCAGAACAGCACAGACGGCGGTCAGGGCAAGCAAAATGCCTATATTCTTATATAGTATTCTTTTCTGGTTTTTATTCAAAAAATTTTTGTCCATAAATGGATTGTATCACATTTTTCACGACTTGTAATCAGAAATGATATCCTGTATAATCAATGAGGAAAAAAACAGCAGAAAACCGGATGGGATCATAGAATAATGAAAATCATAGAGACGGAAGATCTTGTTTTTGAATATATCAGGCGCGATGAGGAGGGAAACGTGGAGGGGATCACGACGGCGGTCGACCATGTCGATCTGGATGTGGATCCCGGGGACTTTATTGCCATTTTAGGGCATAACGGTTCCGGAAAATCCACGCTGGCGAAACATTTTAACGCTATTTTGATGCCCACGGAGGGGACGGTCTGGGTGGACGGTATGGACACGGAGGATCGGGAAAAGGTCTGGGATATCAGACAGCGGGCCGGAATGGTATTCCAGAATCCGGACAACCAGATCATCGGCCAGGTGGTGGAAGAGGATGTGGGCTTCGGACCGGAAAATATGGGCGTGCCCACAAAGGAGATCTGGGAGAGAGTGGAGGAGAGCCTCAAGGCGGTGGGTATGTACGAATACCGGAAATTTGCGCCGAATAAGCTTTCCGGCGGGCAGAAGCAGCGGGTTTCCATCGCCGGTGTGCTGGCGATGCACCCGAAGTGCATCGTGCTGGACGAGCCTACGGCCATGCTGGACCCGGGGGGACGCAAAGAAGTGATCCGGGCGGTGCGGGCGTTGAACGATGTGGAGAAGGTGACGGTCATTCTGATCACACATTATATGGAAGAGATCATCCATGCGGACAAGGTTTTTGTGATGGACGGCGGTAAGGTCGCCATGCAGGGAACGCCCCGGGAGATATTCTCCCAGGTGGAAAAGCTGAAGGAGCTGCGGCTGGATGTGCCGAAGGTGACGCTTTTAGCGCATGAACTGAGAAAGGAAGGCGTGCCGCTGCCGGAGGGGATCCTGACGATAAAGGAACTGGCGGACGCACTGGATGGGCTGCGGAGCGGGAGAAGATAAATGGCACTGATTTTGGATCATGTAACATACGAATACGGAGGCGGGACGGAGCTGACGGTGCGTGCGCTGAACGATGTCTCTCTGGTGATACCGGACGGGCAGTTCATCGGACTGATCGGGCATACGGGTTCCGGAAAATCCACGCTGGTGCAGCATTTAAACGGCCTGCTCGCGCCCACATCGGGGCATATCTATTATAATGGGGAGGATATCCACGACAAGGACTTCAGCAAAAAGAAACTGCGCAGCAAGGTGGGGCTGGTGTTTCAGTATCCGGAACACCAGCTGTTTGAGACCGATGTGTTTACGGATGTCTGCTTCGGACCGAAGAACCTGGGGCTTGATAAAAAGGAGGTGCAGCTTCGGGCTTTTTGGGCGTTAAAACAGGTCGGGCTGCCGGATGATTGTTTTTATCAGCCGCCTTTTGATCTTTCAGGAGGGCAGAAGCGCCGGGCGGCGATCGCCGGCGTGCTCGCCATGAAGCCGGAGGTACTGATCCTGGATGAACCCACGGCGGGGCTGGACCCGAAGGGCAGGGATGAGATCCTGGATCTTGTGGCGTCCCTCAAAGAGGAGAACGGGATGACTGTCGTACTGGTCTCCCACAGCATGGATGATGTGGCGGAGTACGTGGACAGGATCGTTGTGATGAATAAGGGGAGCGTCTGTTTTGACGATGTACCGAAACAGGTTTTTGGGCATAAAGAGGAGTTGGAGAGCATGGGGCTTTCCGTGCCGCAGGTGACGGACATCATGCATGCCCTGAAAAAAGCGGGGTGGCAGTCCGTGGATACCACCGTGACAACGCTGGAAGAGGCAAAGAAGGAAATTCTGAAGCAGCTTCACAAGCGTGAAGAGTAATGTAAGGGTAAGAGTATGATAAGAGATATCACATTGGGACAATATTATCAGACAGATTCCATAGTCCACAGACTGGACCCCCGGGTGAAGATCGCGGCGACGCTTGTCTTTATCTGTTCTTTGTTTGTGGTGGAACAGGCGGCGGGGTATATCGTGGCCGTTCTTTTTCTGGCGTTCGCGATCAGGTTATCCCACGTGCCGTTCCGGTTTATGATGCGCGGGATGCGGGCTATTTTGTTTCTGCTGCTGATCACTTTCTTTTTCAATCTGTTTCTGACGCCGGGGGAGGCGGTATTCCATATCTGGAAGCTGTCCGTCACAAAGGAGGGGATCTCGCTGGCGGTGAAGATGGCGGTGCGGCTCTCACTCCTGATCATCGGCTCTTCCGTTATGACGCTGACGACCACGCCGAACAATCTGACGGACGGGCTGGAAAAAATGTTAAAGCCTTTGCAGAAATGCAAAGTGCCGGTGCATGAGGTGGCGATGATGATGTCCATCGCGCTGCGCTTTATCCCGATCCTGCTGGAGGAGACGGATAAGATCATGAAGGCGCAGATGGCGAGGGGGGCATCCTTTGACGAGGGAAATCTGATCCAGAAGGCGAAGAGCATGGTGCCGCTTTTAGTGCCGCTGTTTATCTCCGCCTTCCGCAGGGCCAATGACCTGGCGATGGCGATGGAAGCCAGGTGCTACCGGGGCGGCGAGGGACGGACGAAGATGAAACCGCTGCAGTACAGGAGAAGGGATTATGCGGCTTATCTGGTCCTGGCGGCATATCTGGCGGTCTGTATCGTTGTCGGGCGGATCGTGCCCTGGGGGAGTATTCTGTAAAAGTGTGAAAGGAATGAAGATTTTCTAAGGCCGCAAAGGACGCTGCCTAAGAAAATCTAAGTCATTCCTCGAAGAATCGCTGAAGCGATTCTTCCACAAGTTTCACAGATTATTTGTGCCGCCGCAGGCGGGTGAAAAGTTCGGGATAGCAAAAAGGAAACAGAGGAATTTATGCAGGAAAAAAAGCGGGTGTGTCTGCGCGTGGCCTATGACGGGACCGCGTACTGCGGCTGGCAGGTGCAGAATAACGGAAGGACGATAGAGGGGGAACTGAACAGGGCGCTGCGGGATCTGACCGGGGAGGAGATACAGGTGACCGGCGCCAGCAGGACGGATGCGGGGGTGCACGGGCTGTGCAATGTGGCCGTGTTCGATACGGCATCCCGGATACCCGGGGAAAAGTTTTCCTACGCGCTGAACCAGAGGCTTCCGGAGGATATCCGGGTGCGGGGTTCGAAGGAGGTGCCGCCGGATTTTCATCCGAGGCATTGCAGGAGCAGAAAAACCTATGAATATCATATTTTAAATCCTTCTTTTCCCGATCCGGTGAGACGGCTGTATTCCCATTTTACGTATGTGCCGCTGGATGTGGAGAAAATGCGGCGGGCTGCAAAATATCTGGTTGGAGAACATGATTTCGCCAGCTTCTGCAGCGCGGGGAGCCAGGCGGAGACGACAGTCAGAACGATCTATGCGCTGGATGTGGAAAAAACGGGGGAGGAGATCGTGATCCGTGTCGCGGGAAGCGGATTCTTATATAATATGGTGCGCATCATTGCGGGAACCTTGATGGAAGCGGGATGCGGGCGGATGGAGCCGGAAAAAATGGAAGAGATCCTGGCGGCAAAAGACAGGGCTGCGGCGGGGCCTACCGCGCCTGCCTGCGGGTTGATCCTGACAGGACTCATATATGAAGATTATGAAGATTTTTTGGAAATCCGGCTTGACAGATAAAAACTGAAAATATATAATGTTTAATTGTGACAACACTTTTCGAAGGTTTGCCAAAGCCCCGGTAAACCGGTGAAAACAAAAGACGGATCGATTCCTTGCAAATACCGTGCGGCCCGGACATCCGCATGAAAAGATAAGGGAAGATCCGGCATAAGAGAAGTTTTTTGAGTAACTTGATTTTGTATGGAGGAAACATGATGAAAACATTTATGGCAAGTCCTGCTACGATCGATAGAAAATGGTATGTAGTGGATGCTACAGATAAGACACTTGGACGTTTGGCATCTGAGGTTGCCAAGGTGCTGAGAGGAAAAAATAAACCGATCTTTACACCTCATATTGATACAGGCGATTATGTGATCGTAGTGAATGCGGAGAAGATCAAAGTGACCGGCAGAAAGATGGATCAGAAGATTTATTATCATCATTCCGATTATGTCGGCGGGATGAAGGAAGCTACACTGAAAGAGAAACTGGCGAAAAAGCCTGAACAGGTAATCGAACTTGCTGTCAAAGGCATGCTGCCGAAGGGACCTTTAGGGAGAGAGATGTACAAAAAGCTTTTTGTTTATGCAGGCCCGGAACACAAACACGCTGCACAGAAACCTGAAGTATTAACATTTTAACCAAAAGGACTGAAAGGAGAAAAGTAAAATGGCTAAAGCAGCAAACAATTTTTACGGTACAGGTAGAAGAAAAAAATCGATTGCCAGAGTTTATTTAAAACCCGGCAAAGGAAATATAACAGTAAATAAGCGCGATATTGAAGATTATTTTGGACTTGAGACATTAAAGGTGATCGTTCGCCAGCCTCTGGCATTGACGGAGACAGTTGATAAGTTCGACGTAGTCGTTACAGTAAAAGGCGGCGGCACAACCGGTCAGGCAGGCGCGATCAGACACGGCATCGCGAGAGCCCTTCTGACGGTGGACAATGACTACAGACCGGCGTTAAAGAAAGCGGGATATCTGACAAGGGATCCTCGTATGAAAGAGAGAAAGAAATACGGTCTCAAAGCGGCGAGAAGAGCGCCTCAGTTCAGCAAGAGATAATTTTATTACAGAAACAGACCCTGGGAATCCAACATTCCCGGGGTTTTTTGTCCTTCCGGCTTATGCGGTTTTTTTTGCTGAAAAATTCTTTGAGAAAAAAAAAAAAAGTATGTATTATCAGTTG